>ENA-ORTW01000760-ORTW01000760.1-human-gut-metagenome-genome-assembly--contig:-NODE-760-length-38581-cov-14.106188_pt1 | contig 38581 bp, 31 predicted proteins | sample MGYA00242072_ERZ509193 | MGnify/ENA primary metagenome ERZ509193 (study PRJEB26280, sample SAMEA2338813) | human gut metagenome | biome: human gut; feature: human-associated habitat; material: faeces... | reverse complement strand
ATGGACACAGAGAGCATTATCCAGCAGCTGGTGTCTGCGAAGCAGACCAAGGTGGACGATGCGAAAAAGGCACAGACCAAGCTGGAATGGAAGCAGACCGCATGGAAAGAGCTGAATACCAAGATCAAAAATCTGCAGTCCAAATATATCAGCACCATGCGTTTTTCCATTGCATACAGTAAGAGAACCACAAAAGTATCCAACAGCAGTGCAGTAAGCGTTATTACCGGCGAGAATGCGGTAAAAGGTGTACAGTCCCTGAAAATCAATAAGCTGGCTAAGACAGGATATCTGACCGGCGCAGAGCTCAAGGGAAAGGACGGCAGCCTGACTGCTGCATCCAAAGTCAGCGATATCGAAGGCTTCTCCGCAGGCGGTACCTTCAACATTACATCCGGTTCCAACAGCGTGGATGTGACAGTTACGGAAGATACCACAATTTCCGATGTACTGAATAAATTAAAAGAAGCAGGCGTGAATGCCAGTTTTGATGCGAAGAATCAGCGATTCTTCGTCAGTGCATCTGCATCCGGACTGGATAGCGATTTCAGCATTACAGCATCTGACAGTGCCGGAGATGCTGCCTTGTCACTGCTCGGACTGAAGACCAAGATCGGATCCGGTGAGGGCGAAGATAATGCAACTTATAAAAAATATGCAGAACTGGCGGCATTTTATGTAGAGGGTGACAAGAGCGCTACACTGGATAAGATCAATGCTGATGGCAGAATCACGAATGCCATCAATTCCCGCGTGAACAGCTATCTGGAGCAGTACAAATCTCTGCTTTCTTCCAGAGACAGTGCGCAGGGCAAGATTAATGAGATCAATGAAAAATATAAGAATTCTACTCTGAAATCTGTAAAAGATTATGCAGATGAACTGTCCAAGAAGCAGGAAGCCAAGACCAAACTGGAAGAAGAGATCCAGGGCATGGAAGATGGCGACGATAAGACCGCAAAACAGGCAGAACTGGATGCACTGAATGAAGAGATGAGTGCTTTGGCTGAGAAGAAGACAGACGCTCAGACTCTGGCAAGTGCTACGAAGACCGTGGAAGATTCTACAAGTCAGATGAAGGATCTGACAGATAACTACATTGATGTTACCTCTACGACGGATGCAGACGGCAAAGTAACTTACAGCGCAACCGCAAAAGCTGCACTGACTGCTGAAGTAGAAGACAGTTACTACAATAGTGTGCAATATGCAGCGAAGGTAATCGCTGACGGAAGCGCTTCCGGTGGAGCTACCAAGGTCAGCGGACAGGATGCGGAAATTGTACTGAACGGTGCCACTTTTACCGGGAACACCAATGTATTTGAGATTAACGGCCTGACCTTTACCGCACTGAGTACGACCGCAGCGGGCGAGGAGATTACCGTTACCACCGAGGATGACGTGGATGGCATCTACGATATGGTGAAGGGATTCCTGAAGGAGTACAATACCCTCATCAATGAGATGGACAAGCTGTACAATGCGGATTCTGCCAAGGGCTATGAGCCTCTGACAGATGATGAAAAGGATGCCATGTCCGATACCGAAGTGGAAAAATATGAGCAGAAGATCAAGGACGCACTGCTTCGGAGGGATAGCAATCTGTCAACCATCAGCTCCGCTTTGAAGGAAGTTATGTCCGCTGGCATTGAAATTAATGGTAAGACCATGTATCTCAGCAATTTCGGAATCAATACCCTGGGATATTTTGAAGCAGCTGACAATGAGAAAAATGCTTACCACATCGACGGTGATCCGGACGATACCAGTACTTCCGGCAATGCAGATGTGCTGAAGAGCATGATCAGTACAGATCCGGATACAGTAGTATCCTTCTTCAGCACATTGTCCAAGAACCTGTATGACAAAATGTCCTCCCTGTCAAAATCCGTAGATGGTTATCGTACCTTTGGTAATTTTTATGATGACAAAAAGATGAAATCGGATTATGATGATTACAAGACGAAAATATCCGAGCTGGAAGAAAAGCTGAATGACTACGAGGATAAATGGTATTCCAAGTTCTCCAAGATGGAGACAGCCCTTGCAAAGCTGCAGAGCAATTCCAGTGCGGTTACAAGCTTGTTAGGAGGTTCATGATATGGCGTTACCTAATGCCTATACGCAGTACAACAACAGTAAGATTCTGACGGCATCCCCGGCGGAATTGACACTGATGCTCTATGAAGGTGCCATTAAGTTCTGCAATATTGCAGAACAGGCAGTAGAGGAAAAGGATATTCAAAAGGCGCACAATAATATCCGGAAGGTTCAGAACATCATTGGATATCTGCAGTCTACACTGGATACCCGGTATCCAGTAGCACAGGACTTTATCAATATTTACGACTATCTCAGCAAACGTCTGGTGGAAGCCAATGTAAAAAAGGATAAAGAGATCCTGGAGGAGATCAATATGCATCTTCATTCTGTGCGGGACAACTGGAAGGAAGTCATGCGTATCAATCGCGAGAAAGGGGCTAACTGATGGAAAGCCAGCTGACGATATTGTCTGAAAGCCTGGATAAAAAGTTGGAAGTATTGCAGAAGATTCAGGAATACAATAAGCGACAGGAAGAAGTATTTTCTGCGGAAAAAGTTGATATGAGTCTTTTTGACGATGCAGTGGAAGAAAAGCAGCGCCTGATTGATGAAGTGGTTCGCCTGGATGACGGATTCGAGATCATGTACGAAAAGCTTGCCAGAGAACTGGAGGGCAACAGACAGCGCTACGCAGCACAGATCCGGGAATTGCAGGCAAAGGTGGCAAAAGTCACGGAACTCAGCGTATCCGTACAGGCCCAGGAAGCCCGCAACAAGAAACTGATCGAAAGCTATTTTGCCAAAGAGCGTTCTAATATCGGACAGAGACGCAAGAGCGCCAGGAGTGCATTTGATTACTACAAGAGCATGAGCAGCACCGGCTATACCCAGCCGCAGATGTACGACAGCAAAAAATAATATGTGAGAGATAAAGGGAAGCGGATAGAGATATCTGCTTCTCTTTTTTATGAATAAAAAGTAGATGTGTCGGCTAAAATATAATCAGAGTATAGATTGGCCGAAAGAAGGATTGATTTCCGAACTGTTTTCGGCTAAAATATAATCAGATTAAAAAATGCCCGAAAAGAGGAATTGCTATGAATTATATAAAAAGAAATCTGGAAAAGATAGTAAGTCAGGTAACAAAGGAATATCCGGTACTTCTGGTCACGGGGCCAAGGCAGGTAGGCAAAACAACAATGCTTCAGAAACTAATGGAGGGAACGGACAGAAGCTATGTATCTCTGGATGATTTAAATGAAAGGAGTATAGCAAAGACAGACCCTGAACTATTTTTACAACTGCATAAACCACCTGTATTGATTGATGAGGTTCAATATGCACCGGAATTGTTTACTTATATAAAGATGAATGTAGATAAAAAACATGAGCCGGGAGCATTCTGGCTTACCGGATCTCAGGTGTTTAAGCTGATGCAGGGAGTACAAGAGTCGTTGGCAGGAAGAGTGGCAGTGCTTTCTCTTACTTCTTTATCTCAGGCGGAAATATCCGGTGGAGACGTGGAACCGTTCACGATAGAAATGGAGGCATTAGCAGAAAGAAAGAAAGGAAGAAAGGAAGCTGACACCAAGGAGATTTTTGAACGGATCTACAAAGGAACCATGCCTGCAATTGTGAGTGGTGCGAACAGCAACAGTCAGATTTTCTATAGTAGTTACCTGTCTACTTATATTGAACGGGATGTAAGAGAATTATCAGATGCCATAGATTCACTTAAATTTCTCAGATTTATTACGGCGGTGGCTGCCAGATGCAGCCAGATGGTCAATGTGGCAGAAATTGCCAGAGATGCAGACATTAATCAAATACAGGCCAAGAACTGGCTGGTAATTTTAGAAACGCTTGGGATTATTTTTTATCTTCATCCGTATTCTAATAATTTATTGAAACGGCTTGTAAAAACACCCAAACTATATTTTTATGATACAGGCCTGGTATGTTATCTGACAAAGTGGAGCAGTCCGGAGACATTGGAAAGCGGTGCTATGAATGGCGCAATTCTGGAGAATTATGTGGTGGCGGAAATTATGAAAACTTACCTGAATTGCGGAAAGGAACCGTATATGTACTATTATCGTGATAAAGATGCCAGAGAGATTGATATTGTCCTTGAACATGATGGAGTACTGAATCCTATTGAGATAAAAAAAACGTCCAATCCCGGAATAGAGCTGGTAAAAGTATTTGAATTGCTAGATAAATCATCAATACCCAGGACAAAGGGTGCGGTCATTTGCATGAAACCGGGACTCAGCGCAATCGACAGAGATAATTATATTGTGCCGGTCTGGATGATTTAGAATAAGAAAATCTAATTTTTTTTCAAAAAAGGGGTTAAGTTTCCAAAAACCTCTCCGATATACTTATCAAGTAAAGCAAATAAAACAATTGCTTACCTAACCATTCTTCTGAATTAAAGGTTTCGCACGCCGGAGAGACGGAAGACAATGGCGATGAAAGTGACAGGATGTGCGAACTTGAAGCTGACATTGCCAAAGCAAATAACGGAGCGCAGGGAAGCGCTCGTCAATTCAAGGAGGAATATATTATGGTAGTACAACACAATCTTACAGCTATGAACTCTAACAGAATGTTAGGTCTGACCACCGCAACTCAGGCTAAGTCCACCGAGAAGTTATCTTCCGGTTACAAGATCAACAGAGCAGCAGATGATGCAGCAGGTCTTTCTATTTCCGAGAAAATGAGAAGACAGATCAGAGGTCTGACACAGGCTTCTTCTAACGCTGAAGACGGTATCTCCGCAGTACAGACCGCTGAAGGCGCTCTGAACGAAGTTCAGGATATGTTGCAGAGAATCAACGAGCTGGCTGTTAAGGGTGAGAACGGAACTCTGACCACTCAGGATAGAAGCTACATCGGTTCTGAAGTATCCCAGTTGATGCAGGAAATCGACCGTGTTAAAGAGACTACTACTTTCAATGAGCAGAGCCTGTTAAACGGTAAGTTCGATGCTAAGCTGCAGGTAGGTGCAGAGTCTTCCAGCGGCAACAAGATTGCTGTTAAGATTGCAAGCATGGGTACTTCTAACCTTGGTAAGACCACTTACACCAGCAAATTGGCTGCAGTTGGCAATAGCGTAACCTCTCTGGGAACCGCAAGCAAAGTAGTTGCTAAGTTCGTTAAATACACTACTCTGAGCTCTTCCGCTAAGGTTAGTGCCGCAAATCAGCTGACCACTTCTATGTTCGCAGGACTGAATGTATGGGCTAAGGCTGCTATTCAGGACGTATCCGAGCAGAGATCTGATCTGGGTGCTATTCAGAACCGTCTGGAGCACACCATCAACAACCTTGACAACATCGTAGAGAATACCACCAGTGCTGAATCCGCTATCCGTGATACCGATATGGCTACTGAGATGGTTAAGTACTCTAACAACAACATCCTTGCTCAGGCAGGTCAGGCTATGCTGGCTCAGTCCAACCAGGCTAACCAGGGTGTTCTGTCCTTACTGCAGTAATTTTGAGGGCTTAACAGCTTAGAAAAATGTAAAACCAAAAAGGAATCGGATTTTTCCGATTCCTTTTTTCGTAAAAGGTGATAGAGATGAACTTTCCGAATTCGTATTTTGAAGATGAAATCAGAGCAGGATACTACGTGGATGCCAAAATGAAGAGTAGTTGGGCAGCACAGCTGGAAGTCCTGTTGGAAATAGATCGTATTTGTCAGAAACATCATATCCAATATTTTGCAGAATGGGGAACCCTCTTGGGAACTGTACGCCATGGGGGATTTATCCCTTGGGATGATGATATGGATATATCCATGAAGCGGGAGGACTATGAAAAATTTCTGAAAATAGCTCCGGGAGAATTCCCGAAGGATTACACCATTTTAAATTATCGTAATCAACAGGAATACTGGGATGTAATGTCCAGAGTATTAAATGCAGAATTTGTATGTCTGGATCCGGAATTCCTGGACCAATACCATAATTGTCCCTATGCCAGCGGAGTCGATATTTTTCCGCTGGACTATGTACCAAGAGATAAAAAGGATGAACAATTGCAGCGGGATCTGATTGACATGGTAAAGTGTGTTGCAGACCTCTGGGGACAGGGACAGTTGTCTGGCGAAGAATTGGAGAGCTGGTTGACTCATATAGAAGTGGTGTGTCGGCAGAAAATCGATCGTAAGGGTGATCTGAAGATTCAACTTTACAAGATTGTATGTGCACTTTATGCCTTATATAGCGAAGAAGAGTCAGACGAAGTGGCTCTGATGGCGAAATATCTGGAAGTTGGAGGGCACATTTATCCTAAGGAATGTTATGCGGATACCATACGGATGCCATTCGATTGTGTTACCATTCCGGTTCCTATAGGATATGATGATATTCTACAAAAAAAATATGGGGATTACATGAAAAATGTCCGAAAAGGGGGCAGTCATGACTATCCCAGTTATGAAAAGCAGGAAAAGTATCTGATTGAGCATGGTGTAGAGATACCAAAATATCAATATCCTGTTGAAGCTGTGGATCGGAAGAAAAATCCGTCTTTTAAGGTGGCTCTATATCAAAGAGTTCAACTATTGATGCAGATTCACGAAAATATTGAGATGTTGTTACGCTGCGGAGAAGTAACGACAGCCTGTAAATTATTGCAGGAGACCCAGAATGTTGCCATTGGCATCGGTGAATCCATTGGGAAAAAATTGGGAGAAGGGACGGAGACGGTAACCTGCTTGGAACAGTACTGTGAGATTGCATATCAAATCTATGAAGTAGTGTCACAAAACGAAGGAATTAACGGTACAGAAGTACGTTCTATTCTGGATCAGGCATTGGCTATGGTACAGCAGGCTGCGGAAGAAATGCAGATCCCGAAGGAAATCGTATTTATGCCCTATCGCATAACGCAGTGGAAGCACATGGAAAAAGTATGGAAGGCAGTCTGTGAGGAAGAGAACACAATCGTCCGTGTCGTTCCGGTTCCCTATTATTACAAGAAGCAATTGGGAAGAGAAGTCAGCGAAATGCAGTACGACGGGGATCAGTTCCCGGGGGAAGTGCAGATCACATCATATAATGAATATTTTCCGGAGAACAACCATCCGGATGTGATCTACATTCAGGCTCCTTATGATGAGTGGAATTACAGTGTGACGATCCATCCGAATTATTATGCACCGGAGTTATGGAAGAATACGGAACAGCTGATATACATCCCCTGGTTCAAGATCGATGAGATGAATCCCGAGGATGAGAGAGGATTGAAGAGCCGCAATTATTTTGTGCCGATGCCCGGTGTAGTATGGGCAGACCGGATCGTTCTGCAATCGGAGGCTATGAAGCAGAGTTATGTAGATTATCTCAGTGACTGGGCCGGCGAGGATACCAGATCTATGTGGGAAGAGAAGATTTCCGGAGACGGTGTCTGGATCTATGAGGAAGAACCGGAGGCAACGGATCTGAATCTGCCCGCAGACTGGAAAGATAAAAAGATTTTGTTATATTATGTCAGTGGAAACGGCCTGATGGAGCACAAGGAGAAGATGCTTCGGAAGATGGAGGACAGTCTGGAAATCTTCAGGGAACAGTCAGATAAAATACATATCCTGTGGCTTCAGGATGATCTGCTGGAAGAGCGGCTGCAATCCAGAATCCCTGAGATTCTGCAAGGTTACAGGGAGATTTTACAAAAATATCAGGGTGAGAACTGGCTGCATGTAGAACCTGCCGACCGGGAAGCTGATACTGTGAAGGTGGCGGACGCTTTTTATGGAGATGGAGGCAAGAGTGCGCAGCACATGAAAGAGGCTTCCAAGCCGGTCATGCTGCAAAGCGTAGAGGTATTATCATGACGAGTAAGATGCCGGATACCTTTTTACAGGATGAGGTGCGCTGTGGTTTTCTGGTGCCTGCGGCAGTCAAACAGGCTTGGGCGGCGGAGCTGGAAGTGCTGGCGGAAATTGACAGGGTATGCAGACTGCATGGAATCACTTATTTTGCAGACTGGGGCACTCTGTTGGGAACCGTACGCCACGGTGGATTTGTCCCATGGGACGACGATATAGATATCGTTATGAAACGAGCAGATTATCAGAGATTCCTGTCAGAGGCCGTTCCGGATATGGCAGAGGGATTTGCGGTGCAGACCTACCGGAACCAGAAGGACTTCTGGCTGTTTATGGGAAAAGTGGTCGGAAGGAATCATTTTTGCTTTGAAAAGGAACACCTTCAAAAGTTTCATAATTTTCCCTATATAGCCTGTGTGGATATTTTTGTGCTGGATTATGTGTATCCGGATGCAGAGAAAGAAGACCGGCGGAGAACCCTGTGCAAACATCTGCTGGGTGTGGCAGATGGCATTGTAGAGGGGAAACTCCGGCCAGCGGGTCAGGAGAGACATCTGCAAACTCTGGAGAAGCAGATGGAAAAACGGCTGGAACGCCTTGCAGATCCGGTAGCTATGGGAAGAATGCTCTACGGAGAGATAGAGCGGTTGTTTGCCGAGGTACCGGAGAAGGAAGCAAAGGAACTGACCCAGTTGTTCCCCTGGGGATTAAAAGGGAACGGTTATCGTTTCCCTAAGGAATATTATGAAGATCCTATACGCCTGCCCTTTGAGTACACGACAATGCCCGTGCCGCAATGCTATGACAGGATGCTGCGGATGCGCTATGGGGATTATCTGCGGCTGGTAAAGGATGCCGGAGCACATAGTTATCCTTTTTTCGAAGGACAGAAGAAAAATCTGCAGAAAGTATTGGATTTCGAGCTGCCGGCATTTCACCCGGAGATGGAAAAAGTACGGCATCGCACGGAGGAGGAAAAATCCCACCGACAATTTGCCTACAAGGAAATGCTCCGGGAAGCAATGGAGGAACTACAGCATCGGACGGAACAGATCGCACCGGCGATCCACCGGGGAGATGCAGAAGCTTTTACGGAGATGATCACTACCGGTCAACAGCTGGCCATCACCATGGGCAATCTTCTGGAACAGATGCAGGGAGAGGACTGCCCAATTGTACCACTGTTGGAGCAATATTGTGAGGTGCTATATCACATTTATGAAAGTGCGCAGGACACAGAGATCCCGGCATTACAGCAGAACCTGAAAGAAATCAGAGAAGCGTTGGAAGAACAGGTCTGGTCACGGAAGACGGTGCTGTGCCTGCCTGTGAGGGCGCAGGACTGGAAGCGTATGGAACCGATATGGAAGCGGTCAAAAAAGGATCCTCAATGCGATGTAATCGTTGCACCGGTACCATATTATTATAAAGACTACGATGGAGCCTCAAGGACGGATGCCATCACAGAAACGCAATTTCCGTCAGAGGTGGAAATGACGGATGCCGGAAAAATGACAGCAGAATATTTAGAACTGCTTCGTCCGGAAATCGTTGTTATCCAGAACCCGTACGATTCCTGGAATCCGGCAGTCAGCGTATTACCGCTTTTCTACTCGGAAAATCTGCGGAACTATACGGACCGGTTGATCTATGTATCACCTTTTGCCCCGGAGGAATATAGCAGAGAGAATGCAAGAGAATATTCCAATATGAAATATTATGTGGATATGCCGGGAGTGGTGTACGCAGATACGATTGTCGTGGACTCGGAGAACCGGAAGCGGGTATATGCGGAACACCTGACGGAATTCATGGGAGAGGATACAGCAGACCTGTGGCAGGGCCGTATCCATGTCATGGAACAGGAAAAGGCTTCCGATAAGAAGGAGAAGGAATACAGAAGGATGCTCTATGGCATTGGACTGGGTACTTATCTGGAGGATCAGATTGCTGCGGAGCAAAAGCTTCAGGACAATCTGAAAATCTTCACGGAATACGGAAATAAAGTTCGGGTAGACATCTACCTGTTCCCAGAAACAGAAGCAGCATTTTCCCAGTGTCAATGTGAAATTCGGAAAAAAATAGCAGAATATCCGCAGATACAGGAAGTAAAAAAAGAGCACATCCACACAGAAGATTATGACGCTTACTACGGTGATGCCATGCCTCTTGTGACGGATTTCATGCAAAAGACAAAACCTGTAATGATACAAGACTATCAGCTCCGGCAACTGCTGTAAGAAAGCAGCTGCCGGAGCTTTCAACTTTCGCTTGCATTCCGGCAGACAGTGTGCTATTGTTAGTTCACAGAAATATTTCTGATATCAAAAACAATTCTTATTAATTCGCAAAATATTTTATTCCGGTGAGTCACCAACGATTTCATTGCACAAAAAAGGTATTAGTACGGATATTTTTATGTGTTGGAAAGGGAAAGGAGAAATTTTATGGGAAAAGCGGATGGTGTTACGAGGGCGTATATGAGAGAAAATGAGATATTTGCAGATGCATTTAACTTCTACATTTACAATGGAAAACAAGTGATTGATCCGGAACAATTACAACCGCTGGATACGGCGGAAATAGCTACTCCGTTTGGTGGGACGGAAGGTGAGGAGATCGTTCAAAAATACCGGGATGTTCTGAAAAGTGTAACAATAAAACAGGATGCGAGGACAACATATTTATTATTGGGAATTGAAGATCAGACCAGAATTCACTATGCTATGCCGGTCAGAAATATTATCTACGATGCGTTGCAGTATGGAAAACAGGTTGAGGAAATAGCCAGAAAACATTTGAAGCAGGAGGATCATAGGGGACATAGCGGAGATGAATATTTGTCCGGATTCTATAAAGAGGACAAAATTGTTCCGGTAATTACACTGGTTATTTTCTTCGGAGCAAAGAAATGGGATGGTCCATTGTCGTTACATGAAATGATGGAAGAACAGCCTCCGGAGATCATGGATTTGGTACAGGATTATAAAATCCATCTGATCCAACCGGCAACCTTAACAGATGAGGATCTGGAAAAGTTCCAGACTAGTATGCGGGAAGTGATGAGCTTTATTAAATATTCCAAAGATAAGGGAAAAATTAAAAGCTTGTTGAAGGATAATCCACGCTTTCGTGGCTTGAGGAGAGAAGCAGCAATGGTGATTGATGAATATACCAATATGGAATTCGCATTTGATGAAGAGGAGAGTGTAAATATGTGTGAAGGTGTACAGGGATTGATTGATGACGCAGTGGAAGAGAATATAGTTGAGAATGTTAAAAATCTTATGAAAAATATGAGTTTGACAATGGAGCAGGCTATGGATGCGCTGGAATTAAGTAAAGAGAAGAAAAAGATTGTGAGTAAGACATTACAAAGAGTCGAAAGGAGGAAATGAGACCATGTGTGAAGCAGTAGAGAATTATGCAAAAGAGTATGCAAAAGAATGCTCGATTAGAAGTTCAGCAAATATTATAAAGAACACTATGGAGAGCACAAATTGTACATTACAGGAAGCACTGGATAATGCTAAGATATTTGGGGAAGACAGAGATCTTATAATAGAAGAAATCTCAGAAAATTCATAAAAAGAGTATAAAGAAAAGTTTATCGCAATTATCATTTTTTCGATAAACTTTTTCTATTATCGTCCGATACATTCTATATAGCATATTATAGTGATACAGGGAAGTATCCATAACTTCAGGGAAGAGGGAATTCTGAGATGATGCGGCAGGCCTTGCCATTTCTGAAAAAATGCGCCGCCAGATCCGTGGACTGACACAGGCATCCGCAAATGCACAGGACGGTATCTCCATGGTACAGATTGCAGATGGCGCTATGGCTGAAGTGCAGGACATGCTGCACCGCAGCACGGAATTGAGCATCAAAGCAGCAAATGGTACGTTGACAGATGAAGACCGCTCCTATATTCAGGAGGAAATTGCCCAGATCAAGGAAGAAATCAACGGAATCGGTAACAGGACAACCTTTAACGAAATTCAGGTATTAAAGGGAAAAGATATTCCGCCAATAGACACCACAAGTAATGTTGTGATCAAAGGTTCCATGCCGGCATGGGCAGCGATGGGCTCCAACGGAAATATGGGAGAGACATATACTACCAACGAGACCTATCAGCTGGCAGACGGCACTACCGGAACCGCCTCCATTAATCATGAGGCTGCAACAATTGATTTTTCTGCATTTGATGGATCCCAGAGTATGATCGATGACCTGGTGGATAATGGATTCTATACGACCTGTTGCACCTGCACCAACCATTACAGTATCCGTTTTACGAATAGTAACACGAACAGTATAGATACCAGTGGAGAACATTACATCTATAACATAGGTATCAAAGGTGCGGCAGATGCAGCGGATCTGGTGAATCGTATCGTACGGGGAACGAACAATGGAAATCCACAGGGCCATTATACGAGATTAATTGCTGACCCGGCAAATGCTCAGAAACTGATCGTCTATGATGAAAGATCCAAAGACAGTGCACCGACCGGAACTACAGGTGCCACCTGGCCGAATTGGAGAAATTCAGCTTTCAATGTGACAACACATGATGATTACGGGAAATTCGGTCAGGGCACGGCATATTCCGCCGATGATACCAGTCTGTTCCGGAATCCGGTAACCATAGAACTACAGATCGGTGCAGAAGCCGGACAGCATATGAAGATTGATCTGCCGTCTATCTCTACGGGAGCATTGGGAATCAACGGCGTGAATGTGAGTACGACAGCAGGCGCAGACAGTGCAATTACCTCATTCAAAAAAGCCCTGACTTACGTCAGTGAAGAACGGAGCCGTATGGGAGCCTACCAGAACCGTCTGGAGCACACGATCAAAAATCTCGATAATGTGGTAGAGAATACTCAGGCAGCCGAATCCAGAATCCGGGATACGGATATGGCAAAAATGATGGTAGAATATGCAAATCAGAATATTTTGACGCAAGTGGGTCAGGCCATGATGGCACAGGTAAATCAGAAGAATCAGGGAGTTCTGCAACTACTGCAGTAGCTTACCTAAAGAAATGTGACAACCGAACCGATATAATAATAAGGAATAAAACCGAGCTGCAAGGATGGCAGCATAGAGGTGTGAAGGGAGTCACAAATATCGTGATAAGATAAAACTTCACATGAAAATGTGAAGTTTTTCTCGTAAAAACGAAGCATTAGTAAAAGAAAAGGTCAACGGAGAGGATAAGCATAATGTATTTTAAAGGGAAAAATAACATTTCATTTTTGGCTGGAGTGGTCAGTGAAAATATATTGTACTATTCATCATATAATTTTGGGGGGATATGGAAACTTGATTTAAATGTTGGAAAAAGTGAAATGCTTGCCTATTTACCGGATAATAGAAAACATGAGTTTGCTTTTAAAATATATGATGAAATATGGTTTGCCCCTGCCTACCATGAAAAAAACATTTTTGATGTGTATAATATAAAAAATAAAACTATTAATTGTATATCCGTAAGACCTACGAAAAATAATGAAAAAAGGTATTCAAACTATATTGAAACAAATAATGAAATTTGGATTATGCCAGCAATGGTAGATTATATTATTGTAATAGATAAGATAAGCAAAAATATTGAATATATAAATTTATCAAACTTTGGATTAAAGGATGGAGAGTTTTATTTTATTAATTCCATTAAAATTGGAGATACAATTTATTTATATGAAACGAAGAAATCGCATTTAATATGTATAGATATAGGAACAAAAAAGGTACACACAGAAATTTTAGGCAGAATAGAAACGGAATTTAGAAATGTTTTTAACTTCGATAAATATTTGTATATTCTACCTAAGAATATAAATGGTAATAGCATTGTTAAATTTGATACGGAACAGAAAAAAATAGTAAATGAATATAAGATTTTTGATGATCCAAGTGTAGGAAAATTAATATGTTCAGGTTGTAAGGTAATTGGAAATATAGCATATATAGCTCCATTTAATTTTAATAAAATAATTAAATGGAGTATAGAGGGAAATTTAGAAACAATAAAAATAGAATCTTTAAATGGTTCAAATAACCAACAACTTTGTTACTGGGAAGCTATAGATAAAAAAAATGGTTTTGTTTTTGGAATTGAAACAGAAGGAGCACCACTTTTTATATTAGAAGATAAAGGCAGATCAAGAATTTTGGAAATTATAGTTGACGAACTGAAAGATGGATTATTAAGAATTTTATAAAATAAAGATAATTTGTTTTCAAAATACTTTAGAAGAAAGGCTTTGATATGTATATAAAAAAATGGGATACTGTAGATTGGGAAAAAAATAGTTTAATTGAAAAAATAAAGGATGTAAATGAGGGATATTTTATTACAGAAATGATTCAAAATTATGGTGATAATATGATTAATTTATCCACTGTGGAAATAGAAACTGTTAATAGGTGCAATAATAATTGTTCGTTTTGTCCTGTAAGTGTGGGAAAAGATATTAGACACTTAACATATATGGAAGAGGAGCTTTTTAAAAAAATAATCAATGACTTAGTGGAAATAAATTATACAGGTGTGATTAGCTTGTTTTCCAATAATGAACCATTAATAGATAAAAGAATTTTTGAATTTATCAAATATGCCAAAGAAAATTTACCTAATGCAACACATGCATTGTTTACAAATGGATTATTGCTCACACCACAAAAATATTTAATGCTAACCGAAATGTTGGATTATTTGGTAATAGATAATTATAATGACGAATTACAACTTAATCCACAAATTAATGAAATCCATGGTTCCGTTTATGACAGATATAATGGTTGTAAAGTATTAGTACAGAATAGAAAAAAAAATCAAATTCTTTTAAATAGAGGAACTTTGTCACCAAATCAGGAGAATGAACTAGTGTATTCGGCACCTTGTATTTTGCCATATATTCAAATGGTTATTCGACCGGATGGAAAAGTGAGTAGATGCTGTCAGGATGCGTATGGAAGTGAGACATTAGGGAATTTGAATCTTCAATCTGTTTCTGAAGTGTGGAATGGAGTGGAGTATAATATATTAAGGAAGGACTTATTGGAAAAAAGAAATAAAAGAAACATTTGTAAAAAATGTGATATGCTAGGTCTCATAAATTATTTTCCAGATTATTGGGTAGGACAATATCAGGAACAAATGATTGCTAAATTGCGAAAAGTAAAAAATGAGAATAAAAAAATAGTGATTTATAATTATAAAGAAGCCGGTCAATTAGTTGCACTGCTAAGAAACTATGGGATTGATGTTAACTATATCGTGATTAATGAAGACATAGCAGACTATATACGAGATGATTATTTTATTTTGCTTGATACATATTCAGTAGATGAACTGAAAATATTAGACACGAAAGGTATGCAGTGTGGTGAAAATTATATGGTGTATAATTGGGTACCGTCATCTGGATGGGTTCGGAATATCAACGATAAAAAGGAGGAGATATCCAGAATACTTCAAGCTTCCCAAAATAATAAACTAATCATTTGGGGGGCGGGTGAAACGGCGCATGCTTTAATGGGTTATTATAATATAGAACCTACATTTATAGTAGATAGTTATAAATACAATGAAATTTTTGAACAAAAATATGAAATTAAAAAGATAGAAGATATAAAGGAAATTTCGCAGTATAACATCTTGATTGCAGCAGCAGATTATATTCCTATCATTGAACAATTGCATGAAATGGGAATTAAGGCATCTAGTATGATTATTGGAATTAATTTAATATAATATTTGTGAAAAAGCGGTGGTATGAATGCAGTGTCTTACTACGACTTTATGGGAGAATGATAGGATATGAAAGCAACTATTAGCATAATTGTCCCCATATATAATGTGGAGAGATATCTTGTTCAGTGTATTGACAGCATATTAAATCAGACCTACAAAGAAATACAGGTCATACTGGTAGATGATGGATCTACGGATTCATCAGGGAAGATATGCGATGAGTATCGGCAAAAGGATAATAGAATTGTCGTAATACATCAAGAGAATAAAGGATTGGTTGCGGCACGTAAGGAAGGATTGAAAAAGTCGGCTGGAGAATACGTTGGCTTTGTAGATGGAGACGACTATATTGAACCCCAAATGTATGCCAGATTGCTTGCAATTATGGAAAGTACGGAAGCGGATATTGTACATTCGGGTTTTTTTAAAAACAGTAATATTGCAATTTGGGGTACCACTGATACTTCATCATATGATATGAATGAGAATAATATTAATAAAATATTACAGATGGTGTTAGCACCGGAAAACATGGATGCTTCCATTTCGGCCAGTATGTGGTCCAAACTTTACAAAAGAGAGATTATTATGCAGGCGTATAAAGAAGTTCCGGATTTTCAGGCATATGGTGAGGATCTTCTTTGCTTTTGCAATGCAATATTTGTAAGCAAAAGAATATCCGTTATTAATGCAGCCTATTATCATTATGTTTTTAGAGAAGATTCCATTGTGCATAAGTTAAAAAAGGATATTGTCACCCGTGAATATAGTCTGTATGAACAATTGCTATTAGTTTTGGAAAAGTATCCGGAGTCGGAATGCTTACGAGAATATGCAGACAGGTTATTGTTACATAATCTATCCTTCGCATTAAAGCGGGTAAATGCAACAGGAATAAGATGTTACGAATATGCCGAATTGCGAGATGTAAGAAATAAGAATATTGTAATATATGGAGCTGGAGCGGTTGGACAAGATTATTACATGCAGTTTTCTTTTGAGGAAAGATGTAATATTGTTGCATGGATAGATGCAGCGTATGAGCTATATTCGTTGGATTATTACAGGGTGCAGCCGGTTGAAGTGATAAAGCAAATTCATTATGATATTATTATTATTGCAGTAAGTAATAGAAATTTGGCTGATGAGGTTGCGGAGACACTGGAAAAAATGGGTATTCAAAGGAATAAGATGTTGTGGAAAGCTCCGGTGTATGCCATGAATCTTAGGAGTTGACAGGAAGAGTATGCAAGAAAAAATAGTCGAGTTATATAATTCTATTATGCAAGAATGTGGTATGGAAGTTGAAAAGGATTCTGCACATAAAGGCACTTATGCGGCTATTAAGGAATATCTTCGAAAATTTACAGAGAGTTGTCAGAATCCTGCTATTTGGTGCTATGGCAATCATACTAAAATGCTAATGGCAGATTTTATATTTGAATTAAAAAAAGTAAAATATATAATTGACAACAATTTGAAAAATGCATCAGCAGAGGGATTTGAATTTATAGGCGAGGAGAAGGTAAGAGAGAAAGAAATTGATGGCATAATAATTTCTTCATATAAATATAGAAAAGAAATAAAAAAGTATATAAAAGAAAATCTACCAGGTATTTTTTATTTAGATATCTACGAGTGTCTGGAAGCAGATGGAATAAAATGTATGGCGGAATATTATAATAAGTCCCATCCTTATGATTATTACAGACAAATTAATTCACTAAAAAGACAGATAATGGATGGGAATAGTATTTCTGAGAAATATAATGCGTATGAAGAAATAATAAAATTATATGTGTATATTAAAGATTTTAAATGTGCCATTGAGCGTATTAGAGAATATCTTACACTAAATAGTTCAGAAAAATATCAAAGAATATTAGATATGGTGGAAGAATTATACGCTATGCAAAAAAATGGCATGGAGAAGATAGCGTCTACTAATGTGGTTATGCTTTGCTTAGATGGATTAAGAAGAAGCGATGTGTCTGATGACAGGATGCCTAATTTTTCAAATTACCTAAAAAAAGAGATGATTTACTTCGATAATGCTTATTCTATATCGACATCTACCTATGAAAGCTTAATTCCGGCATATAGTGAAAACATAGATTTGAAGTCACGTTATTACGAAAAAAACTATATTACAGAAAATGCCTGTCCTTTTATACAAGTAGCATTGGGGCAACAGCGCAAAATTTTTTTCTACACGGATACTATCCCGTTTATCAAAAGTAAGTGTATTGTTTTAAAAGATAATATGCAAACATCTTCGGAAAAAATGTGGGATTTTTTACTGGATGCTATTGATGAAGATAATGGGTTGTTTTATATTCATGTGCTATATGAAAGTCACTTTTCGTATCCCAATCCATATACAAATGCACCATTGATTGCCGAGGGAACGAGTATATTTTTTGATTTTCTGCCAGTGAATGGTGGAAAATTGAAGACAGATTACGAGAGACAGCATCGGGATGCATTGCGTTACCTGGATGATACATTGATTCCGTTAATCAGTAAATTAAAGACGAACATGTTGATTTTTGCGGATCACGGAAATGTTATTTTAAAGGAAAATACTTCCTTTAATGAAATTACATATCCCATGTTAACATTTTCAGAAGATCTGATAGAAGTGCCTATGGCAATTAGACAAAACGGCACGAAACCAGAGATTAATCATTCGTTAACGTCCTTGATAGAAATGAATAATATCATTATTTCATTGTTGCAGAAGCAAGATGTGTTAATGGATGAAAGAAAACATATAAAAGTACAACGTTCGCGCATATACAACCCGGATTTCCAATGTATTTATAAAAAATTACATTTTGAAAAAGGCTTAGCGGCTTTTGAACTATTTGTATTTGATAATGGATTGAAACTGGCGGTTTATGAGGATGGAGAAAGAGAATTATATGATTTAAACGATAATTTAATGGATGAAATGGAAAAATTACAAGAATTATATTTTCTTATTGAAAAAGAAATTACGGTAATAGAAGATTAGGAGAGAGAACATGAGTGGACAAATAGAGATTTCGGTTATAGTAACGGTATATAATCTTGAAAAATATATATCCGATTGCTTAGAGAGTATTCTATGTCAACAGGGAGTGAATTTTGAACTTATATGTGTTGATGATGTATCGACTGATTCGTCTTACAAAATTCTATGTGAATATCAGAAAAAAGATGAGCGGATAAAAGTAGTTAGAAACAAAATTAATATGGGATTGTCCTCATCAAGAAATGCAGGATTTCGGATTGCAAATGGTGAATTCTTATATAATATTGACGGTGACGATATGCTGGCAGAAAATGCCTTGAAAACTATGTATAAGTATGCTAAAGAAAATAATTTGGATATGCTTGGATTTTCTGCAACTTCTTTTTTTGAAAATGAATCGCTTCGTAAATATGCAATCAAAGATGAGTATGTTAGAAAAGAAGAATGTAATACAATCAATAAAGGTTCTAATATGTTTGTAAAGTTATATGAAAAGGGTGAGCCAGTAACCTCAAACATGTGCTTATATTGCATTAAAAATAAATTTATAAAAGAGAACAATCTATATGATACAGAAGGACTGCGATATGTGGATGACAGTATGTTTTTAAAATACATGTACGCACAGAGAGTTATGTGTGTACCAGATATATTATATAAGAGAAGATATCGAGAGGGTTCAACGGTTGTTTCGCCAATGAAAAGAACATACTTGGAAAGTATGATTGTTCTATTCGTTAGGGAATTTGCGTATTGGCAACAGACAGAAAGTTTTTTAGAACATGAAAATGAGGTGATATCTAAATACTTTTTAAGAAGAATGCAGGAAATAGACTCTATGCTTCATAAATTTTCTATGGATAATTCTTCAATGGAATATTTGGAAACGCATTTAGCAGCTAAATTTTTTTATGAAAAAGTTTTAAATAGAAAATTGTTATATATAGATCACATAACACCGCTAGAAGAACAAAAAATAGGGGAAGCAAAAAAAATAGTAGTTTATGGAGCTGGATATTATGCTGAAAAAGTAACAGACATATTGGAAGTTTATAATAAACAAGACTATACAGTGGTGATATCAGGGGAACCTAATGGAGAATACTTAAAAGGTCATATAGTTTACAATGTAAATAATGCGTATAAGAAAGGCATGTTAAAAGATGCTTTGGTGATTGTTGCAATCTCACATAAATATAAAACAGAAATAGAAGATATATTGCGTGAAAGCAATATTTCAGAAACTATATGGTTTGATAAGTAAAATATGCATAACAATAAATAAAATAGTAAGGAAGAAATGGTTTATGGAAAAGATAGTGATTTATGGAGCGGGAATGATTGGTACTTCAGAGCGATTGGTGAACTTTTTACAGTCAACTTATGAAATAGTGGCATATTGCGATTCTGACAGGGAAAAGCATGGAAAAGTATATCATAACTGTGAAGTAATTGACTTTAAAGAAATGACAGATTTAATTAATAAAAAACAGATTGACATGGTGGTTATGGCAATAGCAAAACAAGAAATTGTCGATGCTGTTGTGCATGAAATAGAAACAAAATGTGACTTGGAAGCAGTGAAAATAATAGGGTATAAGCAATTTCTGATTGAGAATAAGAAGAAAAATTTCCCTAAAGAAAATTATAATAAAAAATATATTGATTTTAGCAAGAATGTAATTACATGATTAGACAATATTATGTCAGAGGTAGATTTTTGGATAAACTGTGTTGCAAAAGAAGATGCGAGAGGAAGAGAGGACTACCTGAATAGATTACATAATAATAATTTTATTTATGAAAAAAGTCTTAATACTGACTATTTGGTAGATTATTTAAGTGTGCGCAATACACCAATGGTTTATGATATTGGGTGTGGGCTGGCACCTAGATTTGGTGAATTATTGCCTAATGGAAATAGAATTTTATTGACAGAAGTAGACCCGTTGGCTCCCTTTTACAATACAATAAATGCCAAATTTGCGCCCTGTGAGTATAGTATGATCAAGTTTGGAATGTTTGAATATATTGACATGTTTTTGCAAAGAGAAAGCGCAGATGCCATTATTATAAATAATGCGCTAGATCATTGCATTGATCCTTATAAGAGTATTGTTAAATGTTTGGCTGTTTTGAAAAAAGGTGGACTTCTTCATTTGAACCATGGACGAATGGAAGGGGTGGTAGAAGGATATGCTGGATTACATCAATGGAATTTGGATTATGATGAGAATGATAATTTTATTATCTGGAATAATGAGATTATGTTAAATGCATCTAAGAGATTAGAAAATATTGCAGAGATAAATGTATTTCACTCAGATGAAAAACTACCGCTTGAGAACCAATCAGTGTGGGTTGAGATGATTAAAAAGAATGATTTTAACATGGATGAATATTTGGATTTGAGTGATGAAAAGAAAGATATGGCACAAATAATAGAAAAATTGATGGAGTTAATGGCAAGGGAAGATACAAATAACGTTTTTGGAAAATTATTGAATGGTTAATTTTTTGTAGTGAGGCAAGGAGCTTGTAGTGAAATACATATATAATGATTTAGAAGCCATTGCAGACAGAATAAAGACTGGAAACAGAAAAATTGTTGTGTACGGTGCTGGCATGATTGGCAGGGTTCTGGTGCCATATTTGATAGAAGAGTATGGCTTATTTGACAATTTGTTGTTTTTTGTGGATGCGGACGTACGAAAGCAGAGAGAGACAATTTCAATTGGTGATCGGGAATATCGAATTGTTTCTCAGGAAGTCCTGAAACAGTTTCCTGATAATGCTGTGCTGTGGATTACTAACAGTAATTATCAGCCCATTGTAGAGCTGTTGGATGGAATAGAAAAGTTGAAACAGGCAGAAGGGTATATTCTGCCTGTTTTGCAAGTACTGGCGACAAGAAACTTAGGTAAACGAGAGAATATTCGTATCTCTGAAGAGCCGATGATTCCGAAAAAAATACATTATTGTTGGTTTTCCGGAAAACCAATACCGGATTATTTGAAACGTTGTATGGAATCTTGGAATAGATTTTGCCCGGATTATGAAATTATCAGGTGGGATGAAAGCAACTATGATATCACTTGGAATTCATATATGCAGCAGGCATATGAGGCAGAAAAATGGGGGTTTGTTCCAGATATTGCACGATTGGATATTTTATATCGGCATGGGGGAATTTATCTGGATACGGATGTGGAATTAGTACGTAATCTGGATGAACTTTTGTACCAATCAGCATTTGCAGGCGTGGAGAAATGGGGGAATGTTAACCTGGGGGGATGCTGTGGTGTAATGCCACAACATCCGATGATTAAGGAAATATTGGAATATAGAATAAATGAAAAGTTTATTTTAAAGGATGGCGGCATGAATCTGACCACATGTGGCTTTTATGAGACAAAGCCATTGATAAATAGAGGAATGAAGCCCAATAATACGACTCAGAGAGTTGCGGATATGACAATTTATTCCTCGGATTATTTTCATCCGTATGACTATATGAGTGGTGAGACTTTGCTTACGGATAATACATTTTCTATTCATCATTTCAACGGTGGCTGGCTGGATGAATCAAAGATGGCGGAACGGAAACGTACGAAGATGATGTACCAGTTAATGCTAGACAGGATGCGGGAGAACAGTGAATGAGAGAGGCATATATTAGTGTAATTGTACCTGTTTATAATGCGGAACAATATTTGGAAAAATGTATTAGAAGTATTATCGAACAAACTTATTCGAATTTGGAGATTATATTGGTGGATGATGGATCCACTGATGAAAGCGGAATACTGTGTGATGAATTCGCAGACAGGGATATGAGAATACGCGTAATACATCAGAAAAATGGTGGACAGAATGCTGCACGCAGGACCGGCGTTAAGATGGCCACGGGGGAGTATGTGACTTTTGTGGATGCAGATGATTATATTGATCTGAATGCGTATGAGGGACTTATACAACGTATGGAAACAAACAATACGGATATTGTTGCTTTCGGGATGCAGGAGGAATATCTGGGACATACTGTGCATAAGAAAAATCATTATCCAAATCAAACATATAATTATGGAGAAATGAAACGGATTTTGTTTCCGACCATGCTTAGCAATGGATTTTTTTTTGATTTTGGTATATTGCCGAATCTTGTTTGCAAGCTGGTGAAACGTAGCCTTTGGGAGAACAGTTGTATTGAGGCAGATGAATCTATTACATTTGGAGAAGATGCAGATCTAACTTTTCAATTGTTGGTGAACGCACAGTCTGTACAGGTTATAGACTATGCACCTTATCACTATGTAAGAAGAAACGATTCTATGATGTGGAAAGGAATAAAGGAAGGCTCCATAGAAAAATTGGAGAATGATTTGCTGAGAGCGTTTCAAAGGGCCGGAGTGAAAGATATATTAAAAGGGCAATTGGATGATTTTATTACGTTTGTATCCTTGCTTAAGCAGCCCAAGCGCATTGCGGATGTGGAGAATACACTTGCTGGAAAGAAAATTGCTCTATATGGTGCAGGAGGATTTGGCCAGGCGATTTATGCGGCTTATGGTAAGCAGGTAACCGTTTGGGTTGATGGTAATTATCAGAAGTATTCACAAATGGGAGGATGCGTATGCCCTGTTGAATGCTTATTGGAACAACAGGAAGCGTACGATATGGTGTTCGTGGCAATATTGAATGTGGAGGTTTGCCAAAATATCAAAGAGAGCTTGGTGTTAAAGGGAATTGAAAAGCCAATATGGTATTATACGAGGCAAAAATAATAAAAAAGAAGTTGACTTTTTTGTAAGGAATGGTCGAGAAAAATTGTATATTTGGAACCATTCACATCTCTTGCATATTCCCTCCCGCTCATGTATACTTTTCCCATAAGTAACATTCACGCATAACCCGCATTGCAGTCACTCAGGAGGACCTACATGTATAAGCCATTACCGATAGGTGTAGACAGTTTTCGTGACATCATTACAAATGGATATTATTATGTAGATAAGACGCTGTGGATCAAGGAATTACTGGATCTGAAGGGAGCGTCTAATTTGTTTACCCGTCCGAGGCGGTTTGGTAAGACTCTGAATCTGAGTATGCTCCGCTACTTTTTCGAAGATACAGGGGACGCAGACCGCAATGCGGAGAATAAGGCATTGTTTGATGGACTGCAGATTATGGATGCCGGGAAAGCGTATACGGGCCGTATGGGGCAGTATCCGGTGATCTGTCAGACATTGAAATCTTCGAAGCAGGACGGCATATGTATTGGAATTAAAGGATTCCAATACATTCCGGGAGACTTCTGAGGATGCCCGTAAGGCAGTGACACAGATAGAAGAAAAGCATTACACGGCTGAGCTGCAGGCCATGGGATACGAGCAGATTGAATGCTATGGAATTGCCTTTTACTGTAAAAATTGTAAAGTGGTGGGATCTTACAGATAGTCCCGCCGATTAGATACATCCGTGCAGGGAAGCACAGCAGTTCAGGGAGGAAACGATGAATTTCGAATTAACAGCATCGATGATGTGTGCCGGTTATGGCAATCTGGAGAAGGAAGTAAGAGATCTGGAGGAAGGGGGGATCGACTCCTTCCATATCGATATCATGGACGGACGTTATGTGCCGAATTTTGCCATGTCTTTGAATGATATGAAATACATAGCGGGTGCCACGGACAAACCATTGGATGTACATCTGATGATCGAGCACCCGAACAATCATATCGGTCTTTTTTTGAGAAATCTGAGAAAAGGGGATACGGTATATATCCACCCGGAAGCAGAATATCACCCGTCTACTACCTTGCAGGCGATCATTGACGCGGGGATGACTCCTGGCATTGCCATCAATCCCGGTACGAGTGTGGAGACGGTCATGGAGATGCTGCGTATCGTCAAGAAAGTCTTAGTCATGTCAGTGAATCCCGGAAATGCAGGACAGATGTATCTGCCCTATGTAGGCAAGAAGATCACGAAGCTGCTGGCCATCAAGGAAGAAATGGAATTTGAACTGTACTGGGACGGAGCCTGCAGTGCGGAGCGGATCCGGGAATTTGCTCCCAAGGGTGTGAAGGGCTTTGTGCTGGGCACAACGCTTCTTTTTGGCAAGGACAGACCCTACGGTGAGATCCTGCGGGATATCCGGGATCTGAAGATCTAGGAGGCTGCCATGGTGATCGCATTGGTTTTGTCCGGTGGTACCGGCAGCAGATTGGGAGCAGACATACCGAAGCAATATCTCAGGGTGCAGGGGCGCCCTGTTTTGCTCTATTGCATGGAAACCTTGCATAAAAGTCCTGTGATAGATGCTGTCCAGATAGTGGCGGCGCAGGAGTGGCAGGAGGAGATTGGCAGTTGGCTGGAAGTGTATGGCCTGGCAGGAAAATTCAGAGGATTTTCCCTTCCGGGGGAGAATCGGCAACTGTCTATTTTCCATGGATTGACAGACATCCGCCAAAATGCAGAGGAAGACGATCTGGTATTGATCCATGATGCGGCCCGGCCTCTGTTGTCACAGAAGCTGATCGCTGACTGTGAGGAGGCAATCAGGGGGCACGACGGGGTATTACCGGTACTTCCTATGAAAGATACCGTTTATTATAGCAAAGATGGCAGGCAGATCACATCCCTGCTGGACAGGCAGGCGGTTTTCGCCGGACAGGCACCGGAACTTTTCCGGCTGGGGACTTATTATCAGGCAAATGAGAGACTGCTTCCGGAGGAGATCCTGCGGATCAATGGCTCTACGGAGCCGGCGGTTCTGGCGGGAATGCAGATCGCCATGGTTCCGGGGGATGAGAGGAATTTTAAGATCACGACACCGGCGGATCTGGAACGGTTCCGGCAGATCGTGGAGAATGAGGCGTAGAAGATGAAAGCATGGGTATTGCATGAGATCGGGGATATTCGTTGGGAAGAGGTAGAGCAGCCGGTTCCCGGAGAGCAGGAAGTATTGTTACGGGTGCGGGCAGCAGGAATCTGCGGTTCTGATGTCCCGCGTATTTATACAAGCGGCACATATTCGTATCCGCTGATTCCCGGACATGAGTTTGCGGGAGAGGTAGTGGCCTGCGGCGAGGGCGTCTCAGAGGAGTGGCTGGGACAGAGAACGGGCGTCTTTCCGCTGATTCCCTGTAGGGAATGCGGCCCCTGCAGGCAGGGGTATTATGAACTGTGCAGGCATTACAGTTATCTGGGATCCAGGAGAGCGGGAGGCTTCGCAGAATATGTGGCGGTACCTGTGTGGAATCTGCTGAGGCTTCCGGAACAGGCAGCGTTTGAAGAGGCGGCGATGCTGGAGCCCATGAGTGTTGCGGTGCATGCCATGCGGAGAGTACATCCGGCGGCAGGCGATGTGGCAGTGATCAGCGGCTTGGGAACCATTGGCCTGTTGTTGCTGATGTTTTTAAAAGAGGCTGGAATAGAGAAGCTTCTGGTTCTCGGGAAAAAGGATTTCCAGAGGCAGCAGGCATTGCGGATGGGAATTCCGGAGGAGGACTATTACGATGTCCGTCAGGGAGGAGAACGGGAATGGCTGCAGGAGAAGACCGGCCATTGCGGAGCAGATGTGTTTTTCGAATGTGTCGGCAGCAATCGGAGCGTAGAACTGGCGGTTGACAGTACGGCTCCGGCAGGCAGAGTTATGCTGGTCGGGAATCCGTATTCGGATATGACATTGCCGAAAGCGGTGTACTGGAAGATTCTCCGCAATCAGTTGACGGTGACGGGAAGCTGGAATTCTTCTTACACCGGGACGGACACGGACGATTGGCATTATGTGATGCAGCGTTTGGCAGAGAGAAGAATCGCTCCGGCGGAACTGATCTCCCACAGATTTTCGATGGAGGAGCTGGAGCAGGGATTTCACATTATGCGGGATAAGAGTGAAGATTACGTGAAGGTAATGGGAATATTATGACGATTTTGATATATCGCTACGGCAATATCTGTGAACCGGACATCATCCGTACTTTTCAGGAGTTTGGTACGCAGGTAGAGGAGATCTGTGAAGAGATCACGGAGAAAAAAATGACGGCTTCAAGGCGGGTGGAGCTGGTACATAATGCCATAGAGAATTGCCGCCCGGCCATGGTGTTCAGTATTAATTTTTTCCCGACCATTGCGGAGGTGTGTCATATTCACGGCCTGCTGTACTGTTGCTGGACGGTGGATGCACCGGTGCCGGAGCTGTATTCACAGGCGATTACATACGATACGAACCGGATCTTCCTCTTTGATCGATCCCAGTATCTGGAATTCCGGGAATTTCAGCCGGACTATACATTTCATCTGCCGCTGGCAGCAGCGGTGGAGCGTTTTGATCAGGTGCTTGGCGGGAAGAAGGATCCGCTGGCAGACAGCAGATATGACATTTCTTTTGTGGGCTCGCTGTATTCGGAGAAAAATCCGCTGGCATCCATGGAGTTACCGGAGTATGAACGTGGCTATGTGGATGCACTTTCGGAGGCAGCGGCTTTTGTCTACGGCTATGATCTGATCGGAAATACACTGAGCGACAGATGCGTGAAGACGATCCGGGAGAAGGCACCGAATTTTTATGCACCGGAAAATGTGATGGCGGATCCGGAGCGGTATGTGGCGGTCAATTCCTATGTGGGGATCCAGGCGGCCGAGCGGGAGCGGATCCTGACATTGAACCGGCTGGCGGAGCATTTCAGGGTGGATCTGTTTACCGGAAGTGATACGGCGCCTTTAAACGGTGTGAACACTCATGGAACGGTGAAGACGCTGATACAGATGCCATGGATCTTCCGTAACAGCAAGATTAATTTAAATATGACGATCAAACCGATCCGGACCGGATTGCCGCTTCGTATTTTTGACATTCTGGGCTGCGGCGGCTTCTGCATGACGAATTATCAGGAAGAACTGGAAGACCTGTTCCGGATTGGAACGGATCTGGAAGCCTACGGAAGTCCGGAAGAACTGGAAGAAAAATGTGCTTACTATCTGACCCATGAAGAAGAACGGCAGCGGATAGCTGCCAATGGCTATCGCAAAGCAGCGGAGTCCCACACCTACAGAATCCGAATGGCAGAGATGCTGCGGAAGATACTGGAGTAATTGGGAGCCCGTTCCTCATTTGATGAGGGGCGGAAAAAATGAAATTTTATTTTCCCTTGCATCTCCCCCGCAAATAGTATAAAATAAACCCAGTGTTGCAAACAAAATATTACAATAAAACGCACAACGGGGTGCATGCCGGGAGGCATGCGCCCTTTTTTGCTTTAAGCGGGAATTTTCGCGTGCTGCGTAAACCGTGCGCCTGGCTCTCTACGCCGCAGGATTGATATCCGCCGTCGGCACTTTTGTCGGCTCCGTTGTTTTCCCATCCGTTTCCGGTGAAGTGGCCGCTGAATTCTCCGGGGAAGCTGCCGGGGTGGAGGCTGCTTCCGGCGTGGCACTGGGCTTTGCTTTTTCCAGTGAAGCCTTAACAGCCTCCAGCAGCACCAGGGAAGTATATCTGGTCTCCGCAGAATACGTCACCTGACTCAGATCCTGCGTCTCGCAGATCTGCTCACTCAGGGAATCCATGGTGGGCTCCAGCAGTGGATACATGGTGGTCAGGGTCTCATCGGGATCTGCCAGGCTTAAAGATGTGATGGCGTGGTCGTTTACGATGACCTCTACATTCACGGTCTCACTGCCGAGGATCAGCTCTGTGGTGTAGATCCCCGGGATATATGTATTATCAGTACCGACAGGCCCGGAAGCATTATCCAGAACAGCATCAGTATCGGCAACGGCCCCGGTGGAGACATCCTCCGTCTGTGCGGATTGCGGGATACGTCCGAGATCCGCCACATTGTCCGGCATAACGGTCTCGGCAGTACTGTCAGGGGAATCCGGTGCCCCGGAGGTATCCGCAGCTTTTCCGGGCAGCAATAACATTAACAGTAATATGACGAACAGCACTCCCAGCGCAGCGAAGATTCCGGTATACAGCAGCTCTTTTCTGCGAAGGACAACGATCTTTGTATTTGCACTCATTCTTAAGTCTCCTTGGAATGATGGGATGATCTTTATAAATAGTATGCGGAGGCCGGTACTCATAGTACAGCAAATAAGGAGAACTTCACATTGACAAGACAAAACAGGCATTGCTATAGTTAAGACAAGTATTTTTCACGGATGCGTCCGCCCCGTGGAAAAGGAGCAGACAGGCGGCGCAGAAACGAGGGTAACGATGAATAATTATACCAAGGAAGACATCATCCGTCTTGTGGAAGAAGAGGATGTGGAATTTATCCGTCTGCAGTTCACGGATCTGTTCGGCAATCTGAAAAATATTGCGGTGACAGCCAGCCAGCTGGACCGCGTATTGAGCAATAAATGTATGTTTGACGGTTCGGCTATTGACGGTTTTGCACGGATTGAAGAATCCGACATGTATCTGTATCCGGATCTGTCGACACTGGAGATTTTCCCCTGGAGACCCCAGCAGGGCAAAGTGGCCCGTATGATCTGCGATGTATATCGTCCCAACGGACAGCCTTTCGAGGGAGATCCTCGTTATGTGTTAAAGCGTGCGGTGCAGCAGGCAGAGGACATGGGATATACTTTTGAGGTAGGCCCCGAGTGTGAATTTTTCTTATTTAATACGGACGAAAATACCCTGCCTACCACCAACACCCATGAGCAGGCAGGGTATTTCGACATCGGTCCCCTGGATTTCGGCGAAAATGCCCGTCGTGACATTGTCATGAATCTGGAGGATATGGGATTTGTCATCGAGGCTTCCCATCACGAGATGGCTCCGGCCCAGCATGAGATTGATTTCAGATACGATGAGGCATTAAATACCGCAGACAACATCATGACCTTCAAGATGGCCGTACGCACCATTGCGAGACGTCATGGATTGCACGCTACTTTTATGCCGAAGCCCAAGTTCGGTGTCAACGGTTCCGGCATGCACATCAATATGTCCTTGCAGAAGGATGGAAAAAACATTTTCCAGGATGCTTCCGATCCCAATGGTCTGAGCGAAGAGGCTTACTATTTCATCGGCGGTATCATGAGACATATCAAAGGAATGGCAGCCATTACGAATCCGCTGGTGAATTCTTACAAGCGTCTGGTACCCGGTTTCGAGGCACCGGTCTACATTGCATGGAGCACGACAAACCGCAGCCCCTTAATCCGTATTCCGGCTGCTGCAGACGGAGAGGGCACCCGTATCGAGCTGCGTAGTCCCGATTCTGCAGCGAACCCTTATCTGACACTGGCAGTCTGCCTGAGTGCAGGATTAGAGGGCATCCGGGAGAAAATAGAGCCGCCTCAGAGCATCAATGCCAATATTTTTGCCCTGTCAGAAAAAGAGCGTGAGGAATTGCATATCGATCAGCTGCCCGGCACACTTCTGGAGGCAGTGGAGGAACTGGAGAAGGATACTTTCATTCAGAAAGTGCTTGGAGATCATATTGCCGGAAAATACATCGATGCCAAGCGGAAAGAGTGGCATGAGTACCGTTCTCAGGTATCCGAGTGGGAGATTCAGGAGTATCTGTACAAGTATTAATATATTCCTTTCTTTTGTAATAGTGGAGTGACTATTCTTCGTAAAGTGACTCGAATGGAGTCACCGCCACGTACATGAGCAAAACTAGCTGCATAGAAGCGTGTGGTTTTGCGAATGCGAGGGGTGGAATAGTTACAAGATGAATCAACAAGACAGAAGAAAGGAGGTGGGCCGATGACGAACATTATTGTCGTACTGCCGAAGCTGGAGGAAGCCAAAGGCGTCAAGAATATTCTGGTGCGCAGTGGCTTTCAGGTCACGGGTATCTGTACCACGGGCACTCAGGCTATCAGTCAGGCGGACGGTCTGAACGACGGTATTGTGATCTGCAGCTACAAGCTGGCGGACATGATATACACAGAACTACATGAAGATCTGCCGGAAGGTTTCGAGATGCTGCTGATGGCATCCCAGAATCTGATCAGTGAATGCTATGGCAATGGCATCGTATGTCTTTCCATGCCGTTAAAGGTACAGGACCTGATCAATACCGTGAACCTGATGGTGGAAGGTGTGGAACGCCGCAGAAGAAAACGCCGTATGCAGCCGAAAGTGCGGAATGCAGCGGATGAAAAAGCAATCAAGGATGCCAAGGAATTACTGATGGCACGAAATCATATGACGGAAGAAGAAGCCCACCGCTACCTTCAGAAGACCAGTATGGACAGTGGTACCAATCTGGTGGAGACGGCACAGATGGTATTGTCCATGATGACGGAGTAAGCAGGACGGCCCGGAAATGATTACAGGGATCCGGGCGTTACAGACAGGATATGTGAAAGAGAACAACAGGAGGAACAGCAATCCATGAAATTTACAAAAATGCAGGGCTGCGGCAACGATTATGTATATGTCAACGGCTTTACGGAGAAGCTTTCACCGGAAGAGAAGCCGGAGATCGTAAGAAGCTTAAGTGACAGACATTTCGGAATCGGCGGCGACGGTGTGATCTTTATCAATCCGGCGGAAGAAGCGGATTTTGAGATGGAAATGTACAATGCGGACGGCAGCCGTTCGGAGATGTGCGGCAACGGCATCCGCTGCGTGGCAAAATATGTCTACGACAAAGGACTGACGGACAAGAAGGACATTACCATCGTCAGCGCCGGAAAAATAAAATATCTGAAACTCACCGTGGAGGGAAAGACCGCCACGGACAGAGGACAGGTGACGCTGGTGCAGGTGAACATGGGAAATCCCATCCTTGCTCCGGCAGAGGTGCCGGTAACAGTGGAAGCCACACAGGAGACGGCAGACGGACCGGCGGTAGTGAATGCTCCCATCATGGTAGACGACACGGAATACCACATGACATGTGTATCCATGGGCAATCCCCATGCCATCGTATTTATGGAAGGGGTAAAGGATCTTGACATTGAGAAGATCGGCCCGAAGTTTGAGCATCATACCTGTTTTCCTAACCGGACCAATACCGAATTCGTAGAGATTCTGGATCGGAAAAATGTGTTTATGCGCGTCTGGGAGAGAGGCACCGGGGAGACCCTTGCCTGTGGTACCGGATGTTGCGCCACGGCGGTGGCTTGTGTACTAAATGGTTTGACGGACGAGGAAATAACTGTTAAACTATTAGGCGGTGAACTGCACATCAAATGGGACCGCAAGGAGAATCTGGTCTACATGACCGGTCCTGCGAAGATCGTATTTGAAGGTGAAGTGGACCCGTACTCCATCTGATAGAATAAACTCCTCCATAGAAACACGGCGTGACTGCTTGCAGGCAAAGATGTGTTGCTGTGAGAGGAGTAAACGAACATAAGTAAGTAGGGCGATCAGCCCGGATTACGAATGTTCGTTGCAATTTTGAGAGCACGTAGTGCGGAAAAATTGCTTATTTACGACAGCAAGGTGACAGCAATACTGCACCAGGGATAATAGAGAGGAGAACGTACTATGTTTAAAGTAAACGACAACTATTTAAAACTTCCCGGAAGCTATTTATTTTCCACCATCGGCAAAAAGGTAAGTGCGTATTCCGCAGCACACCCGGACAAGAAGATCATCCGTCTGGGCATCGGTGACGTGACACAGCCTTTGGCGCCCGCTATCATTGATGCGCTGCATGGTGCAGTGGATGAGATGGGAAAAGCGGAGACTTTTCATGGTTACGCTCCCGACCTTGGTTATGAATTCCTGCGCAATGCCATTGCAGAGAATGATTATAAGGCAAGAGGCTGTGACATTGCACCGGACGAGATCTTTGTATCGGACGGAGCAAAATGTGACTGTGGCAATATTCAGGAGATCTTCAGCCTGGACAACAAGATTGCAGTATGTGACCCCGTTTACCCCGTATACGTAGATTCTAATGTTATGGCGGGCAGAACCGGCACTTACGATCCGAAGTCCGAGACATGGAGTGATGTGATCTATATGCCCTGTCTGGCAGAGAACGGTTTTGCGCCGGAGCTGCCGAAGGAGACCCCGGATCTGATCTATCTGTGCTTCCCCAATAATCCTACCGGTGCCACCATTACCAAGGCGCAGTTGCAGGAGTGGGTGGACTATGCCAATAAGGTAGGCGCTGTCATTCTCTATGATGCGGCATACGAAGCATATATTTCCGAACCGGATGTGCCTCACAGTATCTATGAATGTGAAGGAGCCAGAACCTGTGCCATCGAGTTCCGTTCCTTCTCCAAGAATGCCGGCTTTACCGGAGTGCGTCTGGGCTTTACCGTGATCCCCAAGGATTTAAAGAGCGGGGATGTGAGCCTCCATGCACTGTGGGCAAGAAGACACGGCACCAAATACAATGGAGCACCCTATATCGTACAGCGCGCCGGTGAGGCAGTATACTCTGCAGCAGGCAAGGCACAGCTGAAGGAGCAGGTTGCTTATTACATGAACAACGCACAGTATATCCTGAAGGGCTTGCAGGAAGCGGGCTTCACGGTATCCGGCGGTGTGAACGCTCCCTATATCTGGCTGAAAGCGCCTAACGGCATGACCAGCTGGGAGTTCTTCGATTACCTTCTGGAGAATGTCAACGTGGTGGGTACGCCCGGATCCGGTTTCGGACCCAGCGGAGAGCATTTTTTCCGTCTGACGGCTTTCGGAAGCTATGAGAATACCGTGGAGGCAGTGGATCGTCTGAAGAAGATTCAGTTATAGGCAGCCGTTCTTTGCCATAAGAGGAATGGAGCAGATATATGCAGGAAAAGCAGAAAAAAGCAATCCGGTGGATCAGCCTGGTGCTGATCGCATTGACAGCACTGATCGTGTGGCGCGTCAACTATGAGATCGAATTTATGATGGATGATGAGTGGTATTCGACGGTATTGTATGCGGATACACCGATCCGGAATCTCAGTGACATTATCCGTGCGCAGATCTGGCATTATTTCAACTGGGGAGGCAGAAGCATGGCGCATGCACTGCTGCAGCTGATCCTGCTGGCCGGAGAACACTGGGCGGATATCCTGAATACAGGAATGACACTGCTGTTGGGATGGCTGGCCTGCATGATAGCAGACAGACGTAAGCTCCCGTACTGGTTTGCAGCGCTGGGGATGATCCTGGGGCTGAATGCCAACTGGAAAATGAGTATGTTCTGGGAAGCCGGAGCAGCGAATTATCTGTATATGGCGGGTTTTCTGCTGGCATTTTTGTTCTGTTATCTGAAATATGAGGAAAAAAATCTTCCCGGCATCGTCATCTGGATCCTTCCACTGGGATTGATCGCAGGCTGGAGCAATGAGAATATGGGGCCTGCGGTATGGCTCCTGAGTCTTCTGGTGATCCTGTTAAGACACAGAGAGCACAAAAAAGCTCCGGTGTGGATGTATCTGGGAAACATCAGCTGCCTGGCGGGAACCATTTTGATGATCGCTGCACCGGGCAATTTTGTCCGCAGCGGGGAGACGGGGGAAGAAGCCTACAGCCTGCTGTGGAGAATGTATCTGCGTTGCTACGCAGAAGCGAAGGGAATTATGGAGTATCTGTTCCCTGCCCTGCTGCTTACGGTATTTGCACTGATCGTCTGCAAAGGCATTCTGAAAGAAAACCTGGGCAGAAATACAGTGCTGTTATTGCTGGGGGCACTGTTGTCCTGGGGTGCCATGATCCTGTCCCCACACTATCCGGATCGGGCGGCTTTCGGAACGATGGTTTTGTTGATTTGTGCGATTTTATCCATGACGGGAAAAATCGCAGACAGGCAGAAAGAAAATGTCTGGATGTTCTATGGCTGTGCCGTGCTGGTATGGCTGCGGGGCATGTATTTTCTGGTGGAATACCTGGGATTATGCTGGGGATGGATCAAATAAGTGAATAAATGTCCATTATAAAAGACCTCACAGTCTGCAGATGCGCCGGTAGTGAGGTCTTTTATGAGTGTACACATTATTTTCTGGCATACCGGCTCCGGTACTGGCGCGGTGTCATGCCGGTCTTTTTACGGAAGATCTGCGAGAAATAAGACTGCGAAGAAAAGCCGACGCTGGTGGCTACCTGAGCTACCGACAGATTGGAGGATACCAGAAGCTCCTTGCAGGCTTCCAGCCTCCGGTCTGTCAGGTAATTGATCGGAGACTGTCCGACACATTCGGTAAAGGAGTGTGCCAGATAGAATTTGTTGATATGTGTGATCTCCGCCAGGGAATCCAGTGTAATGTTCTGGGAATAGTTGGAATCGATATAACGCTTCGCCAGAGCACATTCCTTGGACAACTGGAAGGAGGAGTCAGAGATGACGGACAGATTCTGCTTCCGGGAAATATATACCAGAAGCACTTGGAGCAGTCCGTGGCACACCTGTTCAAAGCCGGGAAGCTTGTCGCGGAATTCCTGCATCATCAGCTGGGCGAAGTTGATGAACTGTTTTTTATCAGAGCCGTAGCTGTAGAAGCTGTAGCCCTTCGGGTTGTCCTGCCCCGCACCGGAAAACGAAAATGCGAGCCCTTCCACGCCGAATACGATATATTCCATGGGATCGTTGGGAAGCGTTTTCTCCGTGTGCTCTACATAAGGATTGATGATGACCAGATCGTCCGTCTTCACAGGCACCTTTTCATTCTCTATATAGAAGGCTCCCTCACCCTGCAGGACATAGAACAGTTCTGAAAAGTGATGTGTATGCGGAAGGGACTGCCAGTCACCTTCGTATTTGGAGATGGAGATGTAACGCAGCTGGAAATGTTCCGGGGAACTGTTTGCGGAGCCGATATTGATAAATTCATTACTCATAAATAGATACCTTCTTTATCTTATTTTTATTGTGCACTTTTTTCAAATCTATCATATTTTTTATATTGAATATATAAAAAGAACAACATTTCACAAAAACATTCGTAAAAAAGACGAAAAAATAAAATTATGTATGATCTGGATAAGCATATTATACATAATCATTTCAAAAAATCCACTATTTTAGTAACAAAATAGCAATAAACATAACAAAACAAGCAACAAAGAAATTGATATCAGGTCAGGAAGCCGATATACTTTAGTCATCAGCTGCAAGATAGTACAAAAGTGATGGGAGGAAACCATGCGATGACAGGAAGACTGACGCTGCCGACCGATGCAGACATCATTGACGAAACGATACGCTTAAAAAATCTTCTGGGTGCAGACGCTTTAAGAGACTGTGACGGAACCGAAATGCCGGAAGCACTTTTGTCAGAGCCGGTGAAGAAATATGCAACTTATTATACCACGCGAAAGGATAATGCGTGGGCAATGAAGCATCCGGAGGAGATCCAGCAGGAATACCTGATCAGCAACCGCATCACCGCCAGAGGGGAAACACTCCGCATCCGACTGATGGAAGGCTTCCATACGGAGCAGCTTAAGGTCAATACGCTGGACGATCCGAAGCGTTGGTGGGAAGTGATCGACAGAACGACCGGTGAAGTGGTGCCGACGGATGCATGGGAATTTGATGAGGCATCCGGTGAAGTGGAGATCCGTACGATCCCCTATCATGAGTATACGGTAAGCTTTCTGGCATTTTTGATCTGGGATCCGGTACACATGTACAATTTCATCACGAATGACTGGAAGGATACACCGCATCAGCTCACTTACGATGTGAGACAGCCCAAGACCAAACAGTATGTCAAAGACAAGCTGAGAAAATGGTGTGAAGACAATCCTCATATCGATGTGGTCCGCTTCACTACCTTTTTCCATCAGTTTACACTGACCTTCGATGACAAGAAGCGAGAAAAATTTGTAGAGTGGTTTGGATACAGCGCAAGTGTGAGCCCCTATATCCTGGAACAGTTTGAAAAATGGGCAGGTTACAAATTCCGCCCGGAGTACATTGTGGATCAGGGATATCACAACAGCATGTTCCGCGTTCCCAGCAAACAGTTCCTGGATTTCATAGAGTTCCAGCAGATCGAGGTATGTGCGCTGGCGAAGGAGCTGGTAGACATTGTACATTCTTATGGCAAGGAAGCGATGATGTTCCTCGGAGATCATTGGATCGGAACAGAGCCCTACGGTAAATATTTCGCAGGCATCGGACTGGATGCAGTGGTAGGCTCTGTCGGAAGCGGTGTGACACTCCGCATGATCTCTGATATCAAGGGAGTGGATTATACCGAAGGACGGCTGTTACCTTACTTTTTCCCGGATGTGTTCTGCGAGGGTGGTGACCCGATCGGAGAGGCAAGGGATAACTGGAGAAAAGCAAGGCGTGCATTACTCAGGTCTCCCCTGGACAGGATTGGATATGGCGGCTATCTGAAGCTGGCAAGTAATTGGCCCGGTTTCATTGATGAAATACAAAATGTAGTAACGCAGTTTCGGGAGATCCATGAAAATATGCAGGGGACAGCTTCCTATGTGGCACCTTTCAAGGTGGCGATCCTGAACTGCTGGGGCAGTCAGAGAAGGTGGATGTCCAATCAGGTACATCATGCGATCTGGCACAGGGAAACTTATTCCGCAGAGGGAGTACTGGAATGCTTAAGCGGAATGCCTTTTGAGGTCGAGTTCATTTCCTTTGATGATGTCAGGAACGGCATCCCTGAGGAAATCAAGGTCATCATTAATGTCGGGGATGCGTACACAGCATTCAGCGGTGCGGAGAACTGGATCGACGAAAAGGTACTGACCAATATCAGACGCTTTGTGGATCAGGGAGGTGGCTTCATCGGTGTGGGTGAGCCTACCGCTTATCAGTATCAGGGAAGATATTTCCAATTGTCCGATGTGCTCGGTGTAGACCGCGAGATGTGCTTCTCTCTCAGTACGGACAAATATAATGAGAAAAATGACGATCACTTTATCTTAGAGGATATTGAAGGAGCCTTGGATTTCGGCGAGGGCACCAGCCGCGTCTATGCGCAGGGCGGACATTATCAGATCCTTGCGATGGATGGGGAATACAGCCAGCTGGTGGTCAATGAATATGGCAGAGGACACAGCGTATATTTTGCAGGTCTTCCGTATTCTCCCCAGAACTGTAGGCTTCTGCTTCGGGCAATCTATTATGCAGCCGGCATGGAGCAGGAGATGAAGCGTTACTATGTAACGAATGTGGATACCGAAGTAACGGTATTCCAGAAGACAGGCAAGATCGCAGTGATCAACAACTCAGCACAGGCACAGCACACAGAGCTGTATATCAAAGGAAAATGTGCGTATGTGCTGGATCTGAAGCCCGGCGAAATGCGTTGGGTGGACGATATGGAAGACAGGTAACTTATGGAAAGCAAAAAGCATTTCATATTTTATAAGGTAGTACTTTACAAGTATAAGGAGGTTATTTAAGATGAAAAAGAAAGTATTAAGCGTGCTTTTAGCAGCGGCAATGACCGTGTCCATGCTGACCGGCTGTGGCAGCAAGCCTGCCGGCAATGATGCGCAGAGCGCAGCACCCAGCGAGGCATCCAAGGAAACAGAGGCAGCAGAAACGACTGCTTCCGCAGAAGACGAGACACTGACCGTATGGTGCTGGGATCCTAACTTCAATGTCTATGCAATGAAGCAGGCAGAGAAGGCATATCAGGTGGATCATCCGAACTTCAAGTTAGACATTCAGGAGAAGGTATATAGCGATATCGAGACTGCTCTGATCACAGCGGCTGAAGCCGGTGATTACAGCACATTACCGGATATCTTCCTGATGCAGGATTATTCCTTCCACAAAAATGCAACCAATTATCCCGGAATCTTCACAGCACTGGATGACTGCGGAATTGATTTCTCCCAGTTCTCTATGGGTAAGCTGGCTGACTCCACTGTAGATGGAACACATTATGGTATTCCTTTTGATAATGGTGCTACCATCATGGCGATCCGTTCCGATATGGTAGAAGCAGCAGGCCTTAAGGTAGAAGATTTCAAGGATACCACATGGTCTGAGTTCATGGAGCTGTC
>ENA-ORTW01000693-ORTW01000693.1-human-gut-metagenome-genome-assembly--contig:-NODE-693-length-40960-cov-11.875150_pt1 | contig 40960 bp, 31 predicted proteins | sample MGYA00242072_ERZ509193 | MGnify/ENA primary metagenome ERZ509193 (study PRJEB26280, sample SAMEA2338813) | human gut metagenome | biome: human gut; feature: human-associated habitat; material: faeces... | reverse complement strand
CTGAAGATCAGCCGGGAGACCAACTACTCCAAGGACAAGAACCTGTGGCACCTGAGCCACGAGGGCCTTGATCTGGAAGACCCCGCCAACGAGCCGAACTACGAAAAGCCCGGTTTCCTGGAAATGGGCGTCTCTCCCCTGCAGGCGCCCGACGTTCCCACCTATGTGACCATCGACTTTGAAGCGGGCGCTCCTGTGGCCGTGGACGGTGAGAAGATGAAGGCGTCCAAGATCATCGAAAAGCTGAACCAGCTGGGCGGCGCCAACGGCATCGGCATCATCGACATCGTTGAAAACCGGCTGGTGGGCATGAAGGACCGGGGCGTGTACGAGACTCCCGGCGGCACCATCCTGTATTTCGCCCACGAGCAGCTGGAAATGCTCACCGTGGACAAGGACACCCTCCACGTCAAGCAGAAGCTGGCCGTGGACTACGCCGACCTCATTTACAACGGCAAGTGGTACTCCCCCCTGCAGGAGGCGCTGACCGCCTTTGCCAACGAAAGCAACAAGTACGTCACCGGCTCCGTGAAGCTGAAGCTCTACAAGGGCAACATCATCCCTGCCGGCACCACCTCTCCCTACTCCCTGTACTCCGAGAATCTGGTGACCTTCGGCGAAAGCGACTACGACCAGAATCAGGCCGCCGGCTTCATCAACCTGTGGGGTCTGCCCACCAAGGTGCAGGCGCTGCGGGAGCAGGGAAAACTGTAATACTATTTCTTAATAAAATGATTTCATCATTTTATTCTGCCGTTTCACGGCAGACCGCCTGGGCGGCGGTAAGAAATGTATTGACTTCGTTTTTTAGCGGCAGTGGCCGCTGGCCGCAATCCTGCGGCCTAATAAAACGCTTTTAAGCGTTTTATTAAAAACTCGTATAAAAAATATCCGAGGACAGATTTATGAGCAAACTATGGGCCGGACGGACTTCCGGCGAGGTCAGCAGCATTGCGGATGATTTCAATTCTTCCATCCGCTTTGACTGCAAACTTTATAAGCAGGACATCACCGGCTCCATGGCTCATGCCGCCATGCTGGGGGCGCAGGGCATCATCTCTCAGGCCGAGGCCGGGCAACTCATTGACGGGCTGCAGGGCATTCTGAGCGATCTGGAATCCGGGGCGCTGGAATTCGACTTTGGCTGCGAGGACATCCATATGTTCGTCGAGCAGGTGCTGACCCAGCGGTTGGGGGATGTGGGCAAAAAGCTCCACACCGCCCGCAGCCGGAACGATCAGGTGGCGCTGGACCTGAGAATGTATCTCAAAGACCAGATCGATGAGATCACCGCGCTGGTAAAGGATGTGCTTGGGGCGATCGTCGCGCAGGCGGAAAATAATAAGGGCGTCATCATGCCAGGCTACACCCATTTGCAGCGGGCGCAGCCCATCCTGTTTCCCCACCACCTGATGGCCTACGCCATGATGCTCCTGCGGGATCTCGGCCGTCTGGGCGACTGCCGGAAGCGGATGAATGTCTGTCCCATCGGCTCCTGCGCTTTGGCCGGAACGACGTATCCCACCGACCGGCGCTTTGAGGCGGCAAAGCTGGGCTTCGACGATATCGCCCGCAACTCCATCGACGGCGTGTCCGACCGGGACTTCTGCGTGGAGCTGATGAGCGCCATTTCCATACTCATGATGCACCTGAGCCGGTTTTCCGAGGAGATCATCCTCTGGGCAAGCTGGGAATTTAAGTTCATCGAGCTGTCCGACGCCTACACCACCGGCTCGTCCATCATGCCCCAGAAGAAGAACCCCGACATGGCGGAGCTTGTCCGGGGCAAGACCGGGCGGGTCTACGGCGACCTGATGGGGCTGCTTACCACCCTGAAAGGGCTGCCCCTGGCCTACAACAAGGATATGCAGGAGGACAAGGAAGCGGTTTTCGACGCCGTGGATACGGTGAAGATGTGCCTGAAGGTCTTCGCGCCCATGCTTTCCACCATGACCGTAAAGCCGGAGACCATGAAAAAGGCCGCGCAGGGCGGCTTCATCAACGCTACCGACCTTGCGGACTACCTCGTGAAAAAGGGAATGCCTTTCCGGAGCGCCTACAAGATCTCCGGCCAGATCGTGGCGCGGTGCATTGCGGACGGCTGCGTGCTGGAGACGCTGCCGCTGGAAACCTACCGCTCCTACAGCGAATTGTTTGACAACGATCTTTACCATGATATCGACCTGACGGTCTGCGTGGAGAAACGCATCTCCGAGGGCGGCACCTCCGCTTCCTCCGTGGACGCCCAGATCGCCTACGTAAAGGAGCAGCTCGGGGGAGGAAACGTATGAATCTGAAAGGCAGAAGCTTTCTCAAATTGCTGGACTTCACCCCGGCGGAAATCACTTACCTGTTAGGTTTGGCGGCGGAGCTGAAAGCGAAGAAAAAAGCGGGCATTCCCCACCGCATCCATGAGGGGAAGAACATCGCGCTGCTGTTTGAAAAGGATTCCACCCGTACCCGCTGCGCCTTTGAGGTGGCGGGGCATGACTTGGGCATGGGCGTGACATATCTCGGCCCCACCGGCTCCCAGATGGGCAAAAAAGAATCCATCGCCGACACCGCCCGTGTGCTGGGGCGGATGTACGACGGCATCGAATACCGTGGCTACGCCCAGACCATCGTAGAGCAGCTTGCCAAGTTTTCCGGCGTGCCGGTCTGGAACGGCCTGACCAACGAATTCCATCCCACCCAGATACTGGCGGATTTCCTCACCATTCAGGAGCATTTCGGCGGTTTGCAGGGGAAAAAGCTCGTGTACATGGGCGACGCCCGGTACAACATGGGGGATTCCCTGATGGTGGGCTGCGCCAAGATGGGGATGCACTTCGTGGCCTGTGCCCCGGAGAAGTATTTTCCCGATCCTGCGCTGATCGAACAGTGTCAGGCCGTTGCCGCCGAAACAGGCGCGGTGCTGGAATTTATCAGCGACCCAGACAAAGCCGTCCCCGGTGCGGACGTGATCTACACCGACGTGTGGGTCTCCATGGGCGAGCCGGACAGCGTGTGGCAGGAGCGGATCGAAGACCTGACTCCCTATCGGGTGACAAAGGAGCTGATGGAAAAGGCCGGAAGCCAGTGCCGGTTCCTCCACTGCCTCCCAGCCTTCCACGACCTGAACACCACCATTGGCCGTCAGATTTACGACAAGTTCGGCATCGATTGCATGGAGGTGACCGACGAGGTCTTCGAGGGGCCTCAGTCCATCGTCTTCGACGAGGCGGAAAATCGGATGCACACCATCAAGGCCGTCATGGCGGCGACTCTTTAATGACCTTCCCGGCGGCTTTTGAGAGCCGCCGGGATTTTCCGCCATTGACATTTCCATAAAAAACCGATAAACTGGAAATAATCTGAATTTGCGAGGGAAATGCCGTGAAAAAACGCATCTATTCCATTGACGTACTGAAGCTGGTATTCGCGTATATCATCGCCTTTTTCCATTTCGGCACCACCATTGCCCCCGGCCCGACGGTGGCGGTGCAGGTGTTTTTCATCATCTCCGGGTTCTTTCTGGGAAAGAAATTCTACGCCCGCTCCTTTGCCGACGGCGGAAAATCCTACGGCGCGTGGGACTATACCCTGGATCATGTGACCTCCATTTATCCCCACTATCTGTTTTCTCTGGCGGCGTTCTTCCTGTACACATTGGCAAGGAGTCTGGTGCATCTGGCGATGTCTCCCAGCTGGGACAAGGTCAGCGCTATCGCTCTGGACTTTTACAACCAGGTCCCCGACCTTCTGCTCCTGCAAAGCGCTTACCGCTTCCACGAAAGTCTCAACTATCCCCTGTGGCAGCTGTCCGCGCTGGTGATCGCGGGGTTCTTCGTCTACGGCCTTCTGTGCCGCAATGAGCGGGTCAGCCGCACGCTGCTATTCCCCGCCGCCATTCTGATGATCCAGTCCCTGCTGTATTCCGGGGTGGATCTGTGGGAAAACTACGGCTTTTTCTATCTGCCCCTTCTGCGGGCGTTCTCGCCATTGTGCATCGGCGTACTGACGTTTTATTTCACCACCACGCCCTATTATGAGCGGCTGAAAGCGAAAAAGGTGCTTTTCAATCTCGCGGTCATTTTGTCAGCGGTGACCATTTTCGCCTACGCCGACCTTGCCAACATTTTTCTGATCACCACGCCCATTCTGATCCTGGGCTGCTATGACGGTGCATCCTGGGTCAACGCGGTGCTGAACCGGCGGATTTTCCGGAATTTCGGCAAATTCTCCTATGCCGTCTACTTAAATCACGCCCTCGTCGCCCGGTTCGTGCAGGCACGGCTGATTCCGGGTGCGCAGGCACGGGGTATCGGGCTGACCCAATGGCAGAGTGGCGGAATCTTCTTCGTTCTGCTGACCGCCTATTCCGTACTGACGCTGTTTCTGGTGGAGACATGGAAGAATAAGCGCCGGAACAAGGCCGCTGTGCAGTAAAAACAAATTGGCAGGAAGCGCAGAATGCGTTTCCTGCCGCTTTTGGTTTTGAAGAAAAGAACGCAGGGAGAAAAATATGCCGCAGCAATTATGCCTTGACATCCTGCTTGGCAAGAACCGCATCGGCAGTCAGGAGAAATATCGCTAGAAAAATAATGCAGCTCAGGAAAAAGCCGGGGAGCTGACCGGTCATGACATCCTCCGTGCGGTTGGAATTCATGCCCATGAGCATGAGAGAATACGGCCAGAAAAGTCCGGCGTTTGACGTGGTGGCCATCAGGCCCAGAATGCTTCCGCCCAGCGCCATCAGCACCGGCAGGGCGAAGTTCCGGATGATCATGGACAGCAAAAGCTGTATGGCAATGATGGGCAGGCTGCCGACTGCACCCCGAAGAAGCCAGAGCAGAATTTCCGGAGGCGGGAAGCCTGTTAATCCCGCGCCCAGCTTTCCACCGATGAGGAACAGTACGAGAAGCCATATTTGGGTCAAAAGCGCCATTTTTGCCACGACGCAGAATTTTGCGGCGTACAGAGCGAAGGGGCGCACCGGGGCGGTCATGATGAGATTCCAGTTGTGTCCCCGATGCTCCAGCCGCCACAGATATGCCGCGTATACACCGATCAGGGGTGCAAAGAAAAACAGGGCGTAAAAAAGCGTATACTGCGTCCACAGGTCGTACCACCCGTGGGTGAGGATGCCCTGATTCATCCTGTAATTAAAAGTCCCGTAGATCGCGGAAATGGCGGGAACCGCCAGAAACAGCAGCCAGATCGGGCTGCGGCGGAGCTTGCGGTTTTCCGCGCGGATACAGCGCATCAGCATCATTATACCTCCTTGCGTTTCAGGGCGTTCCATGTCATCACGGCGAACAGGACACAGAGCGCGATCGTGACGCCCAGCAGCCAGACGGGATAGGGCGCGGTGTAGTAGCGGACGATTCTGGTTTCCGGGTCCCAGTCCATGCGGGCAGTGCTCAGGGGAATGTAATACCCCCATGGCATGAAAAAGCTGACCATGGGCGGCATGAAGGAGGCAAACAGCCCGGACAGGCTCCCCACCATTCCTCCGGCCAGTGTCGGCACCTGATTGTCAAAGCGGACGCTGAGAAACAGCCAGAGGAAGAACAGCATGGCGTTTACCATGAAGGTCGCGGCGGCAAGCCACCAGAATTGACCAAAGTCAAGGGCATCCGTATAGCCTGCCCATTTTCCCAGTGCCAGAATGCCCGCGCTTTCCACGGCCACCATCAGAAAAATTTGCAGCAGGGCAGCGGCGGCTTTCCCGAAGAACAGGGACGCCCGGCTTTGCAGGGTCAGCAGGATGCGGCAGCATTTTTCCTTGCTTTCCAAGTCCCACAGGCGGCTGGCAAGCACCGCCGTGCCGAGGGGCATGATGACCGTATTGATGATCGGGATGGCGTAAAGCAGGCCGCTGTAGCCTTGGGAGATGTCTTCGCTTTTGCCGCCGGTCTGGGTTGCCCACAGGAGGGCGGCCAGAGAAATGCCCACGGCCACCAGCGCGTTGTGCCGGCGCCGGGATTTTTTCAGTTCCGCACAGATGGCTCTCATTTCGCGTCCACCCCCGTCAGGCTCAGGAAAATTTCCTCCAGCGTTTTGGTTGCCCGGTTCAGCTCCACCACACCGGCCTGTGCGGCTGCCAGACGGCCTATCAGCTCCGCGAGCCGCGCTTCGTCCATGGCGGGGAGGTGGAAGACGCCCCGTTCCAGCCGTGCCGAATTTCCCAGAATTGGCGCGGCCTTTTCCGGGTGGAGCACCCGCAGAGAGATGTCGCCCTGACTGTGCTTCCGCAGATCGTCCAGCTCCCCCTGAAACAGAAGCCTGCCGTGGTTGATGATGCCCACCTGATCGACCATCTGCTCCATTTCCCCCAGCAGGTGGCTGGAGATCAGGACCGTCGCGCCGCACCGGTTGGGCATGTCCTTGATGAGATTGCGCATCTGCTGGATGCCGGAGGGGTCGAGACCGTTGGTAGGTTCGTCCAGAATCAGCAGCTTGGGATTTCCCAGCAGCGCCTGTGCGATTCCGAGACGCTGGCGCATACCCAGAGAATACTGCTGCACCTTCCGGCGGCGGCTGTCGGTCAGCTCCACGATCTCCAGAACCCGGTCGATATTCCGTTCCGGGACGTTTTTCAGCTCTGCCAGAATTTGCAGGTTTTCCTCCCCGGTCAGATGGCCGTAGCAGGCGGGGGACTCGATGAGCGAGCCGGTCTGCCGCAGCAGCGACAGCCGGTTCTGCTGCGTCATGGACTTTCCCAGAAGGCGGATGCTTCCGCTGTTAGGCTTCACCAGCCCCAGCAGCATTTTCATGGTGGTGGATTTTCCCGCGCCGTTTGGGCCGATGAAGCCGTAGACGCTGCCCTCCGGGACGGACAGGGAAAGACCGTCCACCGCGGGCGTTTTCCCATAATACTTGGTGAGATGTTCGGTTTCAATGATTTGCATAGCCTTGCTCCTTTTCGGTTGGTGCGGACAGCATACACCCCCGAGCTTATGGCCTCCTTGCGCTGGGCTTAAATTTACCTTAATTTGTGGGCATTACACTGGAAAATGGCCGTGCCCGCCGATATAATGGGCGAAAAGGAGGCGGGGCTATGCAGACGATACAGGACGCAAAGATCCTCGTTGTAGACGATAACCGGGAGCTTCGGAATTTAATTAAGGAAGAACTGACGGGGGCGGGCTATCGCGCGGTACGCATGGCGGACAGCGCTGCGGCCGCGAGACAGGCGATTTCCGGGGAACTGCCGGAACTGGTGATTCTGGACATCAACCTGCCGGACGGCGACGGGTTCAGCCTGTTCCGGGAGATTCGGGGCAGAAGCGACATTCCCATTCTGTTTCTGTCCGCCCGGGACGCGGACAGCGACCGGCTGTTCGGTCTGGGGCTGGGTGCGGATGATTATATGACCAAGCCCTTTCTGATGCAGGAGCTGCTTCTGCGGATCTCCGGTATCCTCCGGCGGGCGTACCGGGGGCAGCTGCAGCGGGAAACTGCCCTTCGACTGGGGGAGCGGACGGTGGAGTTAAGCGACGCCACGGTTTCGTCGGCGGGGGGTACCATCACGCTGACGGCGACGGAACGCGCCATTCTGCAAAAGTTGCTGGACAACCGGGGGCATATCGTGACCTACGACGCATTGTGCGAGGCGGTCTGGGGCAGCGACTATTACGGCTGTGAGAACAGCCTGAACGTCCACATCCGGCACCTGCGGGAAAAGGTGGAGGAGCAGCCGTCCCAGCCTGTCTGGGTTCTCACGGCGAGGGGGCTTGGCTACAAGCTGGCGAAGGAGGGGACGAAATGAAGACGGTCTCCCGGATGATCTTCCGCTACCTTCTGGCGGCCTTCGGCATTGCGTTTCTGGTGCTTACGGTCAATGGGGCGCTGCTCATCGGCGTTGTGCTGCATTACGGTGCAAAAGGGCAGCAGGAGGGCTTTTTCCCGGTGGGAAAGTTCGCCGAGTCCTTCACCCGGACGGACGACGGCTTTGCCCCCGCCCCGGACATGGAATGGCAGAAGCATTTTGCGTGGGCGATGCTGTTGGGGGACGACGGCGAAATCCTGTGGTCGGAAAATCTGCCGGAGGAATTGAACCACGACTACACCGTCCCGGAGGTCGCGGCTTTTTCCCGGTGGTATCTGAAGGACTACCCGGTGATGGCCTACCGCAATGATTTTGGCCTGTTGGTGGCGGGGAAAGAGCAGGGGAGCATGACCCGGTTCGATTTCTACATGGACAATGACATCCTCTACGCACTGCTGTCGGGGGTCGGGCCGCTGCTGATCGTCGATCTGTGTCTGGTTGCTGCCATTTGCCTGATCCTCGGCTGGCGGGGCGCGAAGCCTTTGCGGGAGGCGGCGGCGGGAATCGGGCAGCTGGCGGAGGGGAAGGAAGTCCATCTGCCCCAATCCGGCGCGGCCGCCGAGCTGGCGGAGAAGCTGAACCAGACCAGCCGTTATCTGCAGAAGCAGAACGAGCTGATCCGCCGCCGGGACACCACCCGCGCCAACTGGATCGCCGGGGTTTCCCACGACATCCGCACCCCGCTGGCGCTGATCATGGGATACGGGGAGCAGCTGGCGCAGCAGGCGCCGCCTCAGTCCGAACAGCAGAAAAAAGCCGCCGCTATCTGCACCCAGAGCCAGAAGATCAAGGCGCTGATTGAAGACCTGAATCTGACCTTCAAGCTGCAATACAACGCCCAGCCCCTGCGGCGGACTGCCGTCTCCATGGGCGCGTGGCTCCGTCAGAGCGTGGCGGATTTCTGCGATTCTCTGGGAGAAAACTACAGCGTCGGGCTGCAGATCCGGGAACCGGCGGGACAGACGGTGCTGGAAGCGGACAGGGAGCTGCTGACGCGGGCGCTGGACAATCTGCTGAACAACAGCGTCCGGCACAATCCCGGCGGCTGTGATATTCAGGTTGCGGCGGAGCTGGCAGACGGGCGGTTCGTGCTGACGGTGCGGGACAACGGGGCGGGGTATCCGGAAGCGGTTCTTCGGAATCTTTCCGGTGCGGACGACCCCAACGCGCCCCACATTCTGGGGCTGCATCTGGTGCAGCAGATTGCCATGGCACATGAGGGAGAAGCGAGCTTCTGTAACGATGGCGGCGCTGTGGCGACACTGAAATTTGCGGTGCAGGAAAGCACAAAATAATGCTGAACTTCAATTAAAATCTTTAAAAAAAGATTTTAATTGGAGTTCAGCATTACTCATTTCTTTTTCTGAAATTCCGTTGCTTTTTTTGACATCAAAGTCCCTCCCAAACGTGCGCTGCCCCGCTGCCTGCCACTTTTTTAATGTAGTTAGCTAACGCTAACTGCGGAGACATTGTAGCACACGGCAGCGCGGTTTTCGATAGGAAATCCGCATTTTTCGCCCCGAAAGGTGCCTGTTTCGGAAGACGCAAAGCTTTCCGGAGAAATTTCCGCGCCGGGGTCGAGCTTTGCCGGATTTTAGGGAGAAAAATCCCTTGACTTATGAGTGGATAAAGACCATAATAGTAAAGTGTCTGGAAGCTTGGGAGGAAAGAAAGATGTATCAAAAAGAAAAAAAGCTGAATCCGGTGCTTCTCATCGTGCTTGCGGTCGTGCTGCTGGCGGTGGGGATCGCCGTTTGGTTTCTGCTGACCCATGTGCGGGTGGCGGGGACGTTTTATTCCCGGAGCGCCGAGGTGCTGGATCTTCGCTTTGCCGACATTACGACGGCGGATTATGAGAAGCTGCGGAAAAAAGCGCCAAACAGCGAAATTCTCTGGCGGATTCCGTTTCAGGGGAAGACCTATGACCAGAACACCGACGTGCTGTACGTGACCTCCCTCACGGACGAGGACGTGGCTACGCTGGACTATTTCACCCAGCTGAAAAGCGTGGAAGCACAGGAATGCACGGACTATGCCCAGCTGGCCGCGCTGGCTGCCCGCCGCCCGGCGGTTGCGGTGGATTATGCGGTGACCATCGACGGCAGAAAATACGATCAGGACACCGCCGTGGTGAGCGTTTCCGACATTACAGATGAAGAAATTAATTTGCTTACATACCTGCCGGATCTGACGGCGGTGACGGCGGTGGGCTGCGAGACGCCGGAACAGATGGAAAAACTGCGGGATTTCTGTCAGGAGAAGGGGATTTCCTTCGCCCTGCGCTTCGGCACGAAAACCTATCCCGACACGGTGCAGGAGCTGGATGTCACCGGCATCACCGACGCGGAACTGGAGCTTCTCCAGCTTCTGCCGGAACTGAAAACGCTGCACCTTGTAAACCCGGAAGCCGACCCGGCGACGGTTCTGCAGCTGCGCAGTACCTATCCCAAGGTGAGCATCAACTGGGAGGTGGAGATGGCGGGGATCTCCTTCCCGGACGATACGAAAGAGGTCGATCTTTCCGCCGCGCTGGAGATCACCACCACTGACAAGACTACGACCCAGACTGCGGCCACTACGAAGGTCACGACCGGCACCGTGACCGGCACCCAGACTACGGAGGAACCGAAGCCTGCCGTCACGCTGGACCTGCAGGATCTGGAAAAGAAGATGTCCTATCTGCCCGATGCCGAGCAGGTATTTCTGGGCAAATGCGGCCTTGACAACGAGGAGCTGGCCGCCCTCCGGGAGAGAGAACGGGAAAATTACAAGGTCGTCTGGACGGTGCAGCTGGGCAAGAAGCTCACCGCGCGGACGGATGCCACCACCTTCATGCCCGTCCGGGAGCATGTCTATTACTTCCTGGACGACGATGCCTACAACCTGCGCTACTGCGAGGAAATGCTCTGCGTGGACGTGGGACACATGGGTCTGACCAACATCGATTTCGTGTCGGGGATGCCCCATCTGCAATTCCTGATCCTCGCCCACAACGGGCAGCTGCAGGACATTTCCCCCATCAGCAGCTGCAAGGAGCTGATTTTCCTTGAACTGGATTGGAGCGCCGTGAAGGACTTTTCTCCGCTGGTGGGCTGCACCTCGCTGGAGGACCTGAACATCGGCTTGACCTATCCCAGCGTGGAGCCGCTCATGCAGATGCCGTGGCTGAAAAACCTGTGGATGGTAGAGCGGGGCGGCGGATACCAGCTGTCTCAGGCGCTGCCGGACACCAAGATCGTGGCCACGGCCAACGCCACCGTAGGTTCGGGCTGGCGGAATCTGCCCAACTACTACAAAATGCGGGATATGCTGGGCATGGAGTACATGAAGGGCTAATGGCTGATTTCTGGAAAAAGTTGCAGATATAAACATATTATGGAAAAATTTGCCGCTTTTGAAAACAATTATGTGGCAAAATTCGCAAAAGTCCCGGCTGAGGCCGCCTTGCGCGCGAACCCCTTAATTAAATCTTAATGGATTCTTTAGAATATCCTTACAAACCCCGCCGCCCCGGAATCTTGACAGGGGGGCGGGGCTGAACTATAATGGCAAAAGGAGGTATTGAGCATGAAAAAAGCGCTTTATGTTATTGTGATCATGATTCTGATCATCGCTTTCTGCGTCAGCGCGTTTCTGGTTGCCAGATACGTACTGGAAGGCAAGAAGCAGGCAGATCGCTACGAAGACCTTGCGAACATCAAAAATCAGGCGCAGACCAGCGTCCCCACACAGGCGACGAAGCCCTCGACTGCGACAGAACCCTCAAAGCCCGGATTTGAGGTCATCAGCGACCCCACCGTGGAGGGCGGCATCCTTCTGGATTATGCTGAGCTGCACGACATGAACCCGGATCTTGCGGGCTGGATCAAGATCGAAGGTACCAAGGTGGATTACCCCGTGATGCAGACGTCCACAAACAACAAGGACTACTACCTGAAGCGGGACTTCGACAAGCAGGACAGCGTCCGGGGCTGCATCTACGCCCGTGAGGAGTGCGACCTGGACAAGCCCAGCGACAACATCACCATCTACGGCCACAACATGGCAGACGGCAGCATGTTCCACAGCCTGATGTCCTACACCGAGAAGAGCGCGTGGGACTACAACAGCCTGATCTTCTTCGACACCCTGAAGGAGCGTCACATCTACAAAATCTTCGCGGTGTTCAAGACCAGCGCCAACGCGGGCAAGGGCTTCTCTTACCACCAGTTCGTGGATGCCCAGAACGAGACGGAATTCAACGACTTTGTCACCAACTGCAAGAATCTGTCCTTCTACGACACTGGCATTACGCCCAAATACGGCGACAAGATCATCTGCCTGTCCACCTGCGAGTACACCCTGAACAACGGCCGTCTGGTCGTGGCAGCGGTGCGCATCAGCTGACGAAAAAATCCTCAGACGTTCCGCGTCTGAGGATTTTTTTGCCGCGGGGCTTTTCTTCCGGAAAGTTTATGCTATAATAACGGCAGAGTATTCAGACCGTTTCTACCCGCGAAATTGAAAGAAAAAGAGGGGGCTTTTGCCATGCAGAGTCTATGTGACCGATGGGAGTTCGTTTCCGACTGGTATGACGGATTTGCCGTCGGAGAAGGGGAGGGAGAGTGCGTCCGCCTGCCCCATACCGTGAAGGAAATCCCGCAGCACTACGCCGACAGCCAGTCCTATCAGATGGTCTGCGGCTACCGGAAAAAGCTGACGCTGGAGCCTGCGCTGGCGGGGAAGCGCCTGTTCGTGCAGTTCGACGGTGCGGCGCATATTGCCACAGTGTACTTAAACGGTAAGAAGCTGGCAACCCACCGGTGCGGCTATACCGCCTTCCGGGTGGACATCACCGATGCGGCGGTTCTGGACGGCGAAAACTGGCTGGCGGTGAAGCTGGACACCACGGAGAACGGCGAGGTGCCGCCCTTCGGATTTGTCATCGACTATCTGACCTACGGCGGGCTTTACCGGGAGGTCTGGCTGGACGTCCGGGAAAAGAGCTATATTGAAGATCTGTACATAACGACCCCGGACCTGACTACCCTGAAAATCAAGCCCACTTTGCAGAATGCCGAAGGGTGCATTCTTCTGGTGGAGCTGCAGAAGGGCGAGCGGGTGCTGGTGAAGAAGGCATTCACCGCCGGGGGTGTCATTACCATCAGCTGTCCCGGCGTCAAGAGCTGGGACATGGAGCATCCCATTCTCTACACCTGCCGGGTGTCCCTGCTGAAAATCGGCCGGGTGATGGATACGCGGGAGGTCAAGGTGGGCTTCCGTACCGCCGAATTCAAGGCGGACGGCTTCTACCTGAACGGGAAGAAAACTTTCCTGCGGGGATTGAACCGGCACCAGTGCTGGCCGTATGTGGGCTACGCCGTTCCGGAGCGGCTCCAGCGGGAGGACGCGCGGATTCTGAAGCAGGAGCTTGCCTGCGTGGCGGTGCGCACTTCCCACTATCCCCAGAGCCAGTATTTTATCGACGAATGCGACCGACTGGGACTGCTGGTGTTCACGGAAATTCCCGGCTGGCAGCACATAGGCGGAGAAAACTGGAAAGATCAGGCGGTGGAAAACACCCGGGAGATGGTGCTGCAATACCGCAACCATCCCAGCATCGTCCTCTGGGGCGTGCGCATCAACGAAAGCCAGGACGACGACGAGCTGTACCGCCGCACCAATGCCGCCGCCCATGAGCTTGACCCCAGCCGGGCGACCTCCGGCGTGCGGTTCCTGGAAAAGAGCCACCTGCTGGAGGACGTCTACGCCTACAACGACTTCTCCCACACCGGAGACAATCCCGGCTGCAAGCCCAAGCACGCCGTCATGTCCAGCCGGAAAAAGGCACTGCTGATCTCCGAACACAACGGCCATATGTACCCCACGAAGGCTTACGATACCTGGAGTCACCGGCAGGCGCAGGCACTGCGCCACGCAAGGGTGCAGAGTGACGCCGCGGCCGACGGCGGCCATGTGGGCTGCTTCGGCTGGTGCATGTTCGACTACCCCACTCACAAGGATTTCGGCTCCGGCGACCGGGTATGCTACCATGGCGTCATGGACGCCTTCCGCAACCCCAAGCCCGCGGCGGCGCTGTACGCCAGTCAGGGAGAGGGGGCGACGGTGCTGACGGCCTGTACGCCCATGGACATCGGCGACTATCCCGGCGGACAGATCGGGGATTCGGCGGTGCTGACCAATGCCGACTCCGTCCGGCTGTACAAGAACGGGAATTATGTCACGACCCTCCGCACCGGGGACTACCCCGGACTGCCCCATCCGCCTATGATTCTGGACGACATCATCGGCGAGCTTCTGGAGACCCAGGAGGGCTTTGACGAAAAGAAGGCTGACCTTCTGCGTGCCTGCCTGCTGGCAGTGCGCAAGCACGGCCTTGCCCATCTGCCCCCGGCGGATCTCGCCCGGATGGGTGTCGCCATGACAAAATACGGCCTGACCTTTGCCGATGCTCAGAAGCTCTACGGAAAATACGTGGGCAACTGGGGCGGCGAGGCCACCGTGTGGCGGCTGGACGCATTGAAGGGCGGGAAGGTGGTTTCCTCCGTCACCCTGTGCCCCAGCGCAAAGCTGCATCTGGAGGTCACGCCCAGCCACACGGAACTGACGGAAGGGGACACCTACGATATGGCGGCGGTGCGCGTCCGCATTCTGGACGAATACGGCAGCCCGGCGCCCTACGCCCAGCTCCCGGTGACGTTCCGGCTGGAAGGCGCGGCGGAGCTGGTAGGGCCGGAGACCGTCACCGCAGAGGGCGGCATGACGGGTACTTACGTCAGAACCACCGGGCAGACCGGCACGGCGGTGCTGACGGTGTCTACCTCCCAGACGGAGGCGGTGCGCATTGCGTTTACGGTCGGCCGGAAGCCGGAGCGGTGAACGTCCTCAAGGCGGCTGTAAAATTCTGATAAAAATCTAAGGAATGTGGCCGACAGATATTGACATTTCCGCCGGGAAGTGGTATTCTTATTTCGGTACTTAAGTACCGAATAGAATATGTGCAGTGAGCCATTGCAACGGCAGCTGCATAAATCCTGTATGGGCCGATCCACACAAAACGGTAGGCACCAACAAATTACAAGGAGTGTATTAACAATGGGATTCAAATCTGACATCGAAATCGCACAGGAGACCCCGATGCTGCACATTCGCGAGATCGCCAAGACCGCGGGCGTGGACGAGAAGTATCTGGAACAGTACGGCAACTACAAGGCCAAGGTTGACTACAACATCCTGAAGGACATGGCGGACAAGCCCAACGGCAAGCTGGTTCTGGTCACCGCTATCAACCCCCCCCCCGCCGGTGAGGGCAAGACCACCACGACCGTCGGTCTGGCTGACGCCATGCGCCGTATCGGCAAGAACGTCATGGTTGCTCTGCGTGAGCCTTCCCTCGGCCCCGTGTTCGGCGTCAAGGGCGGCGCTGCCGGCGGCGGCTACGCACAGGTCGTCCCCATGGAGGACATCAACCTGCACTTCACCGGTGACTTCCACGCCATCGGCGCTGCCAACAACCTGCTGGCTGCGATGCTCGATAACCATATCTATCAGGGCAATGCTCTGGGCATTGACCCCCGCCAGATCACCTGGCGCCGCTGCGTCGATATGAACGACCGTCAGCTGCGGTTCGTCGTCGACGGCCTGGGCGGCAAGGTCAACGGTACCCCCCGTGAGGACGGCTACGACATCACCGTGGCTTCCGAGATCATGGCGGTTCTGTGCCTGGCCTCCGACATCAACGACCTGAAGGCCAGATTGGCTCGTCTGGTGGTCGGCTATACTTACGCCGGCAAGCCCGTCACCGCCGGTGACCTGCACGCACAGGGCGCTATGGCCGCTCTGCTGAAGGACGCTCTGAAGCCCAACCTGGTTCAGACGCTGGAGCACACCCCCGCGTTCGTCCACGGCGGCCCCTTCGCCAACATCGCCCACGGCTGCAACTCCGTGACCGCTACCAAGATCGCTCTGAAGCTGGGCGATTACGCCATCACCGAGGCCGGCTTCGGCGCCGATCTGGGTGCCGAGAAGTTCCTGGACATCAAGTGCCGTATGGCGGGTCTGAAGCCCTCCTGCGTGGTTCTGGTCGCCACTGCCCGCGCCCTTAAGTACAACGGCGGCGTGCCCAAGGCCGAGACCGGCAAGGAGAATCTGGAGGCTCTGGAAAAGGGTCTGCCCAACCTGCTGCAGCACGTTTCCAACATCACCACCGTCTACAAGCTGCCCTGCGTGGTCGCCATCAACCGCTTCCCCACCGACACCGAGGCCGAGCTGAAGCTCATCGAGACCAAGTGCAGGGAGCTGGGCGTCAACGTTGCTCTGTCCGAAGTCTGGGGCAAGGGCGGCGAAGGCGGCGTAGAGCTGGCCAAGGAAGTCATCCGTCTGTGCGAGCAGCCCAATGATTTCACCTTCTCCTACGAGCTGAACTGCTCCATCAAGGAGAAGATCGAGGCCATTGCCAAGAAGATCTACCACGCCGACGGCGTGAACTTCACCGCCAATGCCGAGAAGCAGATCAAGACCCTGACCGAGCTGGGCTACGATCATATGCCCATCTGCATGGCCAAGACCCAGTATTCCTTCACCGACGATCAGACCAAGCTGGGCGCACCCAGAGATTTCACCATCACCGTGCGCAACGTGAAGGTTTCCGCCGGCGCCGGCTTCCTGGTCGCTCTGACCGGCGAGATCATGACCATGCCCGGCCTGCCCAAGGTACCTGCCGCTGAGCGTATCGATGTGGACGAGACCGGCAAGATCTCCGGCCTGTTCTGATTCATAGTACCGTAAAAAGCGCAGGCGGCCCCCCGCCTGTGCTTTTACGGTTTTGGACTTGTTTCATTGGGAGACTTTATGGCGGGTATTCACTATTTGTCGTTCATCCCCGCGGAGAACCCGGCCCACCGGAGTCAGGGTGTGAATCTGCTGCTGATGGTGGACAATCAGGGGGAGGACGCCGCCGTTACGGTGCGTTTTTACGGCTCCGACGGCTCTGTCTGGCGGGAAATTTTCGCCGAGGAGCGGAGCTTTCAGGGGCATAGCCATATCCACGCCTATTTTCATCTTCCACCTGCCTGCTTCGCGCCGGAAAACTGGGGCGGAGAGACGCTGGAGGAACTGGCGGTATGGGTGGGAGAAGCGCCCCCCGCGCCAACGGAGCAGGGACAGCTCCTGTTTCTGGAACCATGATTATTTTGGAATCCCTGAATCAATCGTCTTCGGCTGAGCAGCGGGCCTTTTTCCCCAGCTGTGCGGTTTCAAAAGCGGGAAATATAGCGCAGCCGTTGCCGGCATAAGCCGGCTTGCGGATGCGGCATACCCCTTGCGGGTACATACAGTATTTCTCCGCTTCTGAAATCTTCATCTAGTGAAAAATCTCTCACTGTCAGCTCTCGCCGATTGGCTCAGAGCTTTCCTATTTGAAAGGAAATTTGACCTATGGACATGACATTGGAATCCTGCCGTAGATTTGTGGAGGTTCTGGCTTCTGACGCCCCGGCTCCCGGCGGCGGCGGCGCGGCTGCTCTGGTGGGCGCCATCGGCACCGCACTGGGCAACATGGTCGGCTCTCTCACCGTCGGCAAGAAGAAATATGCCGACGTGCAGGACGAAATTCTTGCGCTGAAAGCAAAATGTGACGATCTGCAGAAGCAGCTGCTGGATCAGGTAGAAGCCGACGACAAGGGCTTCGTTCCTCTGGCCAAGGCTTACGGCATTCCCAAGGACGACCCTAACCGGGACAAGATTCTGGAGGAAGCCACCATCACCGCCTGCGCGGTGCCCATGCACATCATGGAGCTGTGCTGCGAGGCACTGGACTGCGTTGCCGTGTTTGCCGCGAAAGGCTCCCGGCTGGCAGTCTCCGACGCCGGATGCGCCGCCGTGTGCTGCAAGGCAGCCCTGCAGGCCGCGTCTCTGAACGTGTTCATCAACACCAAGAGCCTGAAGAACCGGGAAGTGGCGGAGGACATGAACCGCCATGCCAACGTGATGCTGAACAAGTATTGCAGCGTTGCGGACGAGATCTTCAACGACGTCAAGGCGGGCTTCGGTCAGTAAGCCCCACAACGAACATATTGGAGGAAACATATTATGGCTAAGTTACTGTTGGGCAAGGAAGTTACCGATGCCCTGAACGCGAATCTGCAGACACGCACCGCCGCGCTGCGGGAAAAGGGCATCATCCCCACTCTGGGCATCGTCCGTGTGGGCGCGGATCCCTCCGACCTGAGCTACGAGAAGGGCGCGACCAAGCGCGCCGAGCTGGTGGGTGTGGATGTCAAGAAGTTTGAACTGCCCGCAGACGCTTCCAAGGAAGACGTACTCGCGGTCATCGATCAGGTCAACGCCGACGATTCCATCCACGGCGTGCTGATGTTCCGCCCCCTGCCCAAGCACCTGAAGGCTGACCAGAACGAGATCTGCAACCGCCTCGACCCCAAGAAGGACGTGGACTGCATGACCCATCTGTCCAACGCCGGTGTGTTTGAGGGACTGAACGGTCTGGGCTTCGCCCCCTGCACCCCCGCCGCCTGCATGGAGATTCTGGACTACTACGGCATCGACTGCAAGGGCAAGAACGCCGTGGTCATTGGCCGCAGCCTGGTGGTCGGCAAGCCCGCCGCCATGATGCTCATGGGCAAGAACGCCACCGTTACCGTCTGCCATACCAAGACGGTGAACACCGCTGAAATCTGCCGGAACGCGGACATCATTGTTTCCGCCGCCGGTGTGCTGAACAGCCTGACCAAGGACTATGTCCGCCCCGGACAGGTGGTCGTGGACGTGTCCATCAACTGGGACGAGAACAAGATCAACGCCAAGGGCGGCAAGGGCGGCATCGCCGGCGACGCCAAGTTTGACGAGGTCGAGCCGATCGTTGAGGCCATCACGCCCGTTCCCGGCGGCGTCGGCTCCGTGACCACCTCCGTGCTGATGAAGCACGTGGTGGAGGCTGCCGAAAGAGTATAACGCCATATTGGCTTCTGCGTAACTGACGGATTCGCGGGTTTACACCGCATGGGAGCGCAGAGAAAAGCCTGCCGACCGTCTGGGCGATTCAGTTTCCACGCTGGGTCGCCCTTTTTGTCTATGGACATTCAAATTCAATATTGAGAGCAAGGTGCTTTTATGAAAAAATTAAAAAATCTGGAGGAAGGTTCGTTCCTGAAGCTGTTTTTCGCCTTCTTTTCCGCGGCGTTTCTGATCGCGGCTGTGTGTATGCCGGACAGGAATACCATGTTTTCCGGCCTGTGGCAGATCATGAGCCAGCCGGGGAAAATTTCCACCAACTACTTTGCCGTGGGCGGCTATGCCGCGACGTTCCTGAATATGGGTCTGGTGGGTCTGTGCTGCTTGGGGCTGTATGTCCTGTGCGGCGCGACGCCCAATAATGTCTCCACCCTGGCCTTTGTGCTGACCCTGGGCTTCTGCTCCTGGGGCATCAACATTCTGAACATCTGGCCGACGGTGCTGGGCGTTGTCCTCTACTGCCTGGTGAAGAAGGAAAAGCTGGGCGCCAACGTCAACGCCATGCTGTTCTCCACCGGCATTGCGCCGCTGATCAGCGACCTGCTGGTGCGCTATCCCAATGCCGAGGCGGTGGGCTTCAACCTGCCGGGGCTGGCGGTGACACTGATCGTGGGCTTCTGCATCGGCTTTTTCCTGCCCGCGGGGCTGGCACATTCCCCGAAGGTGCATAAGGGTTTCGACCTGTATTCCGCCGCACTGCCGGTGGGCCTGGCCGCGTTTTTCCTCAATGCCACGCTGTATAAGACGCTGGGCGTTGACCTGCCTGCGGCTCCCTCTGCGGATACCCTGCAGGTGGCGTCCCGGCTGACGGTGAATCTGTTCTGCGGCATCCTGTTCGGGCTGTGCATTGTGTTCGCCCTGGCCATGGGCTGCAAGCCGAAGCAGTATTGGGCGCTGCTGACCGCCCCGGAGCATGTGGGCTCCGTTTCCTCCCAGATGGGTACGGATGTATTCCTGATGAACGTGGGCGTATTCGGCCTGTTCATTCTGGCTTACTACAACATTATCGGCGCTTCCTTCAACGGCGTGACGCTGGGCATTATTTTCTGTATGCTGTGTACCTGCAATTCCGGCTCCCATCCCGGCAACGTCTGGCCGATCATGCTGGGGTACGTGCTGGCGTCCTTTCTGGCGGGGGGGCTGTCCATAGTGGCGGGGGGCAATTTCACCTTTGTGATCAATGCTCAGGCCATCGCTGTGGGACTGTGCTTCGCCAACGGCCTGAGTCCCATTACCAGCAAGTACGGCTGGTTCTGGGGCATGGTTGCGGCCGTGATGCACTATTTCCTGGTTACCTCCGTCCCCAATCTCCACGGCGGGTTCTGCCTGTATAACGGCGGCTTTACGGCGGCGGTGATCTGCATCCTTCTGGTGCCGGAGCTGGAGTGCTTCTGCAAAACCAAGGCCGAGCGCAAGGCGCTGAAGGCCGCAAAATAGTGAAAATGTGTTGGGGCAGGAATGGATTTTCCTGCCCCAACACGAAAAAGAAAGGAAAGCGCGTAAAAACGCTTCTTTTTTTCATTTCCGGCGTGATATAGCATCACGGGAAGAGCGGGGGAACGCCATGAAAAAAACAAAAACGTCCCTTAGGACGGGCTTCCTGATGACCATACTGATCTGCTGGCTGGTGCCCATTTTTATTGTGGTGGCGCTGGCAGGTGTGCTGCTGAATGAGAACTACCGGCAGTCCGTGCAGCAGGAGATCGACAGTAGCGCTGCGAATGCTCTGCGGCTGGTGCAGATGCGCTTCGAGGACGCCATCGACGATTCCAAGGCAGTATCCTACGACGGCACCGTGCGGGACGCTTACCGCACCTGGCTGCAAAACGGCGACAGCGCCGGACTGTACGGCACCGTCACCGACTACTTGAGCCAGAGCTTTACCAGAGGCGAAATTTATCAGGCGGTGTTCATCCACTTCTGGAACGTGGATGCCAGCGCCTATGTCCTCAGCGACGGTACCACCAGCTTTGGCCTTCTGCGTCAGTGCCGCGAATGTGCCCCGCAGATCATGGCGGAAATGGAAGACGCGGACACGGACATCCGCCTGCTGCTGATCGACGGGCAGATGTACATGGCGCGAAACCTTCTGGACAGCACCTTCACCCCCTATGCCAGCGTGGTGATGCTGTTGCAGCCGGGAAACCTGTTCCTTCCGCTGGACTCGGTGAACCGGGTCGGGAATCTGCAATACAGTCTGGACGGCTACCGCTTCACCATCGCCGCAGACGGCAGTCTGGTGGAGGCGGCGGAGGAGACCGGGAACGTACATTATCAGGCCAAGACCGAGGGACATATCATCGGCTTCTCTGCAGACAGGGAAGAATACGACATTTTCGGGGAAAACCCCTGGATGCGCTGGGCCATCGGCAGCGTGGTGCTGCTGATATTGCCTCTGTCTCTCGTGACCATTGCCCTGTTTTACCGCCATGTCACCCGTCCCATGGAAGTGCTGGGACAGGCGTATCAGCTGGTGAAAAGCGGCGAGCGAGGCTATGAGATCGGGCAGAAAGCCCCCAACCGGGAATTTGAAAAGCTGTTTGACCAGTTCAACGCCATGTCGGCGGAGCTTCAGCGGCAGTTTGAGCGGGCGTATCTGGAGCAGCAGGCCACCCAGCAGGCGAACATCAAGGCGCTGCAATCCCAGATCAACCCCCATTTTTTGAATAATACGCTGGAAATTATCAACTGGGAAGCCAGAATGGCAGACAACGAACGGGTCAGCGCCATGATCGAGTCCCTGTCCACCATGCTGAAGGCCGCACTGGATCGGAACGGCCGGACGAAAATTCCCCTTTCCGAGGAACTGGGGTACGTGGACGCGTACCTGTACATCATCCGGGAACGGCTGGGCGAAGGCTTCCGGGTGCATAAGGACATCGATGAATCCATTCTCGCGCTGCCTGTACCCCGGCTGGTTCTGCAGCCGCTGGTGGAAAACGCGGTGGAGCATGACATCACCGCCAACCGGGGCGGCGATCTGTGGGTAAGAGCCTACCGACAGGCGGACAAGGTGGTGCTGGAAGTGGAGCATGACGGCACCCTGACCCAGGAGGACAGGCAGAAGATCCAGTCTCTGCTGGCGCAGTCCGCTCAGGGAGCGGCTGCCGGCGGTCAGGTAGGACTGCGCAACGTCAGCCAGCGGCTGAACCTGATTTACGGCGACGAGGGAACGCTGACGTTGGATCAGACCAGAGCCGGAACGGTCCTCGCCCGGGTCGCCATCCCTGCCGGACAGTAAAAAAAGCACAAGCAAAGACAAAAATGACAACGACAGTCAAAAAAAGCCAAGCAAAGGCGAAGAATGGACTTGTACAGAATCACCTGAAAGCGGTATAATTTAGGGAAGCTGTATGGGTAAGTTGCCATGAAAGAGAAAAGGGAGGAAGCCGATCTATGAAAAGAAGACTGGTAGCCGTTTCACTGGTATTGGCCTTGGGATTGAGCGGCTGTGCTTTTTCGTCTGCGTCTCCGGAGCAGACAGCAGCTACCCAGGCAAAGCAGGCAGTCACACTGGAAGTCGTCACCTCCTACGGCGGCGACGACGGCAGCCGCGGCACCTTTGAAGCGGCGGTAGCCGCCTATGAAGCGGCCACCGGGAACAAAGTAAGAGACGGTTCGGCTACCTCCAACGAGGGCTGGAAGGCCAAGGTGCTGGCGGATTTCGAGACCGGCTCCGAGCCGGACGTGCTGTTTTTCTTCACCAACGCCGATGCCGATCCCATCATCAACGCCGAGCGGGTGATCTCCATTGAGGACATCCGGGAGGTTTACCCCGACTACGCTTCCAATATGAAGCAGTCCATGCTCGCGGAGGCTGCGGACGGAAAGCATTACGCCGTTCCTGCCGCCGGGTATTGGGAAAATCTTTTTGTCAATAAGTCGGTGCTGGAAGCCTGCGGCGTTTCGGTGCCGGGGGCGGATTACACGTGGGAGCAGTTCCTTTCCGACTGCGAGACCATCAAAGGCAGCGGCTACATCCCCATTGCCTGTTCGCTGGTGGAGGTGCCGCATTATCTGTTTGAGTTTGCCGTTATGAACAACGGGACGGTGGAAAACCATCTGGAGGTTCCCACGCTGGACGAAAACGGCAATCTGCAGGACGACGAGGTGTCCCGGAAATGGGTCGCGGCGCTGAATGATATTAAAGAGCTGTACGATCTGGGTTATTTCCCGCCCAACACCCTGACGGCCACCGACGAGGAGACCGTCTCCCTGTTCGGCAACGGAAAGGCGGCGTTTCTGGTGGACGGCTCCTGGCAGGTGGGACATCTGGGGGAGCTGTACGGCGACAAGATCGAAGACATGGCGGTGCGCTTCGTGCCGGCTAAGGGTGAGCGGAAGGCCACCGAAGGCATCGGCGGCATCTCCATGGGTTATTTCATCACCCGCAAGGCATGGAAAGACCCGGAAAAACGGGACGCGGCGGTGCAGTTTGTGGAAATGCTGACGTCCAATGAGATATTAAGCACCTTTATCAAGACCGAGGTCACGGCGCTGATCGAGGGCGCAAGTCCCGTCGGCCTGAACAGTCTGGAGCAGTCCGCGGCGGAGACCAACGCCCAGCTGACCCGGGTCAGCCCCGCGGTGCAGGACGCCATCAGCGCGGAGGCCAAGAGCACCCTCTTTACCAATATTCAGAAGGTGGTCACCGGCCAGATGACCGCCGAAAAGGCGGTAGCTCTGGCTATCCAGAGAAACGAATAGGTTTTTTACATGTAAAAAATCCCGTAACTGTTGATACAGTTACGGGATGATGGGCTTCTAACCGGACTCAGGCGGGCGCAGCGTGCCCCGGAAGAAAGAAAAAGGAGCGGATACGATGTATCGGGTGGTTCTCATTGACGATGAAAATATCATTGTGGAAGGCCTGCGGCGGGTCATCAAGTGGGCGGACTACGGCTGCGAGGTCGTGGGAACGGCCAGCGGCGCCGAGGAAGGCGCGGCGCTGATCCGGAAATTGCAGCCCCATATCCTGTTCACCGACATCCGCATGCCCGGAGCCGACGGCCTGACCATGCTGGCGGCGCTGCGCAGTGAGTTCCCGGACATGCAGGTGACGGTGCTGACCGGCTATCAGGACTTTTCCTATGCCCAGCAGGCAATTCGTCTGGGTGTCACCCGGTTTTTGTTGAAGCCCTCCAAAATGGATGAGATCAAGGAAGCGCTTGTGACCATGACCACACGCCTGGATGCCCAGTCCCAGCTGTGGCATCAGGAGGAAGAACCGGAGGAGGAGCAGCACGGCGCGGGAAGCTTCATCGTCAATCAGGCGATGGCCTACATCGAGGAGCACTACGCGGAAAAGCTGACACTGCAGGCGGTGGCGGACTGCTGTTATGTTTCCCAGTGGCACCTGTCGAAGCTGTTGAACCGGCACACGGGTCAGAGCTTTTACGACATCCTCAACACCGTGCGCATCCAGAAGGCAAAAGAACTGCTGCTTGACCCGAGACTGAAGATCGGCGAGATCGGTGAGCGGGTGGGCTACGCGGACACGGCGCATTTTGCCAGAACCTTCAAAAAGCAGGAGGGGATGAGCGCCAACGAGTACCGCAACACACTAAAATAAAGAGAATAGAGATAAGGTCATTGTGACCAATAGGCGGCGATCGAATTTGTGCAAAATGTCGATCGCCGTTTTCCCTATTTGTATCGAATTGTTGAAACCCACAAGCAAAAACAAAAAACAACAAGGCCGTCTCATGACAATTCCAGGCAATGCCTGTAAAATATAGATAAATGAAACGACTGCCGGAACGGCAAAACTGTGAATCCTATGAAAGATGGGTGAAAAGTGAATGGCTGCAAAAACCACCGAACGTCTGGAGCCAAGAACCACGTCCCCGAGCTGGTTTGAGAAGAACAAGAAAACTCTGGTACTTCTGACCATGGTTGCTCCCGTGGCGATCTGGCTGCTGCTGCTGCGTTACCTGCCCATGGGCGGTATCGTGCTGGCGTTCAAGAATTACAAGGTCAACCCCCGCAATCCCTCCTTTATCAGCAATCTGATCAACAGTAAATGGGTGGGATTCAAGAATTTCGAGTTCCTGTTCAAGACTGACTCCGCGTGGGTCATGATCCGCAATACGCTGGCCTACAACATCGTGTTCATCGTTCTGGGCGTCATCATTCCCGTGGCCTTCGCCATCATGATGAACGAGATTACCAGAAAGTTCTTCAAGAAGGCTTACCAGACCATGATGTTCTTCCCCTACTTCCTGAGCTGGGTCGTGGTCAGCTACTTCCTCAACGCATTTCTGGACGCCCAGTACGGCATGATCCCCGCCATGCAGGAAGCCGCGGGACATGCCCGCACCTCGTGGTATACGACCCCCGGCCCCTGGCCGTTCATCCTGACGTTCGCGAACCTCTGGAAGAATGTGGGCTACTCCACAGTCCTTTACCTCGCGGCTATCACCGGCATCGACACAAACCAGTATGAAGCCGCCGCCATTGACGGCGCTACCAAATGGCAGCAGGTGCTGCACGTGACCATTCCTCATCTGCGCACGATGATCGCCATTCTGTTCATCATGAACGTTGGTAAGATCTTCGCTTCTGACTTTGGCCTGTTCTACAATGTTCCCATGCAGAACGGCGCGCTGTTCTCCGTGACCCAGACCATTGATACCTACGTCTACCGCGCCTACATGGCGACCGGTGACCCGGGACAGTCTTCCGCGGCCGGATTGCTGCAAAATGTGCTTGGCTTCGTCTGCATCCTGACGGCCAACGGAATCGTAAAGAAGATCGATTCCGAAAGCAGCCTGTTCTAAGGGGGTATTCAAAATGGCTGGAAAGAAGAAAAACCTCCGTCTGAATTGCGTCAGCGTGGGAACCGAAGCGGTCTTTCATGTGCTGATCGGTCTGTTCTCCGTCTGCTGCATCATCCCCTTCCTCTTCGTTATCATTATTTCCTTCTCGTCGAAGGAATCCATCACCACTATCGGCTATTCCTTCATCCCCACCAGCTGGAGCATGGACGCTTACCAGTATGCGTTCAATAAACTGCCCCAGATCTGGCGCTCCTACTTTAACTCCATCTACATCACGGTCATCGGCACGGTGCTGAGCACTACCATGTGTGCCATGTACGCCTACGTCCTGTACCGTCCGGACTTCAAGTTCCGCAGCTTCTTCAATTTCCTCAGCTTCTTCACCATGATCTTTGGCGGCGGTCTGGTGCCGACCTACATCGTCAGCAAGCAGCTGCTGGGACTGAGCGAGAACTATGCGGCCTTGATCGTCCCCCTGCTGGTCAGCCCCTTCAACATCATCGTGATGCGCTCCTTCTTTAAGAGCAGTGTCCCTCTGGAGCTGATCGAAGCAGCCACCATTGACGGCAGCGGCGAATATTCCACATTGTTCCGTGTGGTCGTCCCTATTGCCAAGCCCGGCATTGCCACCATCGCTCTGCTGAACGCTCTGGCTTACTGGAACGACTGGTTCAACTCCCTGCTGTACATTCAGCAGAAGAAGGTCCTGCAGCCCCTGCAGGCGCTGCTGATGGAACTGCAGAACAACACGGAATACTTAAACCGTATGGCCGGTATGCTCGGCCCGGACGCCATCGCCGAGGCGGCGAAGATGCCGTCACAGGCTCTGCGAATGGTTCTGGTCGTGTTCATCGTCGTTCCCATTGCCTGCGCCTACCCCTTCTTCCAGCGCTACATCGTTTCCGGCCTGACGGTCGGCTCCGTGAAGGGCTGATTCCAAAGAAGACAGTACCCAAGTCCGCCGATATCACGTATCGGCGCAATCCATGGCTAATGCAGCCACGTCTGGCTGTTTAGTAAAAACAAATTTTATTTGGAGGAAGACACATGAAAAAGTTACTGGCCCTGTTGCTGGCTCTGGTAATGGTACTTGGTCTGGCCGCTTGCGGCACCAGCACTACCGCTCCCACCGCCGCCCCCGACAATGCTCCCGCTGCTGACAACGCCGAGACTGCTGCTCCTACCGCAGCTGAGCTGGAGCCCGTCACCCTGAAGATCTGGTTCCACGGCAGCACCGTCACTCCTGACGCTTCCGAGAAGGTCATGGAGTCCGTCAACGCTTATCTGAAGGATAAGATCAATGCCACCATCGAGCCCATCTGGGGCACTTGGGGCGACTTCGATCAGGCCACCGTTACCGCTCTGGCTGGCGGCGACAAGGTCGATATGTACTTCACCTGCAACTGGTCCGCTGACGAGTACAACAAGTACGCCAAGGACGGCTACTGGGTCAAGCTGGACGACATGCTGGACACCTACGCTCCCGAGCTGAAGGCCACCATTCCTCAGGGCATCTGGGACTGCGCCGAGACCAACGGCTACGACGGCCTAGGCATCTATGCCGTTCCCGGCCTGAAGGACACCGCTACTCAGAACTGCTGGGATGTCAACGGCACCCTGCTGGCTGAGCTGGGCTACGACGTTGACGCTGTCTGCGCCGGCCACCTGGACTACTACTCCCCCGAGTTCGAGGAAATGCTGCAGAAGGCTAAGGATCTGAAGGGCAAGGATTTCTACCCCCTGCTGATCGAGCCTGTCGTTCTTGAGAGAATGGTCACTCATTCCTCCATCATCACTGGCGACCTGTCCTCCGGCAGTGTCCTGTCCTACTACTACGACGCCGAGCATCCCTCCAAGGACATCGGCAGCACCATCGTGAACAAGTTTGCTACCGATGAGTTTGCCAAGTTCGCTGCGAAGACCTATGAGTATGCTCAGAAGGGCTTCATCTCCCCCAGCTGCCAGTCCACCGCTACCGCTAACGACTACCGTACCGCTACCCAGTCCACTGGCGACTACCTGTTCGGCACCCAGTCCTACGCCTTTGGCTGCGAACTGGACTTCTCCAAGGCCCGTGGTATCGACGTCCGCATGGTTCCCGAGACTGCTGCCTACATGGACTGCACCTCCGGCCAGGGCGCTATGATTGCCATCTCCGCTACCTCCGCTAACCCCGAGCGGGCTCTGATGTTCCTGAACCTGCTGAACACCGATCCCGAGCTGATGACCATGATGAACTATGGTACTGAGGGCTTCACCTACAACAAGAACAGCGACGGCACCATCACCTTCATCGCTGAGAACCGCGCTAACTACTCCCCCTGGACCAATGGTATGGGCAACGTCCGTATCCTGCCTCCCACCGATGCGCAGGGTGTTGACTTCTGGGATCGCTTCTCCGCTTACTACGACGCGGCTGAGGCTCTGCCCATGGGCGGCTTCATCTTCGACTCCTCCGAGCTGAGCACCGAAGCTGCTGCTCTGTCCAACGTCTACGCCGAGTACGCCTTCAACCTGATGTCCGGTGCTGTCAACCCCGATGATGTTCTGCCCACCTTCCTGTCCAAGCTGGAAGACGCTGGCATCAACGACTTTGTCGGTGCTGCTCAGGAGCAGCTGGCTGCTTACATGGGCTAATCCCCCTGTATAGGCTGACTAAGGAATAATCCCCTTGCCCCGCGCCTGAATGGCGCGGGGCGTTTCCTTTTCCGACAGAAATTCCCATCCTCCCTTAATGAATCTTTAATGGCAAGATAGTTGATTTCCGCAGGCATTTTCGCTATAATATGGTTTACAAAATGAAACATTTACATGTGGAGGACAGAATTATGAAAGTTCGAGCATGGCTGGCTCTGGCACTGATCCTGTGCCTGACCGTTTCTCTGGCGGCCTGCGGCAGCAACGATACGGCGGTGTATGTGCAGTCGGTTTCCGATCTGACGGGAATGGGCGGCATTGCGGCCGGCGATCGGTTCCCCGGCATGGTCGTTTCCGAAAACGTGACGGAGATCAAGAAGGATTCGGAAAAGACCGTCAAGGAAGTACTGGTCAAGGAAGGCGACGACGTCAACAAGGGCGACAAGCTGTTCGAGTACGACACCGATGAGCTGCAGCTGAGTCTGGAAAAGAAGCAGCTGGAGCTGGAGCAGCTGAACGCTTCCATCGAAAATTACCAGCAGCAGATCAAGGAGCTGGAAAAGGAGCGCGGCTGGGCGTCCGGTTCGGACAAGCTGCAATATACCATCCAGATCCAGACCGCTCAGGTGGACATGAAGGAAGCGGAGCTGAACGCCAAGGCGAAGCAGACCGAGGTCACCCAGGCGGAGAATCTGCTGAAAAACGCCACCGTGGTGTCGCCCATCAAGGGTCGCATTCAGTCCATCAACGAAAGCGGCACCGACAGAAACGGCAATCCCGCGGCGTACATCACCATTCAGGAGGTCGGCTCCTACCGGGTCAAGGGTACCATCGGCGAATTGCAGCGGGGCAGCATCATTGAGGGCACCCGCATCAAGGTCACCTCCCGGACGGATCCGTCCGCTGCCTGGACGGGCACGGTCAAGCTGGTGGATTATGAAAGCCCCTCTCAGGGGAGCGACACCGACCGGTATTACGGTATGTCGACCGATTCCATGTCCGCGTCCAGCAAGTACCCGTTCTATGTGGAGCTGGACAGCACCGACGGCCTGATTCTGGGACAGCATGTTTACCTGGAAATGCTGACGGAAGGGGACGGCACGTCCTCCGGTCTGCCCCTCAGCAGCGCCTTCATCTGCTTTGAAGACGACGGCTCTGCCTACGTGTGGGCGGAGAAGAAGGGCAAGCTGGAAAAACGCAGCATCACGTTGGGCGAGCACGATGAGGCGACGGATACCTACGACGTGCTGGACGGCCTGACGCTGGACGATTACATCGCCTTCCCCGATGAGCAGCTGTGCCACAACGGCGCGCCGACCACCCATGAAATGACGGTGTCGGAGAATGCGGACATGCCCATGGACAACATGGGCGAGGGCGGCATGGATACGCCCATGGAAGACATGCCCATGGAAGACATGCCCATGGAGGATATGCCCGCTGAGGGCATGGATATGATGCCCGAGGAAAGCATCTCCGGGGAAACCGGGGAAATGCCCGGTGAGGATGCGGCGGCAGCCGAGACCGTATCCACGGAAGGCGGGGTGGGCTAAGTGGCCATCCTGAAACTGACGGACATCTGCAAGGACTATGTGCAGGGCAAGGAGCCTGTGCGGGTGCTGAAAAATGTCAACCTGACCATGGAGCGGGGCGACTACCTCGCCATCATGGGGCCTTCCGGCTCCGGTAAGACCACCCTGATGAACATTATCGGCTGTCTGGACGTTCCCACTTCCGGTACCTATGAGCTGGACGGCCAGAACCTGAAGGACATGGACGACGATGAACTGGCGGATATCCGGAACAAGCACCTGGGCTTCGTGTTCCAGAGCTTTTACCTGATGCCCAAGCTCACCGCGCTGGACAACGTGGCGCTGCCCCTGCTGTACGCCGGGGTGAGCCTGAAGGAACGGCGGGAGCGGGCTGCGGAAGCGCTGAAGGCCGTGGGACTGGAAGAGCGGATGGACTTTTTCCCCAACCAGCTGTCCGGCGGACAGTGCCAGCGTGTTGCCATCGCCCGGGCGATGGTGGGAAAGCCGGATCTTTTGCTGGCAGACGAGCCGACCGGCGCGTTGGATACCAAGGCGGGCAACCAGATCATGGATATCTTCCGGCGGCTCAGTGACGAGGGCATGACCATCCTCATGATCACCCACGAGCTTGCCATTGCCCAGTGTGCCGACAAGATCTACCACATTCTGGACGGGCAGCTCCGTACTTACGACGAGCAGCAGGAGGGAGGTGCCGGGAATGAAGAAGCAGAATAAGAAAAAGATCATCATAACGGTGACCGCCGTGGTGCTGGTCGTGGCCATCGGCCTTGGCGTGTGGTTCGGCGTGAGCCGGGGCAGATCGGAGCCGGTGAAGGTGTTTGCCTTTAACAGCGTAGGCATGACGGAATATTGGGGCGATTCTCAGGAGAGCTACGGCCCCGTCTCCACGGATAAAATCCAGACCGTATTTCTTTCCTCCACTCAGACGGTGACGGAAATGAAAGTCGCTCAGGGTGACGAGGTGAAAAAGGGCGACGTACTGATGACCTTCGACACCACCCTGTCCGACCTCCAGCTGGAGCGCAAGCGGCTGGAAGTGGAAAAGCTGAAGCTGGACTTGGAAACTGCCCAGAAGAAGCTGAAGGACATTCGGAACATGAAGCCCATGTCCATCGTGAGTTCTGACGATTTTGATTACGGCGGAGAAAATGGGGGAGCAAACAGACCGCTGGAAGGTAATTATGAGTTATCCGACAAACAGTTCTACGACGGCAAGGATGAAGAAACGGCGCTGATCTGCTGGCTCAGAAATGGGTACACCGTTAACGACAGTATCTTGGAAAAGGCGCGCCAACTGGCGGAAGATCTCCAGACTAAGAACCAGCCAGACCCAACGGAACCGGATACGGAACCAACCACTGAGCCGACGACGGAGCCTCCAACACAACCAAGCACGGAGCCCCCTACACAACCGAGTACAGAGCCGCCTACGCAGCCGAGTACGGAACCGCCGACACAACCGAGCACGGAAGCGTCTACACCTTCCACGGAGGAATCCTCCGAGGGTGAAGACGGTGAGCAGTCCAGCGCTTCGGCTGCGGAAAACCCCGGCGAGAAGCCTACTGTTTCCGTGGAAGATTACTACATTGTGTTTAAGGTCACCAAAGATGACATGTCCATGGGCAACCGGCTGGCATGGGAGGGGCTGCATGTTTTCAAGCAGGGCAGTGGCTTTGCGTTCAATTTCTTTGACGCATCGGGAGTTCCTGACCACACCATTACAACGGACGACCCGGACAACCCCGACGAGCCCGATGACCCGGACATCCCCGACCCCGGCAGCGGCTATACCGCCGCGCAGCTGGCACAGATGCGCGCCGAGCAGGAGAAGACCATCAAGGAAACGAAATTCAAGATCAAGATGGCCGAGGCGGACTACAAGATCATGCAGACCGAAATGAGCGACGGCAACGTCTATGCCGAATTTGACGGCAAGGTGGTCTCCGTCCTGACGGAGGAGGAAGCCAAGACCCAAAACCAGCCCGTCCTTAAGGTCTCCGGCGGCGGCGGATTCTACATCCAGGGCAGCGTCAGCGAGCTGGAAAAGGACAAGATGCAGATCGGCCAGGAGGTCACGGTCAACGACTGGAACACCGGCATGACCTATACCGGCAAGATCGTCTCCATGGGCGATTTCCCCACCAACAGCGACGGCTGGAACGGTTCTGGCAACCCCAATGTATCCTACTATCCCTTCACGGTCTTCGTGGACGAAACTGCGGACTTGCAGGCGGGAATGTACGTCAATATCCAGTATTCCTCAGCCGAAAGCGAGAACGGCATTTACCTGGAGAACCCCTTCATCCGTACCGAGAACGGGCAGTCCTATGTCTATGTCCAGGGTGCCAGCGGTAAGCTGGAGAAGCGGTTCGTGACCACGGGCAAGGCGCTTTGGGGCAGCTATACCGAAATCCGCAGCGGCCTGACGGTGGACGATCTCATCGCATTCCCCTACGGCAAGAACCTGAAAGAGGGCGCGCCCACGGTGGAGAGCGACGTGAGCGACCTGTACAGTTACTAAGGAGGGCAAATTTATGATAGAAAATATCCGGCTTGCCTTTCAGGGTATCTGGGGACACAAGATGCGGAGCGTGCTGACCATGCTGGGCATTATCATCGGCATCGCGGCCATCATCACCATCGTTTCCACCATTCAGGGCACCAACGAACAGATCAAGGAAAACCTCATCGGCGCGGGCAACAACGTGGTCACCGTCAATCTGAATCAGTCGGGGTATTCCTATGACATGAGCTGGAATTCCATCCCCGACGGCGTGCGGGTCATCACCGAGGAGACCCGGCAGGAGTTAAAGAACATCTCCGGCGTGGAGGAAGTATCGCTGTACAACTCCCGGAACAATTCCGATTTTGTGTACTACCAGAACACGAGCTTCAACGGCGAGACCTACGGCATTGATATGCACTATCTGTCGGTTTACGGCTATCAGGTCAAGTCCGGCAGGGGCTTCACCCAGGCGGATTACGACAACTTCCGCAAGGTGGCGCTGGTAGACGCCAACACGGTCTCCACCCTGTTCGGCGGGGAAGACCCCGTGGGCAAGTCGCTGGAGGTCAAGGGCGACGTATTCACCGTGGTGGGCGTGGTTGCCCTTTCCAAGGAGTTCACCCCCACCATTGAGACATTGCAGGACTACCTCCTCTATGCGGATACGTCCTCCGGCTGCCTGTACATCCCCAGCACGGTCTGGCCGACGGCGTTCCAGTTTGACGAACCTCAGAACGTGGCCATCAAGGTGAAAAACACCGATACCATGGCCACAGCAGGCAAGGAAGCGGCTGACCTGCTGACCCAGAAGCAGATCGTGGATTCGGAAAATTCCGACTTCGACTACCGCAGTCAGGACATGCTGGAACAGGCACAGCAGCTGCAAAAAATGTCCCAGTCCACCAACACCCAGCTGATCTGGATCGCCAGCATCTCCCTGCTGGTAGGCGGCATCGGCGTTATGAACATCATGCTGGTGTCCGTGACGGAGCGGACGGCGGAGATCGGCCTGAAGAAGGCCATCGGTGCGAGAAAGAAGCGCATCCTGCTCCAGTTCCTGACGGAGTCGGCGGTGCTGACCAGTCTGGGCGGCATCATCGGCGTCATCAGCGGCGTGATCCTCGCGGAGCTGATCTCCAACATGATGCAGATCCCGGTGTCCATCAGCGCGCCGGCCATCATCGTGGCGGTGGTGTTCTCCACCTTCATCGGCGTGGTGTTCGGTATGCTCCCGGCCTACAAGGCGGCAAACCTGAACCCCATCGAGGCACTGCGCAGAGACTAAAAGACAACGCCGCCGGTTTCCGTATCGGAAACCGGCGGCGTAATTTTTGCCTTTGTTGAGGATTACACCGCACCCAGATATTCTTCCAGGCACAGCCCGGAGTCCTTCATGTCCATGGAGATTTCCCTGCCCACGTACCGGAAGTGCCACGGCTCGTTGGTGATGCCGGTGATCTCCGCTTTTTCCTCGGTGTAGCGGAGGATGAAGCCGTATTCCCAGCAGTGCTCCGCCAGCCAGGCGTTGGCCTCCTCTCCCACAATGTCCACGGCCAGACCAATCTGATGCTCACTGGTGCCGGGGACAGCCACGGTTTCCAGCGCCTTTTTCCGGGCTTCATCGAAGTCGAGGTCAAATTCCTTCATGTGTTCCTGCGTCCGCTTTTCCAGAATGTCCGTCTGCTCCTGCATGGTGCGGTAGCCGCAGTTGAAGATGTACTCGATCCCCGCGCCTGAGCAATCGGAGAGCATCTGCATCAGCGGCTCGTAGCAACGTTGATCGACCCGGTGCCAGTCCACCACGATCACGGGGTTGACGGTATAGTAGCTTGGAATCGGGTGGGCGGCGTTGACGAGGATGACCTCCATGCCCTTGGGGGTAAAAAAGTGGGTCTCCCCATCGATCTCCGTGGGACCGACGGCGGCAGAGCCGTCGGACAGGAAGTAATAGTTGTACTCGCCCTCCTGATACCAGCCGATGGTGGCTGCACCGTTTTCGCCGAAATAATACCGCTTTCCGCCGATCTCCTGCCACGCCGTCACCATGGTGCCGTCGGCCTGATAGTAGCGCAGTCCGTCCTCGGAGGTGAGCCAGCCGGTGTGCATGACGCCCTCATCGGAAAAATGGTAGCGGTTTTCACCAATAAATACGTCGCCGGTCAGGGGCTGACCGCCTTCGTCAAGGTAGTAAATGTCCCCGCCGATGTTTGTGAAGCTGGTCTGCATTTTGCCGTCGTCGCCGAAATAGTACCGTTTTCCGTCGATCTCCTGCCAGCCCGTGGCGAGAACGCCATCGGGGAGGTAGCAGGGCACGCCGTCCAGCTGCTGCCAGCCGGTGAGCATCCCGCCGTCATCGCCAAAGCAGTAGGTTTTTCCGCCGATGGTCTGCCAGCCGGTCAGCATGACGCCGTCGCTGCCAAAGTACCGGGTAACGCCGTCCTGTTCCAGCCAGCCGGTGGCGGGAATGCCGCCCTCCAGAAAAAAGTACCGCTGCCCGTCTATGTCCAGCCAGCCGGTGACAGGCTTGGCGTGAAAATCCCGGTAATACCGCACGCCGTCCTTTTCCGCCCAGCCGCTGCGATCGACCTTGGCGTCGTATATCAGCCATCCGGCGCAGACCGAAAAGGCGAGCAGCTGGAAAATCAGCACAACCGCCAGAATGCGGCTGGTTTTCGTCTTCATATTGCTTCCTCCGCGAAAAGTAACCGAAGGGGAATGCACGCCTTTTCGGCGGAATTCTCCCGTATAACCCAGTATATCATCGGACAGGACAAAATGCAACCCGCTTAATAGAACCTTCATAATCTTCCAGCCACATTTCGGCCTGTAAGTGTTGCTTTTTTGGGCGAAATATGGTATTATGAATTGCAATTTGAAGACAGGGGGCCGCTTTGGTCGCAGACCCCGAACAGGAGGTAAGAAGCTTGGCAAAAAAAGTACTGTGGATTCTGTTTGCCGTGGTTTTGGTTCTGGCACTGGCGGTGGCCGGTGTCACGGGGTATTTCTGGTATCAGAACAACCACATTTTCGTCGAGGACGCGGTCTACCCCATCAACGCGAAGACCTTGGATCTGCGGGGGCAGGACATTTCCTTTGAGCATTATGACGCCGTTCATTCCCAGCTGCCGAACTGCGAAATTTACTGGGACGTACCCTTCCAGGTCGGCAAATATCCCAATGATACCACAAAGCTGACGGTTGCGGATTTGACCGAGAAGGATATCCGGATTCTTCTAAACTATTTCCCCAAGCTGAAAACCCTGGACGCCACCGCTTGCAGCGATTACGCGGTTCTGGAATCCGCCAAGCAGCAGCTGCCCGGGTGCGAGATTCTTTACGAAGTCAATCTGGGAGGCAAGTCCTTCGCGCCGGACGTCACCGAGCTGACGCTGGAGGTCGGGGACTATGACTACGATACGCTGATGGAGAATCTCCAATATCTGCCCGACGTGCAGCAAATCACGCTGAAAAAGCCGGAGCTGACCCTGGAGCAGATCGACGAGCTGAAAACGACCTTTGGGAACATCACCATCGACTGCACGGTGGACATCGGCGGCACGGAGTACACCATGGACACCACCGAGCTGAACCTGTCCGGAATCAGTTCCGGGGATGTGGCAGGCGTGAGCGAAAAGCTGGGTATGCTTTCCGGACTGACCAGCGTGGAGCTGATGAAATCCGACGGCACCACGGGCCTGACAAAAGAGGACGTCAAGACCCTGAAAGAAGCAGCTCCGGCGGCATCCTTCCACTATGTCTTCGACTTCTACGGCGAGACCCTTTCCACCACCGAAACCACGGAGGTTCACATCAAGAATGCGAACATCGGCGAGGAGGGACTGCCGGAAGCCCGGCTGGCGCTGGATCTGATGGAGAACTGCAGCCGCTTCGTGCTGGAAAACTGCAAGATCTCCAATGAAAGCATGGCGCAGCTCCGTGAGGACTACCGGGACAAGACCAAGGTGGTCTGGCGCGTGCCTTACGGCGGCGGCAGCTGCATGACCGATTCCGAGGTCATCCGCTGCACCTACGAGCTGACGGACAAGAACGCCCAGAATCTGGTCTACTGCGAGGACGTGCGGTTCATGGACGTAGGACACAACGATGTGACCTTCCTTTCGGACTTCTCCTTCCTGAAGGGAATGCCAAAGCTGGAAGCCATTATCATTTCCAGCGCCTATGTCTCCGACCTGACGCCTTTCGCCAACTGCAAAGAGCTGAAATTCTTCGAGGCGGCCTTCTGCGGCAATATTGAAGACCTCACCCCCCTGGCGCAGTGCGAGAAGCTGGAAATGGTGAACATCAGCTTTACCAAGGTCAAAGATCTGTCTCCCCTGGACAATGTTCCCATCAAGACCCTGTTCGCCCAGAACTACAGCGCCAAGCGGATCTCGGCGGAGGAACAGAGCCGTTTCGCCTCGGTTCACCCCGACTGCCTGACCCAGTACACCGGCGATCAGCCCTACGGCCGGGGCTGGCGGTACGACGAGCACGACAAATACCTGCCCTACTACGGGATGCTCCGGAAGGTTTTCCGTCTGGACGACAACATCATCCCCAACAGTGTCGGCTGGTATTTGAGAGAGGGCGACACCGACCTGCCCACGGCGGAGTCCTGAATCTGAATAAGCAAAGCTCTCCCGGATTCCGGGGGAGCTTTCCTGTACAAAGCGCATGGTGGTTATATGGGTGCGAGAGTACCCCCTTTACAAAATGAAAACGATATGATACAATCGATAAAAAAGGAGCGATTGCAATGAACCTGGAAGAACTGAAAAAGAAAATGGACGAGGAGCACTATATCTATGACGATACGCTCTCGACGGTGCTGTACGTGGCCTTGCAGCTGGGCAGGCCCCTGCTGATCGAGGGCGCAGCCGGTGTGGGCAAGACAGAGGTGGCGAAGGTCATGGCCGCTGCCCTTGACCGGGAACTGGTGCGGCTGCAATGCTACGAGGGGCTGGACGAAAGCAAGGCGCTCTACGAGTGGAACTACCAGAAGCAGCTATTGTCCATTCAGGTGAATATGAACGCCCAGGACAGGGAAGCGCTGACCCGCTCGCTGTTCAGCGACGAATACCTGCTGGAACGGCCGCTGCTCAAGTCCATCCGCTCGGAGAAGCCCGTGGTGCTGCTGATCGACGAGATCGACAAAGCCGACGAGGAATTCGAGGCGTTTCTTCTGGAGCTGCTGTCGGAAATGCAGGTGACGATCCCGGAGGTGGGAACGATCCGGGCAAACTCCGTTCCCTTCGTGGTGCTGACCTCCAACCGGGCAAGGCCCCTGTCCGAAGCCCTGCGGCGGCGGTGCGCCTATCTGTATATCGAGTACCCGGATATGGAAAAGGAGCTGGCCATTCTCCGGGCGAAGCTGCCCCATGTGGACGACCGCCTCTGCGCGCAGGTGGCGCTGGCGGTGCAGAAGCTCCGCTCCAACGAGGTCATTCTGAAAAAGCCCTCCATTGCGGAGACGCTGGACTGGGCGGCGGCGCTGGACGCTCTCGGCATCCGGGAGCTGACCCCCGACGCCCTGCGGAAGACCGCCGGATTCGTGCTGAAAAACAACGAGGACATGGCGGCGCTGGATGCAGAAGAAATGGGCGGCTGCCACTGCGGCGGCTGCGAGGGGCATCACCATGGCTGAGCCGGACGTTTATCTGGAAAAGTTGTCCGCCTTTTCCCGGATGCTCCATCTGGAAAATCTAAGCGTCAGCCCCAAGGAGACGGAGGACGCCGCCCGACTGCTGATCGCTCTGGGCATGGACGACCGGGAGCGGGTAAAAACTGCCCTTCGAACTGTCTACGCCAAATCCCGGGAGGAGCAGATCACATTTGACCGGGTGTTCGACGGCTTTTTCCTCTCGGAGGAACAGATCCGCCGTCAGGCAAAGGAGCAGATGGAACGGGAGCAGGAGCTTGCGCAGCACCGCAGGGAAGCGGAGGAGGAGCTTCAGCTGAATGGACAGCCCATGGATTTGAGCGAAAAGCAGCGGGAGACCTACGCCGCCATGCCGGAGGAAGCCCGACAGCGTCTGCGGGGCTTCATGGAAAAGTACCGCGGCACCGCTGAGCGCAACCCGAAGCTGTACGGCGATTTCATCCACTCCGTGTTCACCCGGGCGATTATGGAGCAGCAGATGCTCATGGAAAACGCCGGGGTGGGCGGGCAGGAGATGGACCCGGAGATCGGCATTCTCTACCGGGACATTTCCCAGTTCAAGGACACGGAAATCCCCAAAGCGATCGAGCTGATTCAGGCCGTAGCAAGAGAGATCAACGGGGAGCTGGCGGCCAAGGGTCACTCCGGCGGTCACATGGGAAAGCTGGATTTTCGCCGCACCATCCGCAAGGGACTGGAAACCGGCGGCAGCTTTTACCGCCTGCGCTACCGGAAGAAGCGCGCCAAACGGAAGCGTCTGGTGCTGCTGTGCGATGTGTCCGGCTCCATGGTGCAGTTTTCGGAATTTGCCCTGCGGTTCATCCAGAGCCTGAACCAGGTCTCGGAAAGCTCCCGGGTATTTCTGTTCTCCGAAACGGCGGTGGAAGCGGACGCCTTCCGGCTGCAGAATATGGACCTGTTCCGCAGCTACGTAAAGGATTCCGGGATTTACGGCCGGGGTACGGACTTGGGCGAAGCACTGGAGACTCTGTGTGCCATGCATCCAAGCGTGCTGGGGGCGTCCGCGACGCTGCTCATCCTCTCCGACACCAAAACCATCGACCAGCCCCGGGCGGTCGCGGCGGTGCGGGAGGCAAAGCGTCAGGCGGGACGGGTGATCTTCCTGAACCCTATCCCGGAGGGGAAGTGGCAGTATATCAGAAGCGTTCAGACCATGGCGTCCATCTGCCCCATGGTATCGTGCAGCACCCTGCGGGAGCTGGCCTCGGCCTGCCGCAGACTGACAAAGGAAATGTAAACAAGTTGACAGCCCTCCGCGCCGTAGGCGCTTCCGGAAGGAAATTGCCCGACGGATTTGATGGGTGGTCGTAAAGTTAATGGGGCGTATCCGTGCAGGTACGCTCCATTTTTCAATCCAACATGCGGGTACAACCCCTTGGCTCTCCCTCTGGGAGAGCTGTCACCGAAGGTGACTGATACTGAACTCCAATTAAAATCTTTTTTAAAGATTTTAGGGCCTATCTGAAAACCGTCAACATGCCCAAACAGCGGGTCTTTTCCGCCTGCTGTGCACCATTTTCCCTTGTAATACACAAAGTATTCCTGCGGAAAAATGGCTTCAGCAGGTGAAAAATCCCTCGCTGTTGGTCATATTCCCGGTTTTCAGATAGACCCTAATTGAATTTCAGTATGGATATGTGGTGTTTTACAAAAGATGTGAACAAATATGAACAAATATGGGGAATTTAGCTCATGGAAAAATTGTGGATTTATGATATAATAAACCTTAATAAGCCATACTCCCAAATTCGCGCGTAAACGCGCAAGGAGGTAAAGAAACATGCTGGATGTATCCTATTACCGCAAAACGGACGAGATCATTTCCCGTTACGTCCGGGATGCACGGTCCCTGATCCCCATTATGCAGGATATTCAGGCGGAGTACCGCTATCTTCCTGCGGAGCTGCTGAGCTATGTTGCCAAGCAGATCGGGATCACCGAAGCCAAGGCATACTCGGTCGCCACCTTCTATGAGAACTTCTCCTTTGAGGCAAAGGGTAAGTACGTCATCAAGGTCTGCGATGGCACTGCCTGCCACGTTCGCCACTCTACCCCGGTTCTGGAGGCACTCTGGAAGGAGCTGGGGCTGAGCAAGAAAAAACACACCACCGACGATATGCTCTTTACCGTGGAAACGGTGTCCTGTCTGGGCGCCTGCGGTCTGGCGCCTACCATGATGGTCAATGAGCAGGTGCATCCCTCCATGACACCGGAGAAAGCGTTGGCGTTGATTGCGGAATTGAGGGGGAAAGGCTGATGATCAGAACTTGTGAAGAACTGAATCAGGCCCGCGTTCAGGCGCAGCTGGAGATTCAGAGCTATGCCTGCCGGATTCTGGTCTGCTCCGGCACCGGCTGTATCGCGACCGGCTCCCATAAGATCCATGAGCTGTTTGAAGATCTGGTAAAGGAGACCCCCGGCATCGAGCTGGTGTTCTCTCCCTGCGGCGGCCACGACGGCGAGACGGTCGTCGGCGTCAAGAAGACGGGCTGTCAGGGATTCTGCGAGCTTGGCCCGCTGGTGCGTATCCAGAAGGGCGACAAGGTCATTCAGTACGTAAAGGTTCAGCCCGAGGACTGCGCCGAGATCGTGGAAAAGAGCGTTCTGGGCGACGAGGTCATCGAGCGCCTGCTCTACAAGAAGGGCGAAAAGGTCTACGTTCAGCCCGATGAAATTCCCTTCATCGCGAAGCAGACCCGGATTGTTCTGGAAAACTGCGGCAAGTTCGACGCCGAATCCCTGGACGAGTATCTGGCCTCCGGCGGCTTTGACGCGCTGAAGAAGGCCATGTTCGCCATGACCCGGGACGAGGTCATCGACGAAGTGGACCGCTCCGGCCTGCGCGGCCGCGGCGGCGGCGGCTTCCCCACCGGACGGAAGTGGAAGCAGGTCGCCCGTCAGAAGGAGACCGTGCGCTATGTGGTCTGCAACGGCGACGAGGGCGACCCCGGCGCGTTTATGGAC
>ENA-ORTW01000686-ORTW01000686.1-human-gut-metagenome-genome-assembly--contig:-NODE-686-length-41601-cov-33.272373_pt1 | contig 41601 bp, 36 predicted proteins | sample MGYA00242072_ERZ509193 | MGnify/ENA primary metagenome ERZ509193 (study PRJEB26280, sample SAMEA2338813) | human gut metagenome | biome: human gut; feature: human-associated habitat; material: faeces... | reverse complement strand
CCTGCAAGGGGCAATTGCCCCTTGACCCCTTTTCGCGATTGAGTTGGTCGCGCTTCCATGCTTCTTCCGCGTGCAGCTTTTTGGCGCTTCGCCTAAGCCCTTTTTTGCTGCTTACAGCTTGTTAATTTTCTCGATAAACGCCGTCACATTGCGCTCCGGCGTCGCCCACGAGGTGCACACGCGCAGCGCGACATGGCTCTCGTCCACACGCTCCTGAAATTCCAGCGCGAAATCCTCCTCCAGCGCCTCCACCTGCTCATCGGAGAAAATCGGGAAGAGCTGGTTCGTCGGGGAATCGACATGCAGCGGAATCCCCTTTTCCAGCAGCGCGGTGCGGATGCGCATCGCCTGCTTGACCGCCTTCTGCCCCAGCTGGAAGTACAGCCCGTCCGCCATCAGCGCGCTGAACTGTACGCCCAGCAGCCAGCCCTTTGCCAGCAGGCCGCCCTGATGCTTCATCATGTGGCGGAAATGCTTCTTCAGCGCCGGATGGTTGATGACAATCGCTTCGCCAAAGAGCGCGCCCATCTTCGTGCCGCCGACGGTGAACACGTCGCACATCTCGGCGATATCCGCCGCGGTCAGGTCGCCGGTCGGGGCGGCAAGCGCATAGCCCAGCCGCGCGCCGTCGATGAAAAGGTACAGCCCCAGTTTCTGGCAGGTCAGGTAAATATCACGCAGCTGCGCGCGGTTGTAGACCGTGCCCAGCTCGGTGGACATGGAGATGTAGACCATTGCAGGCTTGGCGACATGCTCATTGTCATCCAGCATTGCCGCCGCCACGCTGATTTGGCTCGCGCTGATGCGGCCGTCGCGGCTTTGGAGCGCAATGCACTTATGCCCCGTGCCTTCCACCGCGCCCGTTTCGTGGACGTTGATATGCCCCGTGTCAGCGCAGAGGACGGCTTCATACGGGCGAAGCGCCGCGGCAATCACGGTCATGTTTGCCTGCGTACCGCCGACGAGGAAATGCACGTCCGCATCCGGGCAGGCAAACGCCTTGCGCACGGCGTCAGCGGCTTCGGCGCAGTGGGTGTCCGTGCCGTAACCGGGGTTCTGTTCGAGGTTCATTTCATTCAGGCGCAGGAGAATCGAAGGGTGGCAGCCCTCGGAGTAATCGTTGTTCAGGCGAATCATCATGGTCTTCCTTTCTTGACGCATTCCCACCCATTATAGCGCATTTATGGGGGAGAAGTCAAGAATCTGCACAATCTGTCGCCGCGCGTGCACATTTTCCGGTTCTTCACGGAATCTTGGGGGAAGAGCAGCTTGCGGGCGCGTCTGCGGACGCGCAAAGTTACTGGCAGGGACGCTTCGCTGCCTGCGCCTTTGTTGAGTGTGTTTAAGATGCTGGTCGCCCGCGGAACAGTTGGGGCGTTGCCCCAAACCCCACAAGGGACGCTGTCCCTTGACCCTGCAAAGGGCAATTGCCCCTTGACCCCTTTTCGCGATTGAGTTGGTCGCGCTTTCATACTCCTTCCGCGTGTAGCTTTTTGGCGCTTCGCCTGAGCCCTTGTTTGCTCCCCACCTTTCCGTGAAGAACCAATTTTTTCCCCCATCCCCCGAAATATTTTTTCTCCACCGGGAACAAAATCCATCCGTCAGCCGTTCTATGGGTGTAAAGGAAAACGGAGGGAGCGGAAGGTTCAGCCGACCGCCCGAATGGAGGGATTTCATTATGAAACGCTTCTTATCATTGGTTCTGGCAATGCTGATTGCCATCACGATGCTTATCATCCCCGCGAGTGCGGAGAATTACGCGACGGCAGTCGTGAAGGGCGGATGGCTGCGGCTGCGCGCGGAGGCTTCCGCATCCTCCGAAACGATTTCCGCCTACTTCACCGGCACGCAGGTGACCATCATCGGCACATCCGGCGAATGGTACTATGTCCTCACGCCGGATGGACATTACGGCTTTATGAACAGCAACTACCTGACCGTGACGGGCAGCAGCAGCGGCTCGACCACCACCGAAAGTACGGCGTATATCTACGCGGCGAACGGCAAGCCCGTCCGGATGCGCTCCGGCCCGTCCACTGACTACGGCGTCATCGCGTCCTACAGCGTGGGCACGCAGGTAAAGGTGCTCATCAGCGGCGCGGACTGGAGCAAAATTCGCGTCGGCACGCGCACGGGCTATATGATGTCGAAGTTCCTGTCGGTGACGAACATCACCCCGTCCACGCCGTCCAGCTCGTACACCGCGTATGTGACCGCCAGCAACGGCAAGCCGGTTCGGATGCGCACGGGCGCGGGCACGAATTACAGCGTCATCAGCACCTACAGCGTCGGCACGCAGGTGACGGTGCTGGAGTACGGCAGGACGTGGTGCAGAATCCGCGTCAACGGCTACACCGGCTATATGATGACCAAATTCCTGACGACCACCCAGCCGGCGGTCATCAGCAGTGCAGCGCTGAACAAGAACACGGTCTGGCCCGGCGAAACCCTGACCGTGACCACGAATCCGGCAAACGCAAACGTCTCCTATGAATGGCTGAACGACGTGGGCGCGCGCCTTGGCACGGGCAGCACCTACACCGTCAAGACCAGCGACACAGGTCGCCGCATCCGCGTCCGCGTGACCGGCAAGAGCGGCACAACCGGCTCTGTCGTCAGCGGCTGGGCGGCTGTGCAGGGCAACGGCACGGTCAGCACCTTCTATCAGCTCAAGGCACTCTCCCTGAACACCACCAATGCCGTCGTCGGCACGACCCTGACTGCGACGATTGCTCCGTCCGGCGCGACCGCGAATATCTACTGGTATCTCGACAACGGCACTTATCTTGGCTACGGCAGCAGCTACACCGTGCAGCCCAGCGCGATCGGCCGCCGCATCTTCGCCTACGCCGAGGGCACCAACAGCACCACCGGCACGGCGACCAGCGCCTACACGGACACCGTGACCGTCGACGCGACCCCGTCCATCGTGCTGAGCAGCGTGACCCTCAACAACTACTCCCCGACCGTCGGCACTGTGCTGACGGCGACCATTGCCCCTGCGAACGCAACCGCCACCATCCTCTGGTATCGTGACGACAACGTCTACCTCGGCACGGGCACGACCTACACCGTCACCGCGACGGACGCGGGGCATCGCATCTACGCCTGGGCACAAGGCACGGGCAGCACGAGCGGCAACGTCACCAGCCCCTACTCACAGCAGGTGACGGCGGGCACGAGTTACCGCATCGACAGCGTGACGCTGAACATCCTGAATCCCATCGTCGGGCAGACGCTTGTGGCAAGTGTCGCCCCCTATGGCGCGACCGCGACCATCACTTGGTATCGCGATGATGACAAGATTCTGTCCTACGGCGCCACCTACACCGTGCAGCCGGACGACATTGGGCACTCGATGTACGTCTGGGCGGAAGGCGTCGGCAACACCACCGGCAGCGCGACCAGCAGGATTACCAGCGAAGTGAAGGCGAACTAAGCGACAATATTCGCCCCGAACCTCTCCCGCATCGGGGAGAAGTCCGGGGCGAAACTGTATTCCGCTTTCGACTGAATGTTATGGATTTATACGCTTTTTCGCGAAGAAACCGCGCATGACTTCAGCGCATTCATCCGCCAGCACGCCCGCGCGCCAAGCGGTAACGCCGGATAGCGCCGCATCCCCCGGCAAATCGTACACGCTGCCGCAGCACCCCTGCCGGGCGTCCGCCGCCCCGTAGACGCAGGCGCTGAGTTGGCTCATCACCATTGCGCCCGCGCACATCGGGCAAGGTTCAAGGGTGACGTAGAGCGTGCAGCCCCGCAGCCGCCATGTGCCGAGTTTCTCCGCGCCCCTGCGCATACAGAGGATTTCAGCGTGCGCAGTCGGGTCATGCTGATTTTCGCGCAGGTTATGGGCGCGGCAGATTTCCTGTCCGTCGCGGACAAGCACCGCCCCAACGGGGATTTCGCCCTCTGCCGCGGCAAGGCGGGCTTCTTGGAGCGCAAAGCGCATCCAAACTTCGTCGTTTTGCATAATTCCTCTTTTATTCATGCTTGGTTTTTCTTGTTGCTTGGAGGGAACGGGAAAATCCCCCCATGAAGGATTTCGCCCTTCCTTTGTCGAATCCCTTCTTCGCCCCAAAATTCTTTGGACAGGAGGTTTCCTGATGAAACGATTGCTTGCCGCCCTGCTGGCGCTGATGATGCTGCTGACAATGACATCCTGCGCTGCGCCGGATGCGGCGGAGACGGATGATAAGCTGACGCTCGTGGCGTTCAACGTCGGCAAGGCAGATGCGCTGCTGCTCACATCGGGCGACACGGCTTACCTCATCGACACCGGAACGGAGGACAGCTGGGCGGATTTGTCCCGCGCGCTGGAAGCCCTCGGCGTAACGTACCTGACCGGCGTGATTGTGACGCACATGGACAAAGACCACTACGGCGGCGCAAAGCAGCTTGCCGAAAGTGACATTGCCATCGACGGGTGGTACGCGTCCTGGGCGTGGGAGAAGGAGAAGTGGAAGAAGCATCCCGTGGTGAAGGCGGCGGCGGTACGCGGCGAGGAAATCACCCTGCTTCAGCCGGGCGACACGCTCTCTGATGGGCTGCTGACGGTCATTGGACCGATTCAGGAGCGCGAGGAAAGCGAGAACGACAATTCGCTGGTGCTGGTTGCATCGGGCGGCGGCGGCAAAATGCTGCTGACCGGGGACATGGAGTACGACGAGGAAAACGACCTGCTGGCAGCAGGGGTGATTCCATCGTGCGAGGTGCTGAAGGTGGGGCATCATGGGCGCGACGATGCAACCTCAGCGGCGCTGGTGGCGGCGGTTCGGCCGAAAGTGGCGGTCATCAGCACAAGCAGCGTGATTCTGCCGGAATCCCCTGCGAAAAGGGTGCTGCGTGTGCTATCGAGCGCCGGCGCGCAGATTGTGCAGACGCAGCAGGCGGAAATCGGCGTGCGGGTGACCCTCAGCGGCGGAAACGTGACGGTGGAGTTCCTCAACAACTGACGCGGCAAGCTCACAGAATGGTTCTTAACGGAAAGTTTAGGGCGCAAACAAGGGCTTCGGCGAAGCCCCAAAAAGCTGCACGCGGAAGGAGCATGAAAGCGCGACCAATTCAATCGCGAAAAGGGGTCAAGGGGGAAATTCCCCCTTGCAGGGTCAAGGGACAGCGTCCCTTGTGGGGTTTGGGGCAACGCCCCAACTGTTCCTCGTCCGACCAATCCCAAGGAAGTCGCCAACAAAGGCGCAGGCAGCGAAGCGTCCCTGCCAGTAACTTTGCGCGTCCGCAGACGCGCCTCCAAGCTGCTTTTCCCCCCCAAGATTCCGTGAAGAACCCACAAAAATCCCCCGACTCTACGCGAATCGGGGATTTTCTATGGCTTGGAATTAGTCGTTCAGGATGTCCTTGTTAATCGTGGCGTTGGCATCCTTCACCCACTGCGCCACCACTTCGTCGCGCACGGTGCTCTGCTTGCTGCTCAGCAAGGAGGAGGAAATGGTGTCGTGCACCGTCTCCATGTCCACCGCGCCTTCCACCACGTCGGAGGTGTACTGGATGATGTAGTAGCCGTAGCTGCCTTCAATCTTGTCGGAGTAATCGCCGACGTTTTGCAGCGCCATCGCGCCCTCGACAAAGGCAGCGTCAAACTGCGTGAAGCCCTCGCAGACCGGATAGCCGGTTGCCGCGTTCACCGCGCCCGCCTTCATGCCGGGGTCGTCGTTGTGGGCTTCCGCCAGCGTGTCCCAGTCCTGACCTTCCGCCAGCGCCGCCAGCACTTCGTCCGCTTCGGGGGTGATGTTCGCCAGCGCCTTCGCCTTCGCGTCCGCCAGCTGCTGCTCAAGGAACGCGCGCTTCGCCTTCGCTTCGGCAATCGTCACAGCCGTCGCAGCCACCGTCTCGTCGAGGCCTTCCTCGAACGCGGACACGGAGCTTTCAACCTCCACGGTCGCGGTGGGCGTTTCGGTCGCGGGCTTGAGCGTCACAGTGACCTGATTCGCCAGCTCGTCCATGTTCGCCACGCCCAGCTTCGCCATCACGTTGGCGGCGTTGTTCTGCTCGGTAATCACGTTGTCCAGCGCGGTCTGGATATTGGACACCAGCGCGGAATCTTCGTCGCTGTACTTAATCAGAATCTGCTTGACGTTGCGGTAGCCCGCCGGGCGATAGTAGACCGTCGTGCCGTTGAGCACCGCCTTGCCATACGCGGACAGGTCGGATTCGTAGGAGGTCTTCGCCGCTTCAACCTTGCTGTTGAAGTCCGCGACGATTTCGTCCTCCGTCACGGTCACGTCCTTCACCGCGTAATCTTCCGCCTTGCTGATGAGCAGGGATTCGGTCACGCTCTTGCGGACAACTTCCTCCGTGTAGCCGATTTCATCCAGCTTGGCGTTGATTTCGTCCAGCTGCGTTTCGAGGTCAAGGGAGAACTCGGTCGCCGCGCTCTGTCGCAGAGAATCCAGCTGAGACGCGGTATTCTCTTCAATCTTCGTCTTTTCTTCGTCCGTCAGCTGGTCAAGCCCCAGCTCCTTCGCCTTCGCCAGCAGCACAGAACGCTCGACAAGGCTGTTAAGCACGTTGTCGGTAAGGCTGCTCATTACGTCCGCATTGGTGCTGTCGAAAGACAGGCCGTACCTGGAATACAGGACGGTCATATAGTTGACCTGATTCTGAATCTGCGCCTGCACCTGTGCCTTGGTATAGGTATCATCACCCACGCGGATGACCACGCGCGCGGCATCGACCGCTTCGTCCTTGACAATCAGCGAGCAGCCGCTGAGAATCATCGTGAGCACCAGCAGCAGTGCCAGCAGAGCCTTTTTCTGCATAAACTTATTCTCTCCCATCTCTATACATTTCATTGAGGGGGTACTTTCCTTATTATAGCGCAAGTCAGCGCGAATGACAAGCAAATCCGCCGGAAAAGGTGTTAAAATTTTTTGAATTTCGGGGGGGGCGGAAAAAGGGATAAACACGCGGAAGGATTATGGTAAAGAGGTCAACTCAATCGCGCGAAGGGGTCAAGGGGCAATGCCCCTTGCGGAGTCCAGAGGCGGCGCCTCTGGTAGGGTTTGGGGCAACGCCCCAACTGTTGCTTCGTTAAACCAGCTCAAAGAGAAAAGTCAAGTCGGGGAAACGAGCGCTGAACAGCGAAGCGCTTTCAGCGCAGCGGTTGTAACTTTGCGCGTCCGCAGACGCGCCCCCAAGCCGCTTGCCTGACCAACTGCGCGACCAGCCAGTCTGTTTCCCACGCAAAAAGCGCTGCGGCATCAGCCATGCGCAGCGCATTTCATCCCCTTATGCCCGCTCCCTTGCCTTCGTGCAGCGGCTGACCAGTATGCCGATTTCATACAGCCCGCACATCGGCAGACCCAGCGCCACCTGCGACACCACATCCGGGGGCGTCAAAATCGCCGCGAGGACGAAAATCGCCAGAATGACATACTTCCGCTTGCTGCGGAGCATGTCGGGCGTCGTCAGCCCAACGCGCGTCGTCAGGTACAGCACCACCGGCAGCTGGAACGCAACCCCGAACGGCACGAGGAAGCCGAACAGGAAGCTGACGTACTTGTCAATGGACAGCATCGGCGTCGCCAGCGAATCGCCCGCAACGAGGAAGAAATCCACCGCCAGAGAATACACGGCGAAATAGCAGAACACAACGCCCGTCAGGAACAGCAGCAGCGCCAGCACGAACAGCAGGCGGAACTTCCGCTTCTCCTGCGGGTACAGCGCGGGTTTGATGAACCCCCAAATCTCCCAGATGACAACGGGACTGGCGATAATCATGCCCGCCAGCAGCGCCACCTTGAACTTCGTCACCAGCGCCTCGGACATGGTGGTGAAAATCACCTGAATCCCGCGCGCCTGAATGGGGGCGAGAATCTGCGCCATCAGCGGGTCAATCGCCAGATAAAAGACGAGGACGAAGCCGATCAGCACCGCCGCGGCGGATATGAGCAGCACTTTGCGCAGCGCCATCAGGTGCGACAGCATGGATTCGCCCGCTTCCTTCAGGCCATCGGAGGATTCGCCATCGGAGGACTCTGCGTCGGATGAGTCCCCGTCGGGCGTCTCATTCGGGCGCTTGTCTTCCGTCTCCTCGGCAGGGGTCGTCTGCTTCTGCTTCATGTTTCGTCCTTTTTGTCCTCTTTGGACTTTTCCTCCGCCTTGTCGTCCTTCACTTCATTCTTGAAGTCCTTGATGCTCTTGCCCAGCGCCTTGCCGACGCCCGCCAGCTTGCCGCCGCCGAACAGCACCAGCGCCAATACGACAATCAGGATGATTTCCGTGGTTCCCAGACGCATGTTTGTGTCCTCCCTCAGTTCGATTTCGTGTCCTTGTCAAACTTTTCCGCGCTGTCCTGCACGGATTTTTTCGCCTCGCGCAATTCCGCGGAGACATCGCCCTGCTTCACGGCGTCCTTGACGTCGTGCTGAACATCGCGAACTTCCTTCTCCAGCTCGTCCCAGCCGGATTCCTTCTTGATTTCGTTCAGCAGGCGGCGCGATTTTTTCACCGTGCGCCCCAGCCAGCGGGCAACCTTGGGCAAATCCTTCGGCCCGACCACCAGAAAGGCGACCAGCAGCACCAGCAGCAGTTCCGAAAAACCAATGTTGAACATGGCTTGATGACCTCCTTTCGGCGCTTATGACCGATGAAAGAAAGGGAGGGCGTGCCGGGCAGCGCCCATGCAAGCCCTCCCAATGTGATACGAAATGCAGCGGATTACTTGCCGACCTTGCTCAGCGCGTCTTCCACAGCCGCCATGATGGCCTTGCTGGAGACGGTCGCGCCGGTCGCCGCGTCAACATTCGTGGACTGCGCGTCAATAATCTTGCCCGGCACGGTGTCATACGCCGCGTTGCACACGCCGGCAGTGTCGCCGTGGGACAGGATGTCAATCTTGGCAATCTTGTCGCCGTCCATGGTCACCTTCACCTTCAGCGTGCCGCCGAAGGACTCCGCTTCGCCGATGTACTCGTTGGGCGCGAGGGTTTCTTCCTCCGCCACGGGCGAGGCAACCGGCAGCTCCGCGAAGCCGAAGTGTGCGTTCAGCAGTTCAACCGTACGGCGCGCCACGTCGCCGCTCAGGCCGCCGCAGCGGCGCTTGCGGATGATATCGCCGCGCTCGACGTTCGCAGCCGTCATGAACTTGGTGATGGAGTCAATGCAGTTGACGCTGGGCGCCACCGTCTGCACGGGGGCAGCCGCTTCAGGCTGGTAAATCGGCAAATTGGTGGAGCAGTACCACGCGAACAGATCCTTGGTCAGCTGGCGGGAATCCGCAGACGCGCAGACCAGACCAATCATTGCCACCGCGCCGCCGAGCGCGCCGCACAGCGTGCCGCAGGTGTAGCCTTCCTTGCCGTTGGCGAACATCTCTTCCGGGATGACGGTGTAGGGATAGCCGACCTTCTCGCGCAGGGCAACCAGAATCGCCTTGGCGACGCCGAAGCAGCAGCCGTTCTCGAAATAGCCTTCATAGGCGAGCTTCTCGACGTATGCCGGATCCAGTTCGACATAGGGGTAGGGGTACGCGGGGACTTCCTGACCGTCCTCCGCCTGCGCCTTCAGCAGTCCGGGAACGCTGCCGACAACCGCGGCGCTGCCCAGCAGGGCGGCGCTCTTCTTCAAAAATTCACGACGAGTCTGCATCTGAATAACCTCTTTTTCGTTCCGCATGAAAATGCGGTGTAATACCATTTATTATACACGACGGGATGGGATTGTCAAGACTTCAACAAAATCTCGGCGTAGAATTTGCCGTCGTTTCTTTGTGAGGTTTGACAACTGCGCCTTCATTTTCTTGTGATTATGGGTAAAAAGAAAAGAAGAATGCAGCGCGGGCTTCACGTGCGGTCAGTCCATCCGAACCGCCAGCACCGCCATATCCTCCCGACCGGGCAGCGTGAGCACGACACGCCCGCTTACGCCCGTTTGCAGCGTCTCGCGGGTCATATTCCATGTGTCCAGCGCCTCGACCCGGTATCTATGCGCCGGCGGCAGCTTGATGATTTGCTCCCGAGCGGTTTGCTGACCGTAATACCACAGATAAGCGTCCTCCGCGCAGTGCGCCGCCCAGAGATGCTCCCCGCAAAGCAGCATGTGCCGGTCGGGCGGAGCCATTCGCGACAGGCTGGCAAGGAAGGGGCGAATCCAGTCGGGACGCTGCGCTTCGTCCTGCTGCTCGGCCTCCTCCCATACGCTTTCCAGAGGCGACAGGAAGCCCGGAAGCTCCTCGATGACGCGGCGCAGAAACGCGATGCGCTTCGGGCTTTCGCCTTTCAGGACGCCGCCGCGTGCCCACCACAGCACGTCGTCCGGCGACAAAAAGGTTTCGCCGTGCGTGCAGGCGCCGCCGCCGACATAGCAGCGCCAGAAGCGCCGAACCATCTCCTGACCGGATATGCTTCCCCAGATATGCGGCAGGTCGCCTTCGTAGCAGCATTCATCGATGACGACGGGCTTTCCGTATTCGCGCAGATAACGAGGAATTTCCGTCAGCACCCGAGTCTGGATGGAGGCATGGGTCACGTCTTTTCTTTTGAAGTCCCAGAAGCAGAAGCAATTATGGCAGGACAGCAGGTGATGATACGGATCGCAGGAGGCGACAAAGGCTTCGAGCGCCTCCCAGTCCGCAAGCGTTTTCTTCGGCATACACAGGTCGTATTCATTGGCCAGCGACCACCAGATTTCCGGCATGGCGGACAGGCGGCGGAGCAGATAGTCTAAATAACGGAAATTATCCGCCTGCGGCATGGCGGCAAAGCCCCAGCGGTCATAGGGGTGGAAGAGAATCAGGTCGAGCTGAATGCCCAGCGCGGCGATGCGGCGAAGGATGCGTTCCAGACGCTGATAGAAGGCGATGCTTGGACGCGATGTGTCCCATGAGCCGTCCTCGCGGCACGCAAAGGCGTACAGCGGCGGCTCATTGTGGTTGTAGTCGTAATCCTTGGGAAAAACGCACAGGCGGAGCTTATTGAAGGGCGCGGCGGCAAGGGATTGCAGCGTTTGCTCCACCAGCGCGTCGTCCTGCGAGATAAGCGCATAGACGGTTGTGCCGAAGGGAATATAAGGCGCGCCGTCCGCAAAGGCAAAGTGCGTGCCGACGGCGCGGACGATTCCGTGCGCCTCCGGGGAGGACGCTTCGCAGACAATTTCGCCCTCCGCCGTGACCGCGCCGCGGACTTGATAGCGATAAACGCCGGCATATTGCGGCAGGAAGCGCACGACATAAACGCCCCGCCCGTCGCTTTCCCCGTCATAGAAGCCCTTGACCGTCAGGGACTCCTGCGCGCAGGAGAAGGTGGCCGTCAGGTCGATCTGCGCCCACGCGTCCGGCAAGGCCTCTCCGCCGAAGCGCAATTCAAACGTTTCATACTGTTTCATGTTCATGTGTTTTTTTCCCCTCTGCCTTTCGTTGAGCCATGCACCACGCGAAGCCGTCCGCACAGCGCTTCTCTGCGTCCTGAAAGTGATTTCCAACGTTCCATTGCAGCGTATGCCGCACGCCCCGCTCGCTGAGCCGTGCGTCCTCCCGTCGGATGGCGTCGCCGACGCTCGCAAGCACGGGATTGCGGCTCTTTTCCTCCCGGTCGCCCAAGCTGAGGTAGACGACGCGGCTGCGAAGCGCGTGCTGATCCGCATATGCGCGCCAGCCGGGAAACCAGACGGAGGGCGATACCGCGGCGACGGCTGCGAAAGCATCCGTCTGCGCCGCGCTCCACAGGCTGAACAGCCCCGCCAGCGAATATCCGCCAAGGATGACGGGCGCATCCGGCGAAATCGCGTACTTCGCGCGCACTTCCGGCATCAGGCGCGACCGCAGCCAATCCAGCGTATCCGCCGCGCCGTGCCCGAAGCCTTCCCTGCCGAACACAGGCGGCGCGTCCCACGGGGACAAATCCACATTCCACGCCTCCACCGGAAACGCGACGTGCAGGAAGCTCCGCGTTGTCTGCGCGGCAAGCAGCGGCATTTCCTGCGTCAGCGTGTCCCGCGCGTCAATAGGCTGAAGCAGCACAAAATCCGGCTGATTGCGCAGGGTGACAAGGCAGCGTTTCTCCGCCAGCGCTTCGGCGGCAGGGAGCAAATCCGGCATATCCGCACGACCTTTCCGTTGGATTGCATCCAGTATACCAGATTCACCCGAAAAGCACAAGTGATACTAATTCGATTCTAAAACATGGCATCGAGCATAGCAGATTTTTCGTTCTGGCAAAGCTGAGTGAAGCGAGGCATACTGGAGGTACGCGCGAGCGGAACGATGCAAAGCCAGGGCGGAAAAGATGCTGTGCGAATGACATGGTTTATACTATTTCCAAATGAGAATGCGCCAAGATGCGAAGCGAATTTTTCGCGCTGGCTAACGCGAATGAAACGCAGCGTAGCAGCGCTACGCTAAGTGGAATGAGCGGACGCAAGCGCGGAAAAGGCGCGAGCAGATGGCGCAGGTGAATTTGGAAATAGTATTAGATGAGAATTAGTATAAACACGAAAATTCCGCAAAGCAAGAGGAGTTCCGGGCATTGACGGCGAATTATCCCATGTTTACAAAAAAGGAGGCTTTCTATGTCCACTGCACCGCGCCGCCCCGACCTCGCGAATGAACCCGTCGGGCGGCTGATGCTGCGCCTGTCGATTCCCACCATCACCGCGCAGCTCGTCAATATGCTCTACAACCTTGTTGACCGCATCTACATCAGCTACATTCCCGACGTGGGCACGCTCGCGCTGACGGGGCTGGGCGTCTGCCTGCCGATTATCCTGCTGGTTTCGGCGTTCGCGGCGCTGTGCGCATCCAGCGGCGCGCCGCTTGCGTCCATCGCGATGGGGCAGCGGAACAACGAGAAGGCGGAGGGGATTTTGGGCAGCTGCACGGCGCTGCTGCTGTGCGTTTCGGCAGTGCTGACGGTTGTGCTGTCCTGCTTCTACACGCCGATTCTGCTGGCGTTCGGCGCAACGGAGGATGCCCTGCCCTATGCCCAGCGCTACATTGCCATTTACAGCCTCGGCACGGTGTTCGTGCAGCTGTCTCTCGGCTTGAACCCGTTCATCACCGCGCAGGGCTTCTCCAAGGCGGGGATGCTGACGGTGCTGATTGGCGCGGTGCTGAACACGCTGCTTGACCCGCTGTTCATCTTCGTTTTCCACATGGATGTGCAGGGCGCGGCGCTGGCGACGGTGATTTCACAGGCCGTGAGCGCGGCGTTCGTCCTGCGCTTCCTGACGGGCAGGCAGACGATACTGCACCTGAAGCGCCGTCTGCTGCGGCTGAACTGGAAGCTGCTTGCGCCGTGCGTGGCGCTGGGACTTGCGCCGTTCATTATGCAGAGCACGGAGAGCCTTGTGTCCGTGTGCTTCAACACATCGCTGCGCGCGGCGGGCGGCACGCTGGCCGTCGGCACGATGACCATCTGCTCCACGCTGATGCAGTTTGCGCTGCTGCCCTTGCAGGGGCTTTCGCAGGGCGCGCAGCCGATTATCTCCTTCAACTACGGTGCAAAGCGCCCGGAGCGGGTGAAAGCCGCGTTCCGGATACTGCTGATTTCGTGCTTGGCGTTCTCGGCGGTGCTGGGGCTGACGTGCATCTTTGCGCCGCAGATTTTTGTCTATCTGCTGACCCCGGACGCAGCGCTGCGGGAGTACGCAATTCCATGCGTGCGCCTATACATGGCGGGCGTGACGATTTTCGGCGCGCAGATTGCGTGTCAACAGACGTTTGTGGCGCTGGGGAATGCGAAGTGCAGCCTATTTCTGGCGTGCCTGCGGAAGCTGATTCTGCTGATTCCGCTGGTGTATCTGCTGCCGCTGTTCATTCCGGACACGGTGTTTGCGATTTTCCTCGCCGAACCGATTGCGGATGTGCTCGCGGTCTTGTGCACGGTGACGCTGTTCGCGCATGTGTTTAGGAAGACAATGCGCGGCATTGCGGCGTGATGGCACTTTCAGGCACTGCTTGCCTGTTGTGCAGGGATTTCGCTCCTGCGGGAGCGACCAAAGGGCTTTGCGATCGCCCTTTGGAAACCTTCGCAGTGCACACTCCCATACTTGACTTTTAGCGCACCTAAAAAGGCGCGTCTGCAAAATCTGCGGGCGCGCTTTTCATTGCTAATTGTTCATTGCTCATTGCTGAAGCCGTCCCACCTGCCGGAGCGTGCGGCGCAGGGCGATAATGCCGACGGCGGTCAGGACGTAGAATATCATCAAATACGCCGGGAAAATGCCCATGCCGAGCAGCTGTCCCAGCACGCCGCAGAGGGCGGGGGCGGCAATGGTGCCGATGGACGCGAAAGTCATCTGCATTCCCATGACCGACTGGCTGACATCCTTGCCGAAGTGCAGGGGGGTCATGTAGTTGAAATTCGGGTACAGCGGGCCGACGCCCAAGCCCGTCATCAGCAGCGCCGCCATCGTCAGGACGTTGTTGCCGGAAACAAGCAGCGTCATCTGCGACACGCCGAGGATGCCCATCGAGATAAAGATAATCTGCCACGGGGTCAGCTTTTTCGCCGCAACGCCGGAGAGGAAGCGCCCCAGCGCCATGCCGAGGTAGAAGTACATCGTCGCGCGCGCCGCCAAATTCGCGGGCATGTGCTTTGCTTCCACCATGTACGTTGCGCTCCAGCCGCCGCAGATGACCTCAATCGCGCAGAAGGTCAGGAAGAGCAGGCAGGTCATCAGCGCGCCCGGAATCCGCAGCGTCTGCGAAATCGGCAGGACTTTCATCTTCTTTTCCGCCTGAATGGACTCTTCGCCATGCGCCTTTTTCCACAAGGGCAGCGCCAGCAGGAGGATGCTGCCGATAAGCGCCTGAATCAGGCTTGCCGTGCGGTAGCCGCCGCGCCAGCCGACCGCGCTGTTAATGACGACGGACATGATATACGGGCTGACCATCACGCCAACGCCATAAAAGCAGTGCAGGAAGGACATGACGGTCGCGTTATAGTGGATGGAAACATAATTATTCAGCGCCGAATCAACGCAGCCCGCGCCCAGCCCAAGCGGAATCGCCATCAGGCACATGAACCAGAAGCTGCCCGAAAAGGAGAAGCCGAGCAGGGCGGCGGCGGTCAAAAGCGTTGAGAACGCGGTCACTTTGCCCGTGCCAAGGCGGGAGATGATGCGGGCGCTGTTCATGCTGGATGTCATCGTCGCGAGGGAGCAGAGGATGCTCACGGCGCTCTGGGACGCAAGCGGCACGCCGAGTTCGCGGTAGAGGACGGGCCACGCCGTGCCGAGCAGCGAATCCGGCACGCCCAGGCTGATGAAGGAGAGATAAATCACGACAAGGAGCAAGGTCGCCATGGGGCAAAATCCTCCGAAAAATGTGGATGCTTCGGCATTTTAGCACAGTCAGCGGCGTTTTGCAAGCATATTCTGATACGAAAAAACGCACCGCCGCGGGGACGATGCGCTTTGCAGGATTTCCGCTTTACTTTTCGCAGTAGACCAGCGCATCCACGGTCGTGGGCGTGAGGTCTTCGCGGCAGAAATACATGACGATATCCTCATAAATGTACAGCCGGACGGTGATGGTGCTGCCCGGATGCACGCCGATGCCGCTCACCATTTCCGTGTTGATGAACAGCAATTCGCCGTTCTGGTCGTACAGCGCCGCCACAATCTCGTAGTCGTAGAGGATTTCGTCGGTCGTGTTGGTGAAGGTGGCATCCACATAGTTGTCATCTTCTTCGTCCGGCTCGTAGTGGATTTTCGCTTCCGACGCGAGCTTTTCGTACTCCTCGCCGTCATCGGCCGCCCTGATGGAGAACTTGCAGTCCGCGACTTCGGCGGTGTCCAGCGCGTCGTCGTAGATGTTTTCGCAGACGTACGCGTATTCGCCGGGTTCAAGGTACACTTCGTCGGGTGCGGTGCTCACATAGTTTTCGGTCAGGATGATATTGCCCTCCGCGTCAGAAGCGACGATATTCCCCTTATAATCAACGTAACCGGCAGCATCGCCCGTGTTCTGCACCTTCGCGAAGAAGAAGCCGTGCCCGTTGTCCTCCATGTTGATGAGGCGCTGTTCCACCACGGTGATTTTCGCTTCAGGGGCAGCCTCTTCCGCGAAAGCCGCCGTCATCAGGAGCGCGGAACAGAGCATCAGGAGCATTGCGATAAAGCGTTTCATGATTTTCATCCTCCACCCATATTGATGCGTCCATTATAGCACAGCGCGCATTCTGCGTCAACAGGCGCCCCTTGACAAATCGCGCTTTTTGCGCTATGATACACTTGTGCGAGGTGATCAGGCGATCGCGTGCCAGCAATGGTATGAGGAAAGTCCGAGCACCACAGGGCAGGATGCCGGCTAACGGCCGGTGGAGGCGACTCCAAGGAGAGTGCAACAGAGATATACCGCCGCATTTCGGTGCGGTAAGGATGGAAAGGCGAGGTAAGAGCTCACCCACGGCTTGGCGACTTGTCCGTGCTGTAAACCCCATCTGGTGCAAGATGCGTATGAGGACACATGCGGCTGCCCGTCGCGTCCTCGGCATCGCTTGAACCTGCGCGGCAACGTCAGGTCTGGATAGATGATCGTCCCTCGACAGAACTCGGCTTACGGTCACGCTCGCATTTTTTTCGCATGATTTTCGCCCCGGAAGCTGCTGATGCTTCCGGGGCGAATTTGGTATATGGCAGATGTGCAAAAGAGGGGTCAGGTAAGTCGGTGGATGTTGGCGATCCTCCGGCTGGGTTTTGTTTGCGCTGATAGGGGCGGGCAGGCTATATGGTCGCGCCCATTTGGCGCGACACTGCACAGTGGGTCGATAAAGCAGCTTGGGGGCGCGTCTGAGGACGCGCGAAGTTACTGGCAGGGACGCTTCGCTGCCTGCGCCTTGTTGACTTCTTCCTTTGAGTAGGTTTGACGAGGAACTGTTGGGGCGTTGCCCCAAACCCCACAAGGGACGCTGTCCCTTGACCCTGCAAGGGGCAGACGAAAAGGGACGAAGTCCCCCCCCTTGACCCCTTTTCGCGATTGAGTTGGTCGCTTTTCCCTACTTCTTCCGCGTGTTTATCCTCTTTTTTTTGACCTTATTTCTTCTTCATTAAGTATTCCCTCTTGAAGTACCCATCCAGATTCCCATATTCACTCACCACAATCTGCCCAATATGCATCCGTCGCATAATCGCCCGCAAAATGCAGATTCCATGCACCACAATATCCGCGCGGTTCGGCTGCAATCCCGGCAGCTGCTTGCGCTGCTCCAGCGTCATATCCGCCAGCTGCCGCTCAAAGCGCGCCACATCCGCCTCCGTCAGCACCGTGCCGTGCATGTAGGTTCTATCCGTCCAGTAAATGCCTTTCACCATCGCGGCGAGCGTCGTGAACGTGCCGCCCGTGCCGCGCCAGCTGCCCGGCATCGACAGCACAGGGTAATCCAGCAGCTTGTCTGCCAGAATATCGGCAGCAATTTGCTCCACCGCGTCCAAATCGCCGTGGTCGCGAATCGGAATCCGCTGGAACAATCGCACCGCCCCCATTTGGCAGGAGAAGGAGCAGCGGATGTTCATCCCCTGCCCGATGATGATTTCGGTCGAGCCGCCGCCGATGTCAATGACGCCGGAATCGCCGCCGTCCGTCGCGCCGAAGAAGGACAGCGCGGCCTCCTCATCGCCGGAGCAGATTTCAAGCGTCAAGCCGGTTTCGGCTTTGAGCAGCGCTGCGAAATCCGCGTTGTTGGCGGCGTCGCGCGTGGCGCTGGTGGCAAAGAGATGCACTTTTTCCGCGCCTTGACTGCGGGCGGAATCCGCCATGCGTTTGACCGCCGCGCAGGAGGACGCCATTGCCTCCCGTGACAAGTTGCCTGCTTCGTCAAGCCCGGCGAACAGGCGCGTGCCGGCGCGGTCGCGGCTGATGCGGCGAATCTCCCCGTCGGCTGCTTCCGCCACAAGCATCCTCACCGAATTGGAGCCGATCCCGATGACTGCTGCCCTCATGGTTCACCTCTCCTGTCTTTCTGGTTTACAATATGTGTAACGAAAAAGGGACTTGCAGACGCAAAGTCCCCCTTTAATCCCGAAATTCATCCAGCAGCGCGTTCCATTCCGCCTCGGTGTAGCCCCGCAGCACATCCATGCTGGCAAAGTGGAAGTGGATTTCGCCGTCGCGGACATAGCCGAAGTCGTTGCGCGCGGTTTCCTCAATGTACGCATCCGTCGCAACATACGTCAGTTCTTCGCGCAAGTCCCGATTTTTCTGATCCAGCGCCGCATACTGCTGCTGCAGCTGCTCATTGCGCGTCGAGAGCGCGTCAAGCCGCTGCCGCGACTGCGCCATCACGACATAGAAGATGATGCCCAACACCACCAGCAGGATGACAACCGCCTTCCAACGCACCAGCCTGCGCCCCAACGCCCTCACTCCTTTTCTCCAGAATCGGAAGTGTTCTTTTCCTTATCTATTCGCTATGATTTTGCATATTCCTGCCTGACGGAAAACTTTTTTTTCAGCCGTTTTCCAATCCAGCGGAGGATGCGCCGGATGCCCGTTTCCCACAGCACTGCGCCGAGCAGCAGCCCCAGCAGCGCGTACAGCCGCAGCCCTTCCCCGCTGTGGATGAGGACGATGAGCGCCGCCAGCGTGAACATCAGTGCGCAGAGCACATCCGCCGCGTCGGACAGGCCATGCCGATGCCGCCACGCGCCGCCGAGGGTCAGCGCCAAGGCGAATGCCGCGCCGAGCAGCACCATCCGCAGGAACGTTTCCGCCTGTCCCTGCTGCGCGAACAGCACCTCCAGCGTCATCCGATGGCACGGCGGAGGAAGCCGCCCCTGCGCCGCGCGCGCCCCTGTTCATACTGCACGCCGTCGATATCGCCATCCACGAGCAGCTTGCCCTCTTCCAGCTGCAAAGCGGAAACATGCAGCCCGCTGCCGGTCAGCGTCAGCCGCCCGCCCCATGTTTCCAGCACGACCGCCGTTTCATCGAAGCGGTCAACCTCCTTGACCCCGGTGAGAACCGCCTTTTTGCGATTCTCGATAACCAGTCCGCAGGGCTTCTGCGGCACTGTCGGCTCTTTCACTGTGCGCTCCCCCCTCTCCTGCTGTCAGGGTATGCGCGGCGATTGCCGATTATGCCGGATTCTCCTTCTGCCACTCGCGCAGGATGCTTTCGAGGTTCGCAAGCCACAAATCAACGTGCGTGCAGTCCCACAGCACCGTTTCCGCCACCTGACACTGCACGACGAACAGCCCCTGATAATCTTTTCTTTCGGCGCATTCGTCCATCAGGCGGCGCAGTTCATCCGGCTGATTCGTGTGCGCCATGACGTCGTTCAGGTGGTCGATGCACCCCCGAAGAAGTTCGGGGATGGTCATGTCAAAGTCGCTTTGGCGCATGATACCTTCCAGCTTCTTCAAGTGCTGCACGGCTTCCTCCGGCGGATTGCCGATTTCGTACTGTTCCATCAGCCAGAACCAGATTTCCGCCATCTGCGACCACTCATCCAGCGTCTGCCCGCCGGTAAAGACGGTCATTCCCTTATCCGCCGCAAAATCCGCGCAGGCATGAATCGCCAGCATCGGCACGCGCCCGGCGTGTTCATGCAGGTACAGCCAGTCCTCGCTCTGGAAGGGCGTTTCGCCATCATAATGGAAGCACGCCGTCCACAATCCGCTGGGGTGGCGCGCAATATCAAAGCGGCAGGTGCGGTTATCCGCGTCGCCATAGGTATAGCGCGCGACCATGCCATAGTAGAATCCGCTCTCCTCGCCGCCCAGCTCCTCCGCGTGCTTTTTGACCTGCTGGCGCAGCTCCTCCAGCGAATACGGCGGGCGATCATCCGGGATTTCGAGCCAATCGCAGTTTGCGAGCAATGTGCGGCAGACAGCCGCCATATCCTCTTCGCTGCCGATGGCGACGACCCTTGCCCGATGCAATTCCTTCATTGTTGAAAACCTCCCCAGAGGCTCTGCCTCTGGACTCCGGCAGGGACGCTGTCCCTGCACCCTGCAAGGGAGTTTCTCCCTTGACCCTTTCGCGCGATTGAGTTGGTGACTTCTTCATACAACTTCCGCGTGTTTATGCAGGATTTCGCTCCTGCGGGAGCGACAAGGGGGCAATGAAAACAGACGAAGTCTGCGATCGCCCCCTTGACCCCTTCGCATCCCCATCTAAGTTTATTGGTTGTTATTGCAGCTTTTTAGTTAGTGTACTTTTGGTTCTTCAAGTCTTGGCATAAACCAACCGCAAGTAACCCCAAAAGTAGCGGCACCGAAGGTTTCCAAAGGGCGATCGGAAAGCCCTTTGGTGCGCCCGCAGGCGCATCCCCCTGTAACAATCCAAATCAAGAAACATAAAAGTCACAAAAGCGAAGGCAGCCTGAGGGCAATCGCCATGCCCCTCAGAACATACAGACCTGACTGGTTTCGCTCAAGCCCTCCAGCGAACCGTGCGTCCGCAGCAGCTCAATGACCGCGCTGGAAATGCGTGTGCGCTCCTTCAAGTCCTCCACCGACATGAACGGGCCGCGCTCGCGCTCGCGCACAATGTTGATGGCAGCCGATTCGCCCAGTCCGCCCAAGGACGTGAACGGACACCGCAGCCCCGTTTCGCCCTCCATCTTGAATTTCTTCAGGTCGCTCTTGTACAGGTCGCACGGCAGGAACTTGAAGCCGCGCATGTTCATCTCCAGCACCAGTTCAAGGCTCGTCACGGCTTCCTTGTCCTTCGCGGACGCCTTCGGGTCAGCTTTAATCTGCTTGATTTTCTCGCGAATCGTCGCGGGGTCAATCAGCATCGTCATCGCGTCGAAGCCGTCGCCGCGCACGGTGAAGTACGCACAATAATATGCCAGCGGACGATGCACCTTATACCACGCCACGCGCAGCGCCATCGTCACATACGCCACGGCGTGCCCCTTGGGGAACATGTACTTGATTTTCTTGCACGAATCCATGAACCACTGCGGAACGTGCTGTTCAATCATCGCCTGTTCCATTTCAGGCTTCAGGCCGCGCCCTTTACGGACGCTCTCCATCGTCGTGAACGCCATCTTCGGCGCAACGCCCTTGTCAATCAGGTAGTTCATGATGTCATCACGGCAGCAGACGCACTCGCTCAATTTCGCCGTACCGTTTGCAATCAGCTCCTGCGCGTTGCCTAGCCACACGTCCGTGCCGTGGGACAGGCCGGAAATGCGCAGCAGCTCCTCCATCGTCGTTGGCTTCGTTTCGTCAAGCATCCCGCGCACGAACGATGTGCCAAATTCCGGCACGCCGAACGTACCCGTCAGGCAGCCGATATCCTCCGGCGTCACGCCCAGCGCCTTGGGCGACGAGAACAGGCTTCGCACGTCCGGGTCATCCAGCGGAACATCCTTGTAGCCGATGCCCGTCAGTTCCTCCAACATATGCAAAACCGTCGGGTCGTCGTGACCGAGGCAGTCCAGCTTAACCAGAATGTCGTGCATGGAGTTGAAGTCAAAGTGAGTGGTGGTAAAGTCGGAATTGAGGTCGTCGGCGGGGTGCTGCACGGCGGTGAACTGGTAGATTTCGTACTCCTTCGGCACGACGACCATGCCGCCGGGGTGCTGCCCCGTCGTCTTTTTCACGCCCTCGCAGCCCGCCGCCAGACGCTCCTTCTCCGTGTTGCCGACTTGCAATCCGCGCTCCTCGAAGTACTTCGACACATAGCCATATGCCGTTTTTTCCGCCAGACCCGTAATCGTGCCCGCGCGGAAAACGTGGTCATGCCCGAACAGCTCCTCGACGTTATGGAACGCGCGGTTTTGATATTCGCCGGAGAAGTTCAGGTCAATATCAGGCACCTTGTCGCCCTCAAAGCCGAGGAACACCTCGAACGGGATGTCGAAGCCGTCCTTCACGAGCTTCTGACCGCAGATGGGGCAGTCCTTGTCCGGCAGGTCAACGCCGACTTTGTATTGGCTCTTGTCCACGTCGAAAAAGCCCTTGCGGCAATGGGTGCAGCGGTAATGCGGCGGAAGCGCGTTGACCTCCGTGATGCCGCACATGCGCGCCACGAGGCTCGAACCGACCGAGCCGCGGCTGCCGACAAGGTATCCGTCCGCGTTGGACTTGCTGACCAGCCGCTGGGCAATGTTGTACAGCGTCGCGAAGCCATAGCCGATGATGGATTTTAACTCCTTGTTCAGCCGGTTCACGACGATTTCGGGCAGCTCATCGCCGTAGAGCTCCTTCGCCGTGCCCCACGTCATATTCTGAATATTGTCCGCCGCGTCCTCCCAGAACGGCTGGAAGGTGTCCTCGCCCTTGGGGTGCTTGGGGAACAATTGCAGCTTGTCCACCTGATCCGCAATCTTCCGCGGATTGTCGATGACGACCTCGTGGCACTTTTCCGCGCCAAGGTAGGCAAATTCCTCCAGCATCTCGTTCGTCGTCTTGAAGTACAGCGGCGGCTGCATGTCGGCATCATCGTAGCCCATGCCCGCCTGAATGATGGAGCGGTTGATGGCGTTGTGCGGGTCAAGGAAGTGCACATCCCCCGTCGCGACGACCGGCTTGCCCAGCTCGTCGCCCAGCTGGACGATTTTGCGGTTGATGTCCCGCAGCGCCTCGTCGTCCGCCACGCGCCCCTCGCGCACCAGAAACGCGTTGTTGCCCACGGGCTGGATTTCCAGATAGTCATACCACGACGCGATTTCCTTGATTTTCTCCCACGGCTCATTTTCCAGCACCGCGCGGTAGAGTTCGCCCGCCTCGCACGCGCTGCCGATAATCAGCCCTTCGCGGTAGCGGTCAATCATGAAACGCGGCATATGCGGGCGGCGGCGGAAGTAGTCCAGATGCCCGATAGACACCAGTCGGTTGAGGTTGACCAGCCCCTCCTGACTTTTCACCAGCAGGATGACATGGTAGCTTTCGCCGATGGCGCCGCCTTTGAGCGTGTTCAGGTCGCTGAGTTTGGTGAACCCGTGCTCTTCCTTGGCGATTTTGAACATCTTCGCCAGACAGTACGCCGTCGCGGTTGCGTCGTGGACGGCGCGGTGGGCGTTTTTGAGGCTCACGCTCAGCGCCTTGCAGACGCTCTTCAATTTGAACGATTTGAGTTCCGGCAGCAGCTTGCGCGACAGGGACAGCGTATCCAGAATCGGCGCGTTGAACTCGCGCCCCAGCCGGCGCAGCTCCGCTTTGAGCAGCTTGCCGTCAAACGCGGCGTTGTGGGCGGCAATCGCGGCATCGCCGATGAAGTCCATCAGCTTCGGGATAGCGGTCTCCGCCGTTTCCTTATCCGCCAGCATCATGTCCGTAATGCCCGTAATTTCGGTAATTTTCGGCCGCAGGGGAATTTTCGGGTTCACCAGAATCGACAGCGTATCCACCAGCGTGCCGCCGGTCATTTTCACCGCGCCGATTTCAATCACGCGGTCTTTCAGCGTGTCCAGCCCGGTGGATTCAAAGTCCAGCACGACGATGGTATCATCAATCGAGCGGTCGTCTTCATCGGTGACGACCTGCGTTTCGTCGATAAGGTAGCCCTCGCAGCCCGGAATCAGCTTAATCGGCTGCTTTTTGACGGCATTGAACGCCGCCGGGAACGCCTGCACCACGCCGTGATCGGTAATCGCGACGGCGGGATGCCCCCACTCAATGGCGCGCTTGATGAGGTCGCCCGCCGGGGTCAGCGCGTCCATGGTGGACATGTTGGTGTGCATGTGCAGCTCGATGCGCTTTTCCTCCGCCGTGTCCTCGCGCCTGATGCGCTCCATCGGCACCATATCGCGGATGGAAATGGACAGCTCATGCGCGAAGTTATCGTACATGCACTCGCCGCGCACCTTGACGTTCAGCCCCACCTTGATTTGGTTGACCTTGTCCATCACCGCCTGACGTTCCTCGTCGGTAATCGGCGGCGGCGGCGCGTCGTCGTCCTTCTTCTTGCCGAAGGGCAGGCGGCGGTAGCGCATGAACGCCTTGCAGAGGATGGACGACGTGTAGTCGGTGATGGCAAAGGTGACGAGCAGCAGTTCGCCGCCCTTGAGTTCCTTCGTTTCCAGCTTGAAAATGTCGCCCTGCACGACGACCAGCCCCGCGTCGCTTGCCAGCTCCTTCATTTCCATCGGCGGATCGGCAATTGCGCGCCCCATAATCGGCTTGCCGATGGCGTGGTCGGTCATCACGGGCAGCATCGGGTCGCGCTCCGGCATGGTCTGCTCTATCTTCTTCTCGCGCGGCGCGGACGGCTTGCGCTCCTTGTGCTCCTTCGCGGGCTTGGCATCCCCCTGCGTCATCGCGGCGATTTGCTCCGGCGTGTAGGTGACGGTCTGCTCGCGCAATCTCTCTTCGCGGATTTCCGCCAGCCGCTTCTCCTGATCGCCCGCGACGGTCAGTTCCACCATCACCTCGGCGGAAAAAATGTCCTTCACCGCCTGCGACAGGCGCGCCGCGACGTTCTGCCGCCCCATGTATTCCAGGCTGAACGCGTCGGGGAAGGTCAACGTGATGCGCTTGCCGTCGCACCGCCAGTCGATTTGGCTCATCCAGCTGGCGGACGCGGGATAATTGCGGCGCAGGAAGTCGGTCAGCACCTGCTTATACGCGCTGATGTTCTCCAGAAAATCGTCCTTCAGTCCCGGCGACACGACGCGCAGCGCCAGCGGCTTTTGCGGGAAAACGCGCCGCAGAAGCGCTTCCAGCTTCAGGAACGATGCTTCCTCCACCAGCACATTTGACTCAAACGTGATGTACACCTTGCCCTGCGACTGCACATACACCACGCGCGGCGCATGGAGCTGCCCCTTGAGCTGCGGCAGCGCGGCATACACCTGCGCGAGCAATTCATCGTAACTCATGCTGCTTCCTCCTTCCCTATAACGACGACGAGCCAAGGGGGGGACTTCGTCCCATCTCATCTCCCCCTTGACCCCACCAGAGGGTCATTGACCCTCTGGACTCCCTTTCGCGCGATTTAGTTGTGCGCGATTCCATGCTGTGTCCGCGTGTTTATCCGACCTCATCCGTCGCTGCGGCGACACCTTCCCCATAGGGGAAGGCAGAGATGGCTGCGCGCGCCCAAAACCTTCCCCTTTGGGGAAGGTGGCTGAGCGAAGCGAAGTCGGATGAGGTCGTCCCCGCTTTTCCGCCGGAAAAAGCGTCATTTTCCCGCTTTTTCCGCCGCAATCTTCCGTGCCAGTTCAATCAAGCGGTCAGCCAGATTCTCCTCGACCACCATTGGCTCCTGCCCCTTGACGAACAGTACGCCGCCGCGCTTGCCGCCCGCCATGCCAATGTCCGCTTCGCGCGCTTCGCCGGGGCCGTTCACCACGCAGCCCATCACCGCCACCTTCAGCGGCACTTGAATATCCGAAAGCTCCTTCTCCACGCGCGCGGCAATGCCCGCCACGTCGATGCACGTCCGCCCGCACGTCGGGCAGGACACCAGCTGCACGCCGTGCGTCCGCAGGTTCAGCGCGCGCAGGATGTCCCACGCCGCCTTTGCTTCCGGCACGGGGTCGCCCGTCAGGCTGACGCGAATCGTGTTGCCGATGCCCTCCGCCAGCAGCGCGCCGATGCCAATTGCGCTCTTGATTGTCCCCTGCCCCGGCAGACCCGCCTCGGTCACGCCGACGTGCAGCGGATAATCGCAGCGCTTCGCCGCCAGCTCGTAGGCGGCAATCGTCAGGCGCACATCCGACGCCTTCATGGACAGCACAATGTCCTCGAAGCCGACCTTCTCCAGCATCCGCGCGTGATTCAGCGCGCTTTCCACCAGCCCCTCAGCGCACGGCTGCCCGTACTTCGCCAGAATATCCTTCTCAATCGACCCGGTGTTCACGCCGATGCGAATCGGGATGTGGTGCGCCTTTGCCGCCGCCGCCAGTTCCCGAACGTGCGCTTCGCCGCCGATGTTGCCGGGGTTGATGCGCAGCTTGTGGATGCCGTTTTCCGCCGCGGCAATGGCAAGGCGGTGGTTGAAGTGGATATCCGCCACCAGCGGCACGGGCGAGCCGTCCACCAGCGTGCGGACAGCGCGGGCGCAATCCTCGTCGTACACGCTGACGCGCACGATGTCGCAGCCCGCTTTCGCCAAGGCGCGAATCTGCCCAAGCGTTGCCTGTGCGTCGCGCGTGTCGGTGTTCGTCATGGACTGCACCCAGACCGGGTTGTGTCCGCCCAGCGTCAGATTTCCGACGCGAACCATTCTCGTTTCGTACATATCATTCACCTCAGTATCCCATCAGGGTCCAAACGTCCTTAAATACCAGCAGAATCATCAGCCCGAAGAGCAGCGCCATGCCAATCAGGTTGACGATGGCTTCCTTCTTCTGCGGCAGCGGCTTGCGGCGGATGGCTTCCACCAGCAGGAACAGGAACCGCGCGCCGTCCAGCCCCGGAATCGGCAGCAGGTTCATGATGCCCAAGTTGATGGAGATGACGACCAGCGCGTTGATGAACGCCGCGAAGCCATAGGTGTTGACCTGCTCACTGACCGCCGCGACTGTGCCGACGACGCCGCCGACTTCATTCAGCCCCGCGCCCGTAGTGACCATATCGCGCAGCGCCTGCCCGATGATTGTCGCTGCGTTGACGCACACGTTCCAGCTGTCCCGCACGGCCTCCCCGAACGACACGGGCAGCATCTCGCCCGACGCAACCGCGCTGACGTGGATGCCCATGCGGTAGCGCCCGGTTTCCGTATCATAGAACGGCGTGAGGGTGATTTCGGTGCGCTCACCGTCGCGGCGGATGCCCAGCACCATCGCGTCGCCCTGCGAGGCGTTAATCAGCTCCGTCAGCGACTGCGACGCGTTTTCAGGATTCGGCGCTGTGCCGTTGACGTCAAGGATAATATCGCCCGCCTGAAGCCCCGCGGTGTACGCCGGGCCGCCCTGCTCCACATCCGCGACAAGGGCTTCCGTGCCCGTCACGCCGCCAATCCAGAAGTACAGCACCAGCACCACCAGCGGCAGCAGGAAGTTCATGCCCGGCCCCATCAGCACCGACAGCATCCGCTTCCAAACCGGCTGCTTGCCGAACGCGCGCGGGTCGTTCGTGGCTTTGCCCTCCACGTCGTCCTCGCCGTAGAATGCGCAGTACCCGCCCAGCGGGATGCAGCGCAGCGCGAACTTCGTCCCGGACTTTCCCGTCCACCCGACGATTTTCGGCCCGAACCCAATCGCGAACTCCATGACCTCTATTCCCGTCATGCGCGCGAAGATGTAATGCCCAAATTCATGCACCGTAATCAGGATTCCCAGCAGCAGCAGCGCCACCAGCACCGAAACAACTGTCATAGCTTTCCTTTCTTAGAAGGGAGAGACGCAAGGGGCTTTGCCCCTTGACCCCACCAGAGGCTTTGCCTCTGGACTCCACAAGGGACTTCGTCCCTTGACCCTTTCGCGCGATTGAGTTGGTCACTCTTTCATGCTTTGCCCGCGTGTTGATTGAGGGAGACCGAGGGGCTTCGCCCCTTGACCCTTTCGCACGATTGAGTTGCGCACTCTTTCATGCTATATGCGCGTGTTTATCCACAGGATAACCACACGATCCACGTTTCCCGAAATAACAAAAAAGTTCAAGAAACATGGGAGCGACCGCGCCGAAGGTTTCCAAAGGGCGATCGCAAACTTCGTTTGTTTTCACGCCCTTTGGTCGCCTCCGCAGAGGCGAAACCCCTGCAACAAAATCAATCAACCAACATAAGAAGAAGCCCTCAATCGCAGAAGCGAATCTTCTTGAATTGCTGAAAACTCACTTGAGCTTTTCAGCAATTTCTTTCGCCACGCGGCGCGCTTCCAAATCCGCATGGAAAATATCCTCCAGCGTATCCGCCGGCATCGCTCCGCACGCTTCCAGCGTCCCTTCCACAATGCGGCTGATTGCCCCAAACGGAATCTCATCCCGCAGGAACGCCGCCACCGCCATCTCGTTCGCGCCGTTCAAAATCGTGCACGCCGCGCCGCCCGCGTTCAGGCACTCCCCCGCCAGCCGAAGCGCCGGGAAGCGCACCGGGTCGCCGGGTTCAAACGTCAGCGTGCCGATGGAAAACAAGTCCAGCGGCTTGCTGCCCGTCGGAATGCGCCGCGGGTACGTCATCGCATACGCAATCGGCACGCGCATATCCGGCACGCCCAGCTGCGCCAGCACTGCGCCGTCCGCAAATTCCACCGCCGAATGCACGATGCTCTGCGGATGCACCACCACCTGAATCTTCTCCGGCGGCATGTCGAACAGCCAGTGCGCCTCGATAATTTCCAGCGCCTTGTTGAACATGCTCGCCGAGTCGATGGTGATTTTCGCGCCCATTGACCAGTTCGGGTGCTTGAGCGCCTGCGCGCGCGTCGCGTTCTGCATCTGTTCGCGCGTCCAAGTGCGGAACGGCCCGCCGGACGCGGTCAGCAGCAAACGCACAGGCTGATTGCCCCCCGCAGCTTGCAGGCACTGGAAGATGGCGGAATGTTCGCTGTCCACAGGCAGAATCGGCTTGCCGATGCGCTTCGCCGCGTCCATCACCAAGTGGCCGCCCGTCACCAGCGCTTCCTTGTTCGCCAGCAGCACCTGCCGATTCGCGCCCAGCGCGTCCATCACGCTTTGCAGCCCGGCAATGCCGACCACGCTGACGAGCACCATGTCCGCCGGCACTTCCGCCGCCGCAGCGCGCAGTGCCTCTTCGCCCATGACCCAGCGGCAGAAGCGCACATCCTCCGGGATTTCGCTCATCGGGATGGGTTCGGTCAGACCCGCGACTTCCGGCCGGAACTCCCGCACCTGCTCGAACAGCTTCTCCCGGCTGCTCCGTGCCGTCAGCGCGACGACGCGGAACTCCTCCGGATGCAGGCGCACAAGTTCCAGCGCCTGTGTGCCAATCGACCCCGTAGAGCCCAGAATGGCGATGGTTTGCATGTCGATTCGCCCTCCTACATCAGTAACGGACTTGGGGCGCTGCCCCGAACCCTGCAAGGGGCAAAGGAAATGGGACGAAGTCCCCCCCCTTGACCCTTTTTCGCGATTCAGTTGCGCGCATTTGCATACTATACCCGCGTGTTAAGCCTTAGATGCCCGCCATCAGGCGATAGCACAGCATCAGCACCGCCATGAACAGCACGCTGTCCAGACGGTCGAGCATTCCGCCGTGACCCGGAAACAGGTTCGAGAAGTCCTTCATCCCGCAATGGCGCTTGACCAGCGAGAAGAACAAATCGCCCATTTCCCCGACAACGCCGCCCAGAATGCCCAAAATCAGGTACACATACCACGCGGGCAGCAGCGGACGCGCATCCCCCGCCACGAGGTATGCCACAACGCCAATCAAAATCGACGTGAGCAGCGCGCCGACCACGCCGCCAATCGCGCCGGAAATCGTCTTGTTCGGGCTGACGGTGGGGCAGAGTTTCGGCCCCTTGACCGCCTTGCCGACCCACATTGCAAACGCGTCTGCCATGCAGGGAATGCCAATCATGAGTGTTATCAGGGTGACTTGCAGCGCTTTCGGCTCAATGTGCGTGAACGAAATCGCGCTCATGCCGGGCAGGGCAACCGTCAGCATCGGCAGCATACTCAGCACGGCGTCATCCAGCTTCGGTTCGGAGCGGAAAATGACGCAGATCATCGTCATCAGGCAGATGGCCATAATGACCGGCAGAATCATTTTCGTGCCGATAAGCAGCGTCAGCGGAATTGAGACAATCATGCCGACCCACGTCGGCCACGCGACAGGGCGGTGTCCCGCCTGTGCGAGCGCGTGAAACTCTTCCTGCACGCCGAAGCAAATCAGCACCAGCACGATCAGCGCCATGACCCAGCCGCCCACCGCAATCATCAGCGCTGCGCCGGCGGCCATAATCAGTCCCACGATCGTCTTTTGCCTCATGGTTCTTTCCCCCTCATGTTTTCCTTGAACTTCCTTGAAATCTGATGATAGCATACGCCTATGAATGCAATATGAACACTTTTCCGCCAAATGTTCAGCATTTACGAAAGGCGTTTGCCGAACCGCCGCTCACGGCCGCCGAACGCGGCAAGCGCTTCGTCGTAATCCGCGACCGTGAAATCCGGCCACAGCACCGTCGGGAACTCAAATTCCGCGTAGGCACACTGCCAGAGCAGGAAGTTGCTCAAGCGCATTTCCCCGCTCGTGCGAATCATCAGGTCAACATCCGGCTGACCGGCGGTATACAGGCGCTGTGCGACCGTCTCTTCGCTGATTTCATCCGGATTCAGCCGTCCCTGCGCCGCTTCCTGCGCCATCAGCCGCGCCGCGCGGGTCAGCTCCGCCCGTCCGCCGTAGTTGAGCGCGATATTCAGGTGCAGCCCGGTGTTTTTCGCTGTCCGTCGCTCCGCCTCTATCAGCGTGTCGCGCTGCTTTTCCGGCAGCGCCGCCTTGTCGCCCAGAATCAGGATACGGACATTCTTCTCGTCCAATTCATCAATTTCGGACGCAAAGAAATCCAAAATCAGCTGCATCAGCGCGCCGACTTCCTCCTTCGAGCGCTTCCAATTCTCCGTCGAGAAGGCGTAGATGCTCAGCGCCTCAATCTTCAGGTCGTCGGTATGGCGGATGATTTCGCGCAGGGTTTCCGTGCCCTGCCGATGCCCCATCGCCACGTTCAGCCGATGCTGTTTCGCCCAGCGGCCGTTGCCATCCATGATGATGGCGACATGGCGAGGCAGCTTCTGGAAGTCCTCGCGGGTCATTTTGCGGTGATGATGATGCGCATGATGCCCCGAAAGTTTCCGGAACCATTGCGACACGCGGTTTGCCATGATTTTCTCCTTGTCTAATCCTATTTCCAAATGAGAATGCGCCAAGATGCGCCGTGAATTTTTCATTCTGGCTAACGTGAATGAAACGCAGCGTAGCAGCGCTACGCTAAGTGGAATGAACGGACGCCAGAAGGGAAAAGGCGCAAGCAGCTGGCGCAGGTGAATCTGGAAATAGGATACTAAAAGGAAATGCGCAGACTTCCGCCGGGAAGGCCGCGCATCGCCTTGATTTCATTGCACTACGGGGGACAGTTCGTCCTCAAAGCGGCTGACCGTCAGGACGCCTTCTTTTGCGCGGATGACCCGAATCGTCCCCTGCTCACGCCCTTTCGGCGGCAGCGTCATCACGATTTCCGGCTCTACGCCCTGCGCCCTGCATTCCGCCAATGCGTCCTCAAGGCGCATCCCCAGCACATTCGGCATGTTCACCATCGAGGGATTAGACCTCCATGATTTCCTTTTCCTTCGCCGCGCAAATGCCGTCAATGTCCTTGATCGCCTTGTCGGTAATCTTCTGGGCATCGTCCTCTGCCTTGCGCTGCTCATCCTCGGTGATGAGGGAATCCTTCTTGAGCTTCTTAATCTGTTCCACGGCGTCGCGGCGGATGGAGCGCACAGCCACCTTCGCACCCTCAGCGCTCTTGCGCGCCATCTTCGTCAGTTCCTTGCGGCGCTCTTCGTTCAAATCCGGGAAAACCAGACGAACCACTTCGCCGTCGTTGGTCGGGTTCAGCCCCAAATCACTCTTCTGAATCGCCTTCTCAATCGCGGAAATCATCTTCTTTTCCCACGGCTTGATGACGATCATGCGCGCTTCCGGCACGTTGATGTTGCCAATCTGCGGCAGGGGCGTGGGCGTGCCGTAGTAATCCACCATGATGCGGTCCAGCAGGCGCGGATTCGCACGGCCCGCGCGCAGGCTCGTCATTTCGTTCTGATACACGGCGACGCTCTTGGACATCTTCTCCTTGGAAGCATCCAAAATTTCCTTCACAGTCATGTTTCATAACCTCCTTTTTTCGGGGGACAAATTCCATTTCTATTGTACTGTTTTTTCTCTCAAAAGGCAAGTAGTTTTTTTACGGGAATGGGGAGACCCCAGAGGCTCTGCCTCTGGACTCCGGCAGGGCGCTGCCCTGCACCCGCGAAGGGTCTTCGACCCTCTCGACACCCTTCTCGCGATTGAGTTGGTCACACTCTCATACAGTTTCCGCGTGTTTATCCGCGAAAATAGTTACAATTACCAAACTGTAACATGGGGGTGCAGCCGAAGGAGTCCAGAGGGCGATCGGAAAGCCCTCTGGAAGCCGGTCAAAAGCCCACTATGCCAATGAAATCAACTATGCTACGCGGGGACGCCAAAGCGTTGGTTCATCCGCTTACGGATGAACGAAAGTCCCCATATCGCTGCCTTCCAACACCGAAATCAAATTCTCCGGCACATCCAGCCCAAACACGCGCACCATCGGCACATGATTCTCCGCGCACAGCGCAAACGCCGCCGCATCCATCACCTTCAAGCCCTTCTGCAGCGCCTCCTGATAGGTAATGTCCTTAATCAGCGTTGCGTTCGGGTCTTTGTGCGGATCAGCGGTGTACACACCGTCGATGTTCTTCGCCATCAGGATGGCATCCACCTGCATTTCGATTGCCCGCAGCGCGACCGCCGTGTCGGTGGAGAAGAACGGATTGCCCGACCCTGCCGCAAACAATACCACGCGCCCCTCGGACAGATAGCGCCGCGCGGTCATGGCGTTGAACGGCTCGCAGAAGCGGTTCATATCCACGGCGGACATCACCACGGCATCCACGCCCGCCTGACGCAGCGCGTCCGCCATGCACAGGCAGTTGATAACCGTGCCGAGCATCCCCATCTGGTCAGCGGTAACGGCGTCCATGTTCGCCGCCGGGCCCTGACGGCCGCGCCAGATATTCCCCGCGCCGATGACAATGCCAATCTGCGTGCCCATATCCGCCATTTTGCGGATGACGGCGGCGGCACGATGCACCTGATCGAAATCAAACAGGTCGCTGCCCGTTTTCAGCGCCTCGCCGGAGAGTTTGAGCAGTACACGTTTGTAGACAGCCATGAAATTTCCTCCTCAGTTGTCATCCCTCAAGCGGCAAAGGTCGCCGCGTTCGGCATTTTTCCCACGTTCTATTTTACTCCTTCAAACGCTTTTTGGCAAGAGGGTGCAGGAAAACAAGGCAATCATGAATGCAGAAAATAGGATAGAAAAAAGGAAGACCGCAGGATTTCTCCCGCAGTCTCCCTGATATTTATGCGGATGGAGACGCAATTACGCCTTCTTCATCGCAGCGATTTCCGCCGCGAGGTCGTCCTTGCGCTTCTCGATGCCTTCGCCGCGCTCGAAGCGGACGTAGCGCACGATGTCCAGCGTGGTGCCAGCCGCCTTGGCGGTTTCGTTCATCAGAGAGGTGATGGTCTTGTCGCCATCCTTGACGAACTGCTGGTCAAGCAGGCACACTTCCTTGTAGTACTTTTCGATCTGACCCGCGACAATGCGGTCAACGATCTTTTCGGGCTTGCCGGATTCAATCGCCTTCGCGCGCTGAATTTCGGCTTCCTTCGCCAGCTTGTCGGCGTCCACTTCTTCGCGGCGGACAGCTTCCGGCTTGGCAGCCGCAATCTGCAGGCACACGTCGTGGGCAAATTCCTTCACGAGGTCGGAATTCTTGCCGACTTCATCGGTCGCAACTTCGACCATAACGCCGACCTTGCCGCCCATGTGGATGTAGGAAGACACAACGCCTTCGGTCTCATAGCGGGCGAAACGGCGAACGGTGATCTTCTCGCCGATGGCGACGGTCGCATCAGAAACCATGTCTTCGATGGTCTTGGACTCGTCGTCAACGAACTTCTGCTTCATCAGCTCGTCGAGGTCAGCCGGGTTCGCCAGCGCGACGTGCTTCGCAACAGCGTTCGCGAAATTCTTGAAGTTGTCGGTGTTGGCAACGAAGTCGGTTTCGCAGTTGACTTCCACCAGCGCGCCGGTGCAGCCGCAGGGCGTCATGTACGCCACAACAGCGCCTTCCGCCGCGATACGGCCAGCCTTCTTGGCGGCCTGCGCAAGTCCCTTTTCGCGCAGCCAGTCAATGGCCTTGTCCATGTCGCCGTCGGATTCGACAAGCGCCTTCTTGCAGTCCATCATGCCCGCGTTGGTACGCTCGCGGAGCTCCTTGACCAGAGCAGCAGTGATATTCGCCATAAGGTTCATCCTCCAAATCTTTTTCGATATTGAAACGGGTTTGCGAGGGATTACGCCTCGGTCTTTTCCACAGGCGCTTCTTCAGCGGACTGCTCGCCCTGCTTGCCTTCCAGCACAGCGTCAGCCATCTTGCCGGCGATCAGCTTGACCGCGCGGATGGCGTCGTCGTTGCCGGGGATGACGTAGTCGATTTCGTCCGGGTCGCAGTTGGTGTCAACGATCGCAACGATCGGGATGTTCAGGATGCGGGCTTCGGTCACAGCGATGTGTTCCTTGCGCGGGTCCACAACGAACAGCGCGCCGGGCAGCTTCTTCATTTCGCGGATGCCGCCGATGTTCTGCTCGAGCTTTTCGCGCTCCGCCTTCAGCTGGATGACTTCCTTCTTGGGCAGCAGGTCGAACTGGCCGGACTGCTCCATCTTGTCGATGTCGTTCAGGCGGCGGATACGGGTCTGGATGGTGCGGAAGTTGGTCAGCATGCCGCCCAGCCAGCGGTTGTTGACATAGTACATGTTGCAGCGCTTCGCTTCGGACTCGATGGATTCCTGCGCCTGCTTCTTCGTGCCGACGAACAGGATCGTCTTGCCCTGCATGGCGGTGTCGCGGACGAACGCGTACGCTTCGTCGATCTTGCGGACGGTCTTCTGCAGGTCGATGATGTAGATGCCGTTGCGCTCGGTGAAGATGTACTGCGCCATCTTCGGGTTCCAGCGGCGGGTCTGATGACCAAAGTGGACGCCAGCTTCGAGGAGCTGCTTCATGGAAATGACTGCCATAGTTGTTTTCCTCCTTGTTTTTCGGGCTGCCTCGCTTGATTGCGGGCTATGCCTTCAACCACCCTCTGCCCCTTCGCGGCGACTCACTGCATCCGCAGCACAAGGACCGCAGGACAAAGGTGCGTAGTCTTGCTGATTATACCACAAGTCCGCCTGTTTTTCAACTGTTTTTTCGGGATGGGGCAAATTTTTTGCAGGATTTTATGCTCGATGCTTGGTGAACAGCTCCTTCACCACCGCATAGCTCATCTTCGGTCTCCGATACTCGTCCACCACGCCCTTGTTGTTGTGCGTTTTCGGGCGGTGCATCGCCCATTCCTCCGTCACGCGGCAGTCCGCGAACTGCCACAGGAACACGCCGCTGCACGCCGGGTTCGCCAGAACCGCCTCCACCTGATCGCGCAGAATTGTGCACTGCCGCTCCTCCGACCACTTCGATTCGCCCAGCGGGTCATGGTAGCCGTAAATGCCGCCCGCGCCGATTTCGCTGATGATGACGGGCTTCCCCGCCCCGCCGTGCTCGCGGATTTCCTTGAGTTTCTGCGCCAGACTCTCCGCAACGGGCGTGTTGTGATACCACTGCGGATAGATGTTCACGCTCACCACGTCGCTGTCGCCATAGACGCGGCTGCCGGGGCGCTCCAAGAGCGCGGCGGTCATCGGGCGGGACGCGTCCAAGTCGTGCAGGAGCGCATAGACTTCGCGATAGCAGTCCGCGCCGTAATCGCAGTTGTCCGCGCACTCGTTCAGGCAGCCCCAGATGAAAATGGACGGGTGATTGCGGTGCTGGGCAACCATTTCGCGCACGCACTGCCTTGTCTGCGGCATGAAGTTCGGGTTGCGCATTTGCTCTTCCTGCAAACCGCGCGCGTGCGCCTCCTCCCACACCAGCAGCCCCATTTCATCGCAGAGGTCGAGGAATCGTGGGGCATTGGGGTAGTGGCAGGTGCGGACGCAGTTGCAGCCCATGTCCTTCATCATCAGGATGTCCTGCGCCATCGCCTGCAACGGCACCGCGCAGCCGAACGCGCCGTACTCCTCGTGGCGGTTGAAGCCCATCAGGCGGAGCTTCTCGCCGTTGAGCAGCAGATCCATTCCGGAAATGCTGATTTCGCGGAAGCCGACGCGGTCAATGAGATCATCCAGCACTTGATTTCCTTCGCGGATTTCAGCGCGGAGGGCGTAAAGTGCGGGCGTGTCAGGCGTCCACGCGGTCACATCCGCATAATGCGCATCGGGAATGCGGATGATGGCGGTGCTGTCCGCCGGGATATGCGCGGTTTGGGTGAACGTCTGCCCTGCAAGGGTGAGGGTGACATCCGCCGATGCGTCTTCATCCGCCAGATTGCGGATGTTTGCGGAAATATCCGCCGTCCAGCCGTCCGCCGCGCGCTTCGTCGTGATGCCGACGCGCTCCACAAACACGTCAGGCAGCTGCTCAATGACGACCGGGCGCGTGATGCCGCCATAAGAATAGTAGTCATTCGGAACATGCAGGGCGGAATCCTCCCCGAAACGGTTGTCCACCTCGACGGTCAGCGCATGTTCGCCGTCGGGCAGGCGGCGCACGACTGTCTCAAACGCGGTGAACGCGCCGTAGTGCCGGGCGATTTCATTGCCATCCAGCAGGACGCGTGCGCGGAAGGACACGCCGCCGAAGGACAGGCGGATATTGCCCCCGCAGCGAATGCGGGTCGTGTAGTGCGCGCGCCCGCGGTAGTTGTGGAGCGCAGGGACAAGCTCCCATGCGCTGGGGACGGGCAGCCGCGCGGGGACGGGTGCGTCGGTGTCAAGGGCAGCGAAATCCCACAGCGTCGGGACGGGAACGGCGCGGCGGATTTGGTGGGTGGCGAATGTGCGGTCAGACATAGGGCTTCCTTTCTTCCTGCCGATGGCGGGAAAGGCGATTTTCTGGTTGTATTATAGGCGAAAATGGACAAAAAGGCAAGTATTCTCCTATTTCTTTTCACTAAAATTGCCTACCTCAATAGACCATGTTGAGGTAGGCACATGATAATTGATTTACAACCCATCATAGTTATTCTGGTTTTGGATTCTTAGCAGTTCTTCCTGCTCAGCAACTTCAGCATTGCGCACTTGATTGGCAGAATCTATCATTCGGTCTGCCATTTCTGAAGTATAAATGATATAAATTCTGGTTGATGCGGGATGCACTTGAATTGCATTATTATTGTTGTCAAACCAAATCCGTGCTCCATCATCAATTTGATAGTTGCCATACAGTTTAACCAGTTTATTTGTCAAATCATCAACAACTTTACTTGCATCTGAAACATCAAAGATGATGTACTCGACAAAGACTATCATTGCTAAATCCGCATCGCGAATTATTACCCCCTCTTCAATTGGATATACATAATTCACATCAGTTGATACTGAATAACCAGCCAGCTGAAAAGTACTATATGAGGTGCTAATTCCTATGTCTTCACCAATAACTCGATTCAGTTTTGAAAGATAAGTTGATTGTCTGGACGTAATGCCAATCTGCTGTTCAACTTCACTTCGCGTCGTTCCCCACGGAATGCCTCGGAACATAATGTCTGATTTAGGTTCAGGTTCATAGGTCTCTTTGAATTTTTCTTTTATTTTATCCAAGCGCTCTTGTTTTAATTGCTGATAAGCATTGTCAATTTCCTCGTAACTTGCGTTGTCGAGGTCAATCGTCAGAATTTCTGCATTTGCCGACACCAAAGTAACGCAAATCAGCAGAAGGACTGCAAGAAACATTTGTGCTTTTCGCATACTTCATCCCCTCCATTGTCGTCTCTTATTTCAAGAATCCGCTGATAATCTGCTCTTCCGCTTCCTGCTCGGTCAGCCCAAGGGTCATCAGCTTGATAATCTGCTCACCCGCAATCTTGCCGATGGCGGCTTCGTGAATCAGCGCGGCGTCGAGGTCGTCCGCTTCGAGCTGCGGCACGGCAAGAATTTTCGCGTGATCCATGATAATCGCGTCGCACTCCGTGTGGCCGGAACAGGCGGCCTGCCCGACAAGGCGGCTGTCGAACTTCTGCCACGAGTTGTCCTTGGCAACCGAGCGGCTCACGACATCCGCGCTGCTGCCCGCGCCCTTCATCGTCACGACGTAGATGCTTTCCGCCTTCTGGTCGCCGTGCGTCATCAGCCGTTCGCGGACGACAAGGCGCGCACCGGCTTCCAGCTCCGCCGTCGTTGTACGGATGGTGCTGTCCACGCCGCGGATCTGCACCATTTCCATCTCCATGCTGCTGCCCTGCGCCAGATGCACCTCCGTGCCGGGATTCAGCAGGCGCTTGCCCGTGCCGTCGCCCGAACCGTAGTGCTTCTCGACGTAGCGGACGTGCGCGTTTTTCTCCACAAAGAAGCGGTGCAGGCCGTCGTGCTGGGAATCCTGCGAACCGCAGTTGTCGATGCCGCAGCCCGCGACAATCAGCACGTCGCTGTCCTCGCCGATGTAGAAATCATTGTAGACCATTTCCTTCAGGCCGCTTTCGCTCAGCACGACCGGAATGTGCACGCTCTCGTTGACCGTGCCGGGCTTGATGCGGATGTCGATGCCGGACACATCCGTCTTGGACTCGATGCTGATGTTCGCCGTCGTCTGGCGCGACGCCAAATGCCCATTCGCGCGGATGTTGTACGCGCCCTCCGGCACGCCGTGCAAATCCGCCACTTCTTCCAGAAGTCTGCGCTGAACAGCCGTAATCTTCTCGCTCATCAGCAGTTGCCCTCCTTCCCGGTGGTCTTTTCCAATTGTGCGCACGCGCTGACGGCGGACGGCGTGCCCAGCAGCGTCGGCAGAATTTCCGCGCGGCTGCCGTGGCTGACGATTTTTCCTTCCGCCAGCACAATGATTTCATCCGCAATGTTCAGAATGCGCTCCTGATGGCTGATGACGAGGATGGTGCGGTCGCTGCGCACCTGCCGCATCCGCTCAAAAACGCTGATGAGGTTCTGGAAGCTCCACAGGTCGATGCCCGCTTCCGGCTCGTCGAACACGGACAGCTGCGTGCCGCGCGTGAGCACCGTTGCAATCTCAATGCGCTTGAGTTCGCCGCCGGACAGGCTGCCGTTTACCTCACGGTTTACATAATCCCGCGCGCAAAGCCCCACTTCGGACAAAATCGCGCACGCTTCGCTGACCGACAGGCGCTTGCCCGACGCAATCCGCAGCAAATCCAGCACGGTGATGCCCTTGAAGCGCACGGGCTGCTGGAAGGCGTAGCTGACGCCGAGTTTGGCGCGGTCGGTGATAGACAGGTCGGTCATGTCCGTGCCGTCGAGCAGAATTTTGCCTGCCGTCGGCTTCTCGATGCCGGCAATCATCTTCGCCAGCGTCGATTTTCCGCCGCCGTTCGGCCCGGTGATGACCACAAAACGCCCGCTGTCCACCGTCAGCGTAATATCATGGAGGATTTCCTTTCCCACCGCCTCATTCGTGACGGCAAAGGACAAATGCTGGATGTCTAACATGAAAGCACCTCAACCGCGGGCATTCCCGCCATTTGTCTGATTGATTTTTCCCCGGTTTGCGCATTTCCATACGCAGCCAGTGTCCATGATAGCAGTTTGCGGGGGGCATGTCAACCGATTTTCGTCAAAATCCGGCGAAATATAGGGGTTTACCGCAAGTCCGGCACGTCTGTCCAGTCGCGCGCCAGCATCCGCTCGTACTCCTCCTCCGTAATCGGCAGAATCGTGCCGTGCTTAAAGCCGTAGGGAAAATGGAAAGCCTCATCTGCGCGGGTGAAAACGCCCTTCGTCAGGTCATCCGACACGAACGGAACGTACCCCTGTCCCGCGCAGCCCGCGCCGTAGAAATCCGCAAACAGGCACCAGCGGCCGTCGGCGAGTTTGACGGCGGTCGGCGCTTCGTACATGCCCTTCGTCTGCGCACCCATCGAATCATCGAAGCCTTCCACGCGCTCGAATTTTCCATTCACATGGTCGCTGACGAGCAGCAGCAAGTTGTCCGGGTTCGGGCTGCTTTTCACAAAAAGGTAGAATTTGCCCTTCTCCTCGTACATGGCGGAGTCGATGATGCTGCTGTCCGGCTTGCGGTAAATCAATTCCGGTTCGCTGTAATGGACGAAATCTTTTGTCCGACTTCCGTAAATCGCCATATTCCCGAAGTTGTTGCAGCGGTGCTTCGATGACCAGTGCACGAGATATTCGCCATGTTCGCTGTCAAAAATCACGTCAGGCGCCCAGACGCAGCCCATGTCGTCCGTGCCGAAGCGCACCATTTCCTCCTCCGACCAATGCACGAGGTCATCGGACACCCAGTGCGCCAAATCTCTGCTGCCGTTTAGCCCGATATTCCGCCATGAGTGCTGATATTGGTTGCGCATCCCGTAGGAGAGGCTGAGGTCAGTCGCGAAAATGTGGAATTTTCCGGATGTGTGGTCGCGGACAATGGTCATATCGCGCACACCGCGGTCGCCATAGTATGCCCAGAGGACAGGATGTCCGCCGTTGAGCGCCTGCCAGTGGAATCCGTCGCGGCTGACGGCGAAGTGCACCTGTTCGCCGTCAGGGGATGTTTTCTCCCGAAAATGAACGAAAAGATAATGCTGCATGTTCAACCTCCTTGCGGCATGTTTCCATAAAAATTCGCGATGGCGCACCGATTTTCCTGCTGATTCTGCATATTTCGGCGAATTTTTGTCTGCATTTCTGCATCATCCGCCTGCACGCGAAAAAAGCCTGCCGCAATCCGCTTGCAGCAGGCTCTTCGTTATGCAATTGTCGGGGGTGACCTATATGTTTCAAGGCTCAGACAGCATGGACTGGGCAGGCGGCTCGCACCGCCCACGGGGAGCGTTAGGAAGCTCTGATGAAATGAGGTGGTCAGATGGTGGATGAATTTTTCGTCAGATGCAATTGACAAAATCGAAGGTTTACGGAGGTAAATCGAGATTTTGTCAAGCAGCAGATGGCGGAAAAGACATTCGCCAGATGACTGCCGAATAAGTCAGAGATTTCTCAGTTTTCCGGCTCCAATAAGCCCAGTTTTCCGTCTTTGCGCTGATACAACACGTTGATTTCCTCGGTTTCGGCGTTGACGAACGCGAAGAAGCTGTGTCCCAGCATTTCCATCTGAACAGCGGCGTCCTCTACAGACATCGGACGCACGGGGAAGGTCTTGCGGCGAACGATTTCCGGCACGCTCTCTTCCGCCGCGGCATCCTCATCCTCGATGAATTCCAGCTCATTGCTGGCGAAAGCATCGTCGCGGATGCGCTTGTCGAGCTTCGAGCGGTGGCGGTGAATCTGACGTTCCATCTTTGCCAGCGCCTGATCAATGGCGAGGAAGAGGTTTTCGGGCTCAGAGGCCTCCGAGCGGAGGATAACGCCATTGCCCATGGGGACGGTGATTTCGACGGTGCGAATATCGCGCTTGGGTTCCTTGCTCAGCCGAACCTGCATTTCCGTATCGGGCAGGAGATAGCGGCCCATGCGCTCCGTCTTTTTCTCAATGCGGCGGGTCACATGGGGAGAAACCGTCATATTCTTCGCATAAATCGTCAACTTCATAAAATCAGTTGCTCCTTTCGCAGTTGATAATTCCTGCGGAAGCACATGGACACTTGTCAGCGCTTCCGCTGATTCTGATGCGCCATTGGCATCACGTCCTTTCTCTGTCCTTGTGCTTATATATTTCGACGCTCCCTCGAAAATTCCTGCTGCTTTTGCAAAAAAATTTTTCTTTTTTGACCAGAAGCCGCAACAAGGGAGTTCCTCCCTTGACCCTTTCGCGCGATTGAGTTGGTGACTTCTGCATACTATGCCCGCGTGCTGATCCGTCATCCGTGCCTCCAAGCCCCGTCTTTTCCATTGTAACATGGGAGGCGAAGGAGTCCAGAGGGCGACCGCAGACTTCGTCTGTTTCCAATGCCCTCTGGAACCCGCGGAAAAGACCAATATCATAGGAAAAGGCAGCCGCATCC
>ENA-ORTW01000678-ORTW01000678.1-human-gut-metagenome-genome-assembly--contig:-NODE-678-length-41934-cov-11.629050_pt1 | contig 41934 bp, 57 predicted proteins | sample MGYA00242072_ERZ509193 | MGnify/ENA primary metagenome ERZ509193 (study PRJEB26280, sample SAMEA2338813) | human gut metagenome | biome: human gut; feature: human-associated habitat; material: faeces... | reverse complement strand
CCTGGCATCCATGCCAGTAATTGCGCCATTGTCGTTCATGGCGCTTAAATCACTACTTAATACTCTGGCCTGCTCCATGCCACCGTTGCACCGGTGCAACTTACCCCTACAACCTCTCTTAGACCGTCTTACGGCGGTCTAAAAAAATCCCATATAATACCCTCAGATCACGTCGCCATAAAGCGACGATGTGATGCCCTTACCTGCTCTTTTGTAACCGTGCAGTATATCCGCGTCGTCTCGATCTTAACATGCCCCAAAAGCTCTTGAACCTGCTCAATCGGCATACCCATACGAAGCAAATCCGTGGCCGATGTCCGCCGAAATCTGTGCGGATGCACTTTGCTAACCCCCGCCGCGTCCCCTATCTTTTTTAAGATATTCCTGACACCAGATTTCGTCAGTCGTTCATGCGGTGCTCGTATTCCTACAAACAAAGCCGGATTATCATCTGTCCGTCTGTCCAGATACTGCTTCAGATGCAGGTGTGCCCGAGCGTTAAGGTACACTTCCCGCTCTTTATTCCCCTTACCGAGCACCATCACGTCATCCGATTCCCAGCATATATCGTCCCGGTTTAACCGGCACAATTCCGACACTCTAATCGCACTGGAATATAAAAATTCGACTATGGCCAAATCGCGCTCCTGCTCACAGGCGCATCGTACCTTTTCCAACTCCTCCGGCGATAACGGCTTTTTTACAGCCTGCTTGTACTTGATCGGTTCCAACCCGTCTACAGGGTTTCGCATGATCACTTTTTTTCGCTGCAGCCAGCGAAAAAAACTGTTAAATACCAGCCGCATATTGTTCAAGTATCTGTTTGATGCCTTACGCAGCGCCCGATACTTGTGCATGTATACAATCAAATCATCATCTTCAATGTCTTGCACATTTTTGGACAGATATGCAAGCATCCTACTCAAGTGCAAATTGTATTGCTCGATTGTCCCTTCAGACTTTCCATTTTGGCGAAATCCTTCCAGATACACCTGCAAATAATTCATCCAGTTTTGATCTGTCCGCATCAGGGTAGTTTCTTTCTTGCGGACGTCGTATCCGCATAGTTGCACGCGCACAACATCTTTCAGTTTTGACAACTGCTCCTGTGACAAAATTGCCATCATTTCCCGCAAAATATCCATCACAATCTGTTCTTTCATGGCATTTACCTCCCACCATAAGCATATCAGGCAGGAGGTAAATACGCTTTATTCAGTTTTCTTTTGCAAGCTCTGCAGCAACTTTTTCTTTCCAAAGTGTAGGTACATCCTCAGGCTGCATCTTTCCATTTTTGATACGATTTACATAAAATTTTACCATTGCTTGATCCTCTCTTTCTTATACCGCTGCTTCCGCCAGCCCAGAAACAACATTTCCAAGATCTTCGATCGCGCCGTCCTGAATAGCCTGATTTGCTTTCAGGTGTCTGATCTCCATTTTCAGTTCATCTTCCTGATTCAGGACTACTTCCACAACATCCTCTTCCGCAGTAGCTCCGATTTCTTTCCGAATTTCCGTAAAGATATCATATCTTTCGTGTGTAGTCTGCAGGTTTCCTTCTGCGTCATACTGTTCGATTCGCTCCAAGCCATCCTGACCTGCTGCGCGAAATACGTTTTCGATCTCCGCAATATTTCCGGCTTTAAATCCGATCACCAGCGCATTGCCGGAAAATCCAATTCTGTCATAGAACAGTTCTGTTTTGTTAAATACAATCTTTTCTTTGCTCATGATTTTTCCTTTCTCCCGGTTTTACGGGTAAAAAATAAGATCCTTTCGGATCTGCTTAACATTTAATTTCCTAAGTAGTGATTTGAAAGTTGTAAAAGAGCATTCTGTCTGGGAACAGATCGGCACATTGTCCGGAACTGCGCAGAAAACTTTTGACTTTTCGCAGTGTGAAGAAATTTGCCTTGTTACAACATGCGCTGGAAATGCAAAATTGGTTTATACGGTTAAAATACCAGTAATTGCATTGAGTGAAGACAAAATACATGTGTGCAACGGCGGATATACCGCTGGAACTGGAGCGCAGTGTGAATGGGAAATCTCAAAAACGTCCTGCCGGTTGCTGGCTTGTTATGTTGGAGGGACAAACTATACTGCTTCAAATACGGTTATATACGCAAGATGATTTTTATCTATACAACAATATAAATAGTTGCTCCGTTAATTCCGCCGGCATTGGAACGTACACTCAAAACGGTCTCGACATATACAACAGAATCCGTAACAATCATTTTTAGCACTTCAAATAATAGTGGAAATGCGTATGGATCTGAGATTGTGCGAGTGTGGTATCGCTAATATTACTTAATCATAAGTTTAAAAACATGTCCGTCTCCTGTTCCTCCGTGCCTAAAATTAACTTTCCCGTTAAAAACAGGGTTCGCGATTAGCGCAAAAGAATAGTTTCCACCCGGCTTATTACATACAATTGATGGACCACTAACCCCGCTAAGTTCGATCGACACCACGCTACCAGCCGTAACCGCGAATAGTGCAAGATAAGAGTACGCTGCATCTTCCTCGGTCATTGTATAATAATGTAAAACGTTCGGATTGCCGGCCACAACAATATACGGAATTGATATGTTGTGTTCGTAATCGAAGTCCATCTCACCCTTAAAAGGGATTACTGGATCCGCACCTCCGATCTTGAATCCCCAGTTGCCGTTTGCGTCCTGCGCAAAGGCAAGTCCGCCCAAATCACTACTTAATGCATCAATCTCCTTCCCATGTTCATACGCCACTCGCGCTGTCGACAAAAATTCTGAGCTGTTTGTCGTGTCATTGTCCGCGACCTTGTACCCCGCCGCGCCACCAAGGGTGGGTCGCTCGCTCAAGTCCCCGTACTTTCCTGAAAATGCAACAGTTTTCAAATCCGTGAAAAATTTCTGAATTTTTCCAAAGAGCACTCTATGTTTTTCCCCGGACTTAATATTCTCCCGCATCTTCGATTCAGTAAACGCAGTCGTCATATCACTTGACTCCATGTTTCCGGGCTTACCGCCCGGAAACACCTGAGTACCATTTTCCCCTACGATCTGTTCAATCGATGTTTCAGGATGGAATACATTTCCCTCATCATCCTGAATCTGCATGTTGTTTACAGTACTCATGACATATCTCCTTTAATTAACAATCTTGAAAAACAGCTTAGTCTGTTTTGCCGTATCGTATTCTGTCCCGACACGTACATTATCGCCCGGCTCGCCTTTTTCTCCTTTGTCGCCTTTCGCACCGTTTTCACCCTGAGGTCCTACCGGTCCCTGCTTTCCGGTCGCTCCTGTTTCCCCTTTAGGACCAGTCATACCCTGGGCGCCGGAAAGGTCTGTCAGGTATTCGTACTTCGCTGTCCCTTTATAAAACAGTTTTGCGTTGTCCTCATCTTCAACATTTCCTGTGTTGATTACTACAAAACCGCCTTGCGGCACACCATCCGCCGCATATCCACTGTTCATTTCTGCTACAGACTTGTACACTTTCGCGATTGAAAACGGATCGCCCTTTTCACCCTTCTGGCCTGCAGGTCCCTGTGCACCTTCTGCTCCCTGCGGTCCAACAGCACCAGTCTCGCCTCTGTCACCTTTTTCGCCTTTCGCTCCTGCTGCGCCAGTCTCACCCTTGTCGCCCTTTGCGCCCTTTAAGGATGCAAGGTATTCCTGTTCACTCTTCCCGGCATTCCCCGGCTGAGCCACCCACACCTCATATGCAGATTTTCCATCCGCTCCTTTAGGGCCTACAGCACCAGTTTCGCCTTTGTCGCCCTTCGCGCCGGCTGCACCAGTCTCGCCTCTGTCGCCTTTCGCGCCGGCTGCGCCAGTCTCACCCTTATCGCCCTTCGCGCCCTTTAAGGATGCAAGGTATTCCTGTTCACTCTTTCCGGCATTCCCCGGCTGAGCCACCCACACCTCATATGCAGATTTTCCATCCGCTCCTTTAGGGCCTACAGCACCAGTTTCGCCTTTGTCGCCCTTCGGTCCCTGAGTGCTTTTCTTTACCCAGCCGCTTGTTTTTAACTGATAATCCTCACCTTCATCTTCAACAAACACTGTCATGCCGACCCACTGATATTGGATCTTTTCCAAATCCGCCTTGGTATCAACCTGCATTCTGGGGTCAATCGGCTTTTTTGCCGCGATTTCAAATCCTGTAATTGTGTTAATGTTTGTTCCCGAATATTTCTGTCCCATTTTGTTTCCCTTTCTTCCTATTGCAGCATTTACCTATAGTTTCTCATCAGATGTTAAACGACATCTTGTAATTGCTCTGGGATGTCGGCGCGCCAACCAGAACTGTGTATTCCTGTGCCGTACCATCCAGTCCCATAATGGACACTTTCTTTATCTCAAATGCGCTTGTGCTGTCAAATCCATTCGGATCAAGCACCTGCCTGATCGTCATTCCGGGAGGGCACGCAATACACATGCGCTTGTCCGTAATCGTATAAGTATACTGCTGGTTACTCTTTGTAACCACTCTCTTCTCCAGTGCTTTGATCTGCTCTGCTGTAGGGTTTGCTGCTGCCGCATCCAGCGCCCCGATATAGATAGGATAAACAAATGTATATCCGATAGAGTTGGAGTCCACTGCGCTGCCCTTTGCATCTGTCACACGCGCTTTCAGCGTTGCATCCACCTTTAAAGGGCCGGACCATGTATAGGTTTCTTTCCCGCCGCCCGCTTTCGGCGCACTGATTGTATGCAACACAGCAGATCCGTTCAGGAACTCCACCTTTTTAATATCCTCGGATTTTTTTGTGATAGTTGCTGTGAGGGCAACATTTTCCAAAACAGCGCCCTTTTCTTTGATGCCGCCGCCCGGATTCGCCGCAAATGAAATTGTAGGCTTTGTGTAAGGATATAAGATATCATCAAGCACCTTTTTAACCGGCACATTGTCAAAGGTTGTTCCCGCCGGAATCCCTCCGTGCGCTGATACCGTAGGCGTATCATTGCTGTAGCTCACGCAGCCGGCATCTGTCAGTGGATTCACATCTTCCAACACTTCTCCTGTTTCCGCATCCAGCAGCTGTACCTGTACTTTTTTTAATCCATCCATTTTTTATTCCTCACTTTCTTATAATACTTTAATCCCCATATTGGGGCTTACCCGCAAGCTCGAGTCTCCCGGATTTATATCATGGCTGTCTTTTATCACAAAATAAATCGTCTTTTTCTTTCTCTGGGACAGCGGAATATCTTCATGAGTAATGACAATATTCGTCTTACCATTCAAGGCTTCCTCTAATTTCTCACCGATTTCCTGCCGCAATGCTTCCAGGTCCTCCGCCAACGCCGCTGCTCCCTGCGTGTTGACCGTCACCTCTGCATCTGGGGAAATTGTGATGTAGTAATCCTGTATAATCTGACATTCTCTCAGGCCATTGTATGGCGGGAATGAGTCCGTTTCTTCCATGCTCCGCGTGACTGCAATGGAACAGAGAAAATCTTCCTCACTACCGACCTCCTTGCCGTATACACCGATCTCCGTAATCTTGTAGCCTTCCGTCAGCTCCTTATTCGTGATCAGCGCCGTCAGAAGCACGCTTGTTTCGCTCGCCTTTTCGTATTTTGAGAACGGAAACTGCTGTCGCTGTTCCTTCAATCCCTCTGCCTGCTCTAACGCGGCGCGCTGCTTCTCCTCTTCTGTATAGATTCCGCACCCCGTTACCAATCGCGTAAAAATGATCTGCTTTCCTGCTGCCGCTGTGACCAGCAGTTCATTTCCCTTTTTGGTAAGGACTGCGCTGTTAAAAATTGACATTCATTATTCCTCCTGTACGATACTCTGCCGACGCAGGATAACCGGCGCACCTCCGACATGTGCCACGGCTCTTTCTGATTTCTGCTCTTCATAAAAATCAACCACAGCTCTTTTCAGATGATTTTCCTGATAAGCCCCGGCGTGAAGTCGAAACTCATCTGTCTGGCTTTCGTGGAAGAAATCAACGATTACTTCCCGCTTGTAGGAATCTTGCACTGCGCCGGAATGAAGCAGCGTATCCAGACGCCTGTGAAAAATAATCCGGTCCAGCAAGGAGCGCGTGTTTTTTACTTTTTGCAGGGCCGCCATGAAATCCGCCATCCCCTGATCCGTAATCCACGCATCCAGAGCCATGACTTCCAGCCAGAACGTGTATGGTCTCCCATCATGTTCAAACCATTCTGATATAACATTTTCTCCCCATACAATCTGTGTCAGCTCTTTTACCGTTTTCAGGGTTCCGGCTTTCTCATACCACAGCAGCGCCTTTTTTACTGTCGTCCGCTTCATTTCAATTTCCATTGCCGCGTCATAATACTGTGCCCGCAGTTCTGCTGCCAGAATATCCAGAATATCCTCCGGCAGAATGTCTACTGCCGCATACACCTCCGTTCGGCCGATCTGCTCCAGCAGCTTCTCCGTCTGCCTTTGCAGCGCATATGATAACGCCCTGATGCACGGGTCTTTCCCTAACGCTTCCGGGAGCAGTTGCACCGGTGCAATTTCTTGCAAATCAATCATCTTCCACGCCTCCGTAAATTACCTGCGCCTCGCCATCCAGTACCGCCACGCAGTTTCTCGGTATTTTTTCAAAAGTGGGTGACCTCACCTGCACCCTTTTTGCCCCAGCCATGACCATAACCTTCCGCAGCTCATCCGGATTGATGTCCCGTCCAATCTTCTGCCTCTGCCATTTGATATATTCAAGGACTGCTGCATCTACCTGTTTTACGATTACCGCCGCCCTATTCCGGTCGCTTTCGTTGATATAATACGTCGCATCAATCTGATAATGTCGTTCTTCCGGCCGCTTTACCATCACCAAATCCGTCAACGGCCGCACATCTTCCTGACGCAGAAAACTTTCCACTCCGTCAATGATTGCCTGGTCTGGAAGTTCTCCGTCCTGCATAAGAAAATAGATTTCCACGATTCCCGGCTCGGGCGAAAACACCCGCACATCCGTGATCGCCACGTCATAGGTTTTTACCCAATACTTATATGCATCATCCGGGCCGGCAGTGCTCCATGCAGACGGAGCAAGATAGATCCGTTCCGCAAGCGTTTTATCACTTTCCCGATCCGCCCCGCCTTCGCTTACTGCGATATTTTCCACGCTGTCAACATAGGCAACCGGATCAACCATAATGTTCAGGCTTCCTAATCCGTACCCGTTTCCAATGTTTCCAGACTCTTTGCAGTATGCAGCAACTTCGCCGCTTATCTCGCCCGGAAGGATTTCCAGAATGTCCTCTGTCTCGAAATATACACCATCGTTTGCCGTCACTCTGGTTCCTTTCGGAATAACCGTCGTGCTGATCCTTTTTATAGATAAAGTAAAGCGCAGCTTTGTCCTCGCCGCGCTCCCTTCGATTCTCCGTATTCCTTTTAACGCCCCGATGTTTTCCAGATAATCCCCATAGCTGTATTTTAATAACGCCATCTTTCCCGCGCGGTCAGCGTATTGTGCGATCTGGTAAAGCAACAGGCAATCTGCCTGCGCAATCAGTTTCAGCGGATCTGCATCATGCAGGATCAGCTTCTTTCCGGTCAACTCCTGATATTTTTCCTGCATCGCCTGCATGTAATGTTCTTGGATCTCTTCGCTGGACATATTCTCGATAAAACTCACATCCGGATATTCCTTTAAATCTTTCAGTGCCATTACAATTCACCCCGTTTCAGCCGGATTACCGGTATCAGCTGTCCCTCAATCCCCGTTTCAAAAGTTACCTGTTCCACAGTTACGCGCGGTTCATATTTTGCCGTCTTTTCAATTACTTCCAGCGCAAATTTGTTCTGCGCCAGATTTACCGGTAAGTCCTGGAAATCCGCTTTCAGACCAAACTCCCGGTCAAACGGCTGCTCTCCCTCCCGGACAGAATACAATGTGGTCAGACATCTCGAAATATCTTCTCCAACGCTTTCCGGGATCCCGTGTAAATTTATCACAGCATGCTTTGTATCTATCATCAGATGTATTCCTCCATCGTTATACTTAGAGTCGCCCTGGCAATGCCTCCATTGCTCAAAACCACATCCATCGCCTCCGACACAGAGGATATGTAAAACCTGTTTTTCCCGATCGGTTTCCCGCCGATTACAAGGTACTCTACTTCCCCCTGTTCTATCGCGTCTTCGATGTTTTCTATAATATCCTGTGGCCGAATCCCAAGGTTGACATCCAGCAGGATTTTAAAGGACACGCTTCTGCTCCCCGGTCCGGTAAATTCCGGCCGGTCTTTCTGCCCGATAATGCTGTGTTTCGAATATTTTCCGGACACTTTCTGGCTCAGCCCGCTGAATGTCAGAATCTTTCTGTCAGACGTTTCAAATACAATCCTGCTGCCAAAATTTCCGATCATTCCCATCTCATCAGCCCTCCAGCTTCTCCAATCGTTCCATGATCTCTTTTAACGTTGTGCTGTATTCCCCATCCGAAAGGTTCAAGTTTCCACTTGAGCTGATTGTCACTTCGTCTCCCGCCGTAATCTCTGCCTTTGACTCAGACTGCAGCTCAACACTTTCCTGACCTTTTATGGACACGCTCTCCTGTGCTTCAATTTCCAGACTTTCCAGAAGTTTTAAAGCAACTTTCAGTATTGTCGCTTCCAGCCCATTTTCCTCCTGATTCAGGGCAACATCCGTTTTCACTGTCAAATTTACTGCATCCGCTTCTCCCGCGGTGACCTGCACTTCTGACGCTTCCACGTCCCAACGTTCCGTCTGCAGCAGGATTGACAGGTTTGCTGATATTTCCACTTTCGGCCCGTCCAGAACCGTTTCGTTCACGCCGTTTAAATGCAGGTTTGCGACTTTAATCAGATACTCTCCGAGCTTGTCATCATACCTTACATACGCAGCGTCCTTTTTTCTGGAAAAATCCTTTCTGTATAATGCAGCGCCGGTTTCCAGCGGCGCATACCGTTCATTCCACAGTGTCCCAAGGATCACTCCCCGGCTTGTCCCATTAGAGAGATGCGCAACCATCACGTCCTGGCCAACTTCCGGCATCCGATATTCATTGTTGTAATTCAGCATCGGGAACTCCGACGTCACTGTTTCGTCCTTGTCCCAGTACGTTATCCTTGCCATCCCCGTTTCGTAATTCACGGATGACACCCGGCCTACCCTGATTTCACTGTTCGCCATCTGTCTCTGTTGCCTCCGGGATCTGTAGTGAAGTCCCAACCACCAGCCAGTGCCCGTTACTGGAATCTTTCTTTCCCCGTCCTCTGGCCGCTTCTTCGATCACATCTTTATTCAAGTCATAAATTTCCGCATATCGCAACGGCGATCCCAGCTGCTCTTTTGCGATGCTCCAGAGCGTATCGCCTTTCTGGACAGTGTAAACAGATCCTCCGCCATCTTCTTTTTTCTCCGTTTCAACTTCCAGCTGCACTTTCGCGTCGTTCAACCGATATCCTACAAGATGGGCTTCAATCGACTGCTGGGACGTCCCATTCTGTCCGATTTTCGATGTAACTTTGTCCAGATAATACACCCCATCCGGTGTTCCAAGCCCCCGGATTTCGATACACCGGCTCGCAATCAACTCTTCCCGCGGCATAACGGTCGCAGAAAACGTTACCGCCTTTTTATTTGCATTATTCAGGGCAGCGACCGCCTTTCTCCTTGCGTCCTCCGCGCCGTCTGCCTCGACGTTCATTTCCTTTATCCTGCTGCCGCTGCCCACAGACACATAATGCCGCTTGCTGCTTCCCGGATCGGAATATCGTACTTTTGCCCCGGTGTAAGTGCCTGCCATCGTGCTGTTGTAGGTGTACCGGATACAATCCTCATACTGCAGTGTCAATACCGGTGCGGCGGATTCATATCGTGCCTCATCGAATATGATGATCTTTTCGCCAAACACTTTCATTGCCAGCCCATACTTTTCGCAGACAGAATATAAGAACTTACAGTCCGTCTGTTTATCCTGCTCCAGCGTCTTGATCGGTATGTCGTCTGCTTCGTAATAGAGTGCGATCCCCGCCCTAGCTGCAATCTCCGAAGCGATTTCCCGAATTGTCACGGACTCCCAGTTCTTTGTCCGTTCCTCTTCGTTAAATGCTTCTTTTCGTGGGATTGAAACAGCGCCGATCGTACAGACCGCCGGAGGTCCGCTCATCGACACGTCATCGACCTGGAATGATCCGCAATAGGTTCCCCAGTTGTGTCCTTCCCGCAGCCAGTTATAAAACAGCATGTTTGTGCTTACCCGATCGCCTTTTTTCGGTGCCCATCCTCCAAGCCATTTCTTTTCCCGATCCTCAATTGTGATCGACACCGCATCTGATTCGCCGGATGCAACGTCCGTGTAGGAATAGGTCGATATCATTCCTTCAATGTCTTCGGAAATGTCCACGTGCTCATATTCAATCTGGATTGCTGCCCTGCGCGCTCTGCTCATTTTCTCCGCCTCCAAGCCGGAAGATCTGTTTCATCCTGCGGCAGCTCCGGCGTATTTAATTCCTGACCTGCCGAAAAAATGATGGTATCCAGCAGCGGCATGTTGTTCTGCATCAGGAATCCGATATACTTTTCACTTCCATATACGTTTTTCGCAATTTCATCCCAGCATTCGCCCTGCTTCGTCACATACATCACATTCTCCTATCTCCCGAAGCTGAACCGCAGGTTTTCTTTTGCCCACTGGCTCATCATCCGGTTAAATTTATCCTGTTCTGTTTCCATCACACCTGCGACTTCCTCCCGGTTTACCGATCCTTCAAAGTTCAGCACCGGATGATATTCTATGTTGACCTGCGGTTCATTTCCTTCAATCGCTCTGTCTATGTTTACATACAGGGAATTATCACCCGTCTCGTCAAGTCCATCCAATCCCAGCAGATCGCCTGTTTTCTGCCACAGGCTGATTGCATTTTGGGATCCATCCAACGGGATCGCTGCCTCCGGTCCGCTTTCCGCGAACCAGGCAATGTGCGGCTGGTCAAAAATACCGCCATCCGCATGCCCTGTTTTTACAGCTCCTTTTAATGCACTGCTCGAATATGGTGCACTGGAAACATTCGGCGTAATATTTATCGGGATCTGGAAACTATTTTTACCGTAAATGTTATCGATCGTCTCCTGTGTAGACAGGTAAGACTGCTTTACGGCATTGTCGATCTCATTCTGTTTATCCGTGATCGCAGACGCCACCTGCTGCGGTACATACCCGCCGGCTTCCTCGACCTGTTGAATCATCTTTGTGTATTCCTCAGATTTCGCGGAATCCGCGATCACACCCCACAACGCGTAAGAATCGCCGCCAAGACCGCCGATCGCAGATGCTTCGACGATGCTTTGCTGCAGTGCTTCCGGGATCGCTTTCCCGGCTTTCCGGTACTCATCCGCAAGCGACTGCATCTGCTCCAGTTGTGGTTCCAGCTGGTCATACAGATCTGCCAGGGCATCCCGTGTAGACTTGTCAACAGACCCTTTCATGTCTTTTACAATGTCCCGACCCAGCAAATCAAAATTCTCTGTATTCCCGCCGGATGCGTAAATCTGCAGTGCATCGCCCAGCCGTTCGTTTGTATCCTTTTTGATTTCCTCGATCATCTGATCCAGATCATCGCCGTAAGCCTGCCGTATCGTGTCCATTTGGAACTGTACCGCCTGTATCTGCAAATCCTGTTTCTGCTGCAGATACCCTTCGCTTACGCTGTCCGCTGCTGCCTGAAACTCCGCATCCGTCATGCCGCCCTCTGACTGCATCAGTCTCAGCTTCGACATGGACGTTTTGTAAGCCTCATCGTAGGACTCCATCGCCGTGTCCAACTGGTCCGAGATTTCTGCCTGCAGATTTTGAAACGTATCCGCATCCAGCATCTGCCCCTGATACTTTGTCCCGATCAGATCCAGCCCGGCTTCAAAATCACTTTCCGCAAGTGCCGACTTAATGTGTGCGATCTGCTCCTGCAGCTTCGAAATTTCCGCCACTTCGTCCATGTCCAGCAGACCGTCCTGGAAGGCATCCGTGATTGTCTCATTCAGCTGTTTTCCGAGGTCTGCCAGATCCTGCTGCTTGTCTGCATAAAACTGATTGATCTGGGTAACAATGTTGCTGCTCTCCAGATCATCCTGTACCAGCGTCCCGACAGAAAGGCTCACTGCATATTGTTCCTGGGACAGGTACTCCTGTGTAGAATCCACCAGCGCCTGATACTGCTGTTTATAATCCTGTTTTTCCTGATCGCTCAGTTCCATCCCGATCTGGACTTTCCAGTTCATCTTATTCACAGATTCTACAGCACTGTCTATAGTGTCGGAAATTCCATCCAGTTCCGACATCGCCTTCACAGACTGTGTGATTTTGTCCAGCTCTTTGCTCTTTACCACAAAGGATGCTGTTTTCTGCAGCTCTGATAAAGACAGAGATACCGAGCCGAAATGCGTTGCAAGGTTTGCCTTTTTAGCTTCCGCTGCGCTCTTTTTTACCGCCGTGCCAATTCCTGTGATGACCGCAGCTGTGCCGCCGATTCCCATGATTGTCCAGCCGGCCGGGCCGAGCGCCCCCAGCGCGCCGGCAAGACTCATCACGCCGCTTGCAATCTTATAAGTTCCAAGTGCTGTCCCGATGCCGGCGATCGTTCCTGTAATCAAGCCAGGGTTCTCAACCAGCCATCCGCCTACCTTTAAAAATGGTTCTGCAAATTCTCCGATCGCTTCCCCGGCTTCTTTTGCTTCCCGTACAAAAGTCGGCATCTTTTTCGTTGCCGACTCCATCACGTCTGCAATCGCATCCTCCTGACCGATCAGGCCGTCCATAAATTCATTTGCAAGCCCAATTCCTTCCGTCAGCATCGGCTTCATGGCATCATAGGTTCCGGTCCCAACATCCGTCAGTTTGTTCTGCAAAATATCAACCTGGCTTTCAAATGTTGCATAACGCTGTTCTGCTTCGTTTGCAAGCGCGGTGTTCTCTTCCCACGCAGAGTTCGATATCTGCAGGGCACCTGCGAACAGATCGCTTGCATTCGCGGCTCGCAGCAAAGTATCCCGTAATCGGGTTTCTTTTATGCCCATATCATTCAGAACCGCAATGGCACTCTTTCCATTCCGCTCTGTATCATTCAGCCCTGCCAGAAATGCGTTAATCGCTGTTGTCGGGCTGGTCTTAAACGCAGTCTGGAACTCCTGTCCGGACATGCCTGCTGTTTTCGCATATCCAGCCAGTCCTTTCCCTGTTTCTGCTGCCAGCTGCATATTCACGAGCAGTTTCGAAAAGGCACTGCCGCCTGCTTCCGCTTCGATTCCGACGGATGACAGAGACGCCGCATACGCCATGATGTCCGCCTGTGACAGCTTTACCTGTGTTCCGGCCGCTGCTATACGCATGCCCATTGCAACCGTGTCGCTTTCGGTCGTCGCCATGTTATTTCCAAGGGCGACAACCGAGCTGCCCAAACGGTCAAAATACTTCTGGGACATATTCGTTATATTCGCAAACTTTGCAAAATCTGTTGCCGCTTCATCTGATGTCAGATTTGTTGCCACCTCCATATCCGCCATTGTCTTTGTGAACAGCGTGATATTGTCCGTCTGGATTCCCAGCTGTCCTGCGGATTCCGCAATTTCCGATAATCCCGCCGCTGTCTTTGGCATCTCCGTTGCCATTTGTCGGATATCGTCCCGCATTTCCTGCAGTTGCGTGTCCGTGGCGTTTACCGTCTTTTTTACTCCTGCAAACGCGCTTTCAAACTCCGATCCTTTTGCCACAGCTGCCCCCAACGCTGCCGCAGTCGCCGTCCCCGCCACAACCGCAGCAGTGCTGACTGCCTTGAAGGTGCTTTTTGCCGTTTTTTCCAGACTCGAAAAAGCAGGCTCTGCGTCCTTCAATCCTTTACGAAGGCTCTCTGTAAAGTTTAAATCCGAAGATTTCGGCATTGCTTCAGAAGCCAGCACAGCCTGCCTTGCAATATTCTTTAATTCTTTCTGTGTCAGCTTCGAACTCTCATAAAATGACTTTTCGATTTCGCCCGCAATCTTAATTGCCATTTCGAATTCTTTTTTGCTTGCCAAGCTCTCCCAACTCCTTTACCAGATCCAATAAATCCAACACCGGCATATTCATAAGGTACTCTAAGCCAGTTTTCGTTGCCAGTGAAACTCTGATACAGATTTTACGGAGTATCTTTGCATCGCCAGGTCTTATTCCTGACGATACAAAAAACCCGTAACGCGGTTCTTTACCTGCATCGCTGCCCACGGGGACAGCTGCATGAAAAATTCCACCGGAAGACCGCTCGCTCTTGCCGCAAGGTTTAATGCATACTCCAGTGTCATCTCCTGCAGGAAATCCACGTTTCCGCGCCGGTTCAGCAGCCTGTTTACTTCTACCATGTCCGTCGCCGTGATGTTTTCCAGACCGTTCAGGTCGATTTTGGTATACTGTGTTCCTTCGAAATTGATCGGCTTTTTCAGGGTAATCAATAAAGAGCCGTCTTCGATATCATTGTTTTCACTCAGGATAACTTCTGTATTTTCCATAGCCCCTCCACTCAACACTGGCGGTTAATCTCCGCCATCAGGTCTTCTCCGTTTACTTTATAGACAGAGTTTAATTTGTCCAGCTCCAGCATGGTTTCTCCGTCGATTTCCACCAGCAGATAGGTCAGCTCCAAAGTAACGGAGGCGTTCATCAGATCGCCCATCTTTACAGTGCCAAATTTGGCAGATGTCGGTCTGCCGCGCATCACGATTCTCATCCCGACAGTGCTTAATGTTCCTCCCGTGCTCTTATTTACATTCTGCACGGAGGATCTTAAGGTCAGTTCTGCCTGTTTGTTCGCCATCATCAGACCAAAGAACTCTTTATTCACCATCCGGAACGGAATCTCCTGGGAAATACTCTGGAACATACCAACAACCGCAGTGTTGTAGCTTCCCATAATTCCCGCTCCGGATACCTCGGCCGTCACTGCCTGTAAATCTGCAAGACTGATCTCCCCGGAAACGCCGACCATCTTGTTCCCGCTGTTATAGACATTAAAATTGTTTATCACTTCCGGAAATGTGATGTTTCCATTTGCCATTATGCTTCACCTCCGCTCAATGCCGCCGTTAAAAGCTCCGGATCAAATTTCAGAATAAACACGATATCTTCCGCCGGGGTAAACGCCGCCATGTAGATTCGGAAAATCACCTGTCCATTCAGAATGTTTTCCACCGTGTTTTCTGTCTCGTTGTATTCGATCCTTGCCCCTGCCAGCTTGCCTGCTGCCACATAGCTATTCAGGCGGATATTCTCAGAGTCACAGATTGCTTCGATCAGCCTGTAATTCGCCGGACTGTCTACTTTTTCATGGTACAAGCTGATCAGGCTGTTTCCCATCCAGGTAAACATTCTCCTGCAGGCAATCCACCTGTCCTTTGTATCCGTAATATCCGGATACGCCGAAGTATTGTTTCCCCAGGCACGCCAGCCGCCCTCATTGATCATTGTCACGACGCCTGCGCCGTTTAAGGTGTTTGCCTGTTCCCGGTCCATGTAAATCTCTGTCCCATCGGCAAGTACTGCGCCATCGGCATTCAGCAGGTGGTTGGACGGATACAGATTCGGTACATCATCGTTTGTCGCATCTGTATAGGCAACCATTGCGCCATATACGGCAGAATAGTACAGTTTTGCTTTATTTACCTGCACCATCGGCCATAATACGATTGCATGCCGATCCTGGTATCCACTCTCTTCTTTATACTTCGGGACATCCGCATACTTTTTTGCTTTTTCCGTGTCCAGATCCAGCAAACACTCTGCTGTAAATACTCCGTTGATTGCTTCACACTTCGTAATCATTACCGCCGCGACTTCTGCTTTGTGGCTCCAGCCAGGTGCAGAGATCAGTGCCGCCGGTGTACCGGTACGCGGATATACCTGCCGGATCACTTCCAGCCCGCTTTCTTTCCCGGACTCTGCGTCATAGCCGCCGATAATGTCTTCCTCTGTCACCGCCGCCGGGTCAATACTCGTAGTCGTAACTTTCAGGCTCTGCACCCCGTTTGCCGCATCCGAAATCAGCGTAATCAGCAGATAGCCATATTCATCAAACGATAAAATATAATCCTTTTCTGCTTCCAGAACAGTTTCTGCCTTCTTTACAACTACACTGGATTTCAACACCCCAGTGACATCATCAACCCTGATCTGGCCGTTCACGACGCCGTATTCCTTTTCGACATGATCTTTTTTGTGCTTTGCAGGATCAAGTACGTTAATAAATACGACCGGTGCAAAACCAAACATCGCAAAGCTCGCATACATCGACTGGCAAAGTGTGTATGATTCAAAATCAGTGCTGTAGCCCAGCTTCTTTACCGCTTCTTCCATGCTGTTGCACAGGATCGGCACATTTACTGCCGCTTCCGGGTTGTCTGTAAGGTTTACCGGCGCCGTTCCGACGATCACCTGCATTCCTGCGGTTCCTGTAATCGTTCTGGCTGCAGCTTCGCCTTCCTCTATAACCCGGACACCGTGATAATATTTGCTCATTTCACTGCTCCTCTCTTCTTTGCATATTCCTCTGCTTTCCGATAACAGATGCTCAGACCGGATGTCTCTTTCTGCAGTTCCTTCCGCGCCTCACACACTGCCCCGATTTCTACCAGCATTCTGTTCAATGTCGGTTCTTCCTTTACAGCCTGCTGCAGCTGCCCCGGAAGTCCATTTTTAAACACAGTCCCGTGTGCAACGACCCCTGCAATCGCATGTCCGACATACATTACTGTCTTTTCCTGTTTTGTTTTCTTTTCAGGCATATTTGTCTTCCTTTCGTGTCACAAAAAAAGTATCCCAAGTCAGCTCCATTGCCCCGACATAATAGGGATACCAATCTTCATCGTTTACCGCCCAGTCAATTCCTTCCTCTTCATTCAGACGGTATCGGTCATTTAACAGTGGTTCCCGGATAAACCTCTCTGTAACCCGTTCAAAAATATTCAAGAGTGCTTCATGTCCTTTATTTTCCAGCGAATCATCAAAGATTCCGAACACAAGCACTGTCTTTACTTTTTGTACCTCATGTGCAGGCTTTAATGAGCCGGTATCCAGACGCACCACGCAGAACGGATACGGGTCTTTTCCGTCATCCGCCTCATCCTCTTCCATCAGTTCCCCGATGGTAATATTTTGTTCCCGTTTCGGCAGATTCTGGCTGTATGCTTTCATATTTACCAGATTTCCGACCGGATCTGGAAACAGCATATCCTTCAAAACTAGTTCCACTTCCGCGCATAAATCCTTCTGCAATTGATACGCCGTCATATTACCCTCCGATCACTGCATTCATGTGCTTCAAAAGTTGATAGCCCACCTCTTCCTGCAGTTCCGCATACATTTCATGTCTTTCGTAGGTTTTTCCTGCTGCCTGGGCTTTCGCAATCGACATTATCTCTCCGATTTTTTCTTTTCCCTTTTTATTCCGTCTTCCCGGAATACGCCGGAAAATTCCTTCGTGTCCGGAATGCATCTTTGCGTTAAACGCTTTATACGTTTTGCCACCGGATTCCAGGGTAAGTTCCTTCATTGCACTGCTTGTAAGGACTTTCGCCTGCGCACCTTTCCGCTTCCCGTTTTTTCTGGTTTTGTAGGCTTTTACCCCTAACATCCTCCCGGTCACCTGAATTGTCGCTTCCAGCCGGCTCTTTGCCGCAGATGTCTTTTTTACATCAGACTTCTTGAAATTGGATGCCTTTATGGTGTAATCCGACCGGGTTTCCTTGTATAAGCGTTCTTTCGTCTCCTTCGCCGTTTCATTTATAGCTTTCTGGATTACCGACTTTACTTCACTGGATTTTCCCATCTCTTTCAGGCGCTCTTCGATCGCCTGATAAGACGCCTCATACGGCGCAATATGTACGATCATGACCGGTTCGCCTCCAAGCTTATGGAATAGATGCCCATTTCATTTTCCGCATCTGTGATAGTATATTTCTTTCCGTCCAGAACCAGCAATTTTCCTGGAGACGGAAGTGCCCCAAAGTCTTTCGCAGACACATAGAAAAGGAGCTGCTTTCGATGCAACTCCCCGTCTTTTGCCCGTATCCTCTTTTCGCGCTCCGTCAGCTCATTTTCATCAATGATAATCAGGACCTCTTCTCCATTGATCGTATGGATTTCTCCAAATTCATCAAAATTGAGGAAAATTTCCTTGATATCCGTCTGAACCATATCCTTGAAATCACTCATGCTTACTCCGGATCAGCCGGAATCATATCCGGCATATCATCATCTTCAAAGACCGTATCCGCGTTTTCCGCACTTTCCAGAATCCTGTCGATCAGCTCCTGTCTGCTCCCGGTCTTTTTCAGGTTCATCTGCTCTGCCAGATTTTTCAATTCCGCAAGGCTCATGTTTTCCAGACTGTCATCCTCTTTCATATCATCGTCTTCTTCCGGTTCTTCTGTGCTTTCTGCAGCAATGGCAACGCCCAGTCCGATCAGGCGATTCCCTGTTGCGCTATCCACTTCAAATGGCGGATCTTCCGGTGTCTTCGGCACTACGCATCCGCCCTCATCTTTTCCGAATGTTCCGATCATCATTTTAATTTTCATCTGTTTCCCCTTTCCCATTTTTCTGCATCAGAACAGCACTTTTGCAGAAATCGTAGAATTTTTAATGTTCGGCACTGCCAGCGGCTTCGATTTCTCTGTAATGCTACGGATAGAATTTTCCACGTCAGTTACCAGATGCGGTACGCGTTTTGCCATGTATGTATGGAACTCCCTGTCTGATTCTTCCATCTGTGTTACTGCGCCATACAGGAATTTTCCGGTGTTCGGAGCAGTGACTGCAATGGATTCTTCCGGAACAAAGCTCTTCACTTTTCCGTCCTCATCCAGATACTGCAGTGAATAAGACAACAGCTCCAGCGCCGTTCCGTCTACGATAATCCTTCCGTAGCTTGTCGCGCCTGCTGCCAGCTCAGTCGGTTCGATCCTGCCGATCTCAACTCGTCTGTTATCCAGCATTTTCAGCAGGAAATCATTTTTCATTAGTTCATTTGCAACGCTGCTTCCGATCAGTACATCCGTAACCGGCACACCTCTTCTTTTCAGGGATCTCACCATCGCTGTCAGGTCCTGGTACCATTTATCATCCGCAGCATTCCAAGCTGCAGCCGGCACATACACGGATGGATTTTGATCCTCCTCGTAGAAATGCACTTCAAATTCTTCGTACTTGTCGCCGCCATACTCATCCGCATAGTGGCGCATTGTATAACCATTCTCAAACAGCACCTTCGACGCCATATATTCTTCTCTCTGGTCGATCATGTCCGAAAGCTCCACCAGATCCTGACGCAGAATAGCGGCTTCACGCTCTTCCGGCTTGCGTCTGGAAAACAGGGTTTCTCCAAACTGTCTTTTCCTGATGTTGTCGATTGTCAGCGCTCTCTTCGGTGCCACATTCGCCGGTTTAATACGATCGGTCTTGTATCCTTCCCTGCCAACCATGATACCGCCTTTTCTTTCGATTACGCAGGGTGCCATTTTTCTCTGGTATTCGTCCTTGATATCTACCAGCACGTCTTCTGTCGCAAAAATCGTGGTATCATCGGACGGGAAATATCTGTTGCGTAAAAATACCGGCTTCGGCGGGAGAAGCTGCAAACCGGCAATCATTGTTTCTGTGTTATAAATGTCAATCATGTTAAATCCTCCTACAGCATGACCTGATTCAGAAAAATCCCTGCATTTCTCAGGGTTTTTCTGTCTTTTTCTGTGATTTCGTACTTTTCCTTAACGATCAGAGCATTTTCCGCAAATTCTCCGGAACGATATGCCGTTCCAACGGTGTCTTCCGCTGTCGCGTCCACATCGTCTGCAAGGATGTACTCCGGCTCTGCATCCGTATTGGTTCCGCGGATGACATATTTTCCTGCTTCCGTATCCTCTTCCAGCAGCGTCCCACGTTTTAAATTCTGACCTGCTTTAATTACTACCTGGCAGATATCCAATGGATGTCTGCTCCCTGCAATCAGGTTATCCTGCGTGCAGCTTCCTACCTGTTCTCTTCCCTTCCAGCTCATGCTTTATCTCCTTTCTGGATTCCGGCAATCATTGCTGCGCCGTCCCGGATATCCTGCGCTTTCTGTTCCTCTTTTGTTTTCGTTCCGGCGTTCGGTTCAGGCGTCACATTGTCCACGCCGGAATTCTGGGTATCCTCCGCCTGGTTCCTCAAAAACTGATCGCCAAGTGTCTTCTGTTTTTTCAGTGCTTCAAAAGCGAGCGTTTTTGCATCCATCGGTGTTTCTCCGAATTTTGCCTCTTCAATCAGCTTCTTGTCCCCGATGCTCGCCGCAATCTCGTCGATCTCCTGAATCCGCTTTCTCTCTGCATCTACCGCGGCCTTCACCGCATCGTCCTGCCCTGTTTTCCCGTCTGCCAGGATAGAATTATACAGTTCAGGATCACTTTTTTTCAGTTCCTCTTTGTTCACCTTCTCATTTCCTCCTTTATTCTGTATCGCATCCGGTCTCATACCGGGATCTGCCTTGATAACCCGTAAGTTCTTCGGCATGCTGAAAAAAGCTTCTGCCGGGAACCGGACTCCGTTCGAAATCACAGCCTTTTTATCCTCTGTGATTCCGGCATCCACCGTTCCTTCCATAAGCTCATCCGCAAACCCTTCGTCGATCGCTTCCTGTCCCGTCATCCAGCTGTCCTCTGCGATCATCTTTTCCAGATCATCCGAAGACCGTCCGGTGCGTTCCTGATAGGTTTTTACCAGCGATTTCTTTCCTGCCTCCAGCTGCTTTGCAACTTTTTTGATTCCCTGCACATCATACCTGCCGTAAATGTAGCAGGAAGGCTCATGGATCATGATCTGACTGCCAGAATATACTTTTCGCGTATTCCCCACCTCGAAAATCGCAACTGCAGCCGACGCACACAGGGCATCTGCAATCGTGATCACCTCCGCATCCAGATCTTTCATCCGGTTTGCAATTGCCAATCCTGCGTATAAATCTCCTCCCACCGAATTGATGCGGACCGTGATTTTGGATTTTTCCTTGTACTGCTCCAGGTCATTTAAAAAATCTTTTTCGCAGATGTACAGCCCCTCTGTTGGTTTTCCAGTCCACCAGTCCACTGGAACGCTTTCTACAACCTCTCCATACATGTTAATTTCCAGTTCGTTGTTGTCCAGCTCCAGAAAGTCGTAGGCTTTCTGTACTGTTCCCGCCAGCATCGTACCGGTCGCATTCCGGATCCTTACTCCTGTTTCCATCGTTTTTCCTCCTGCATGGATTCCTGCATCATTTCCCGCATAGAATCCCTGATCGTTTCCTGAATCGTGTTTTTCAGTGCCGCCTGCTCTTCTGTCCCGAAGACCTCACGCCGCTTTTCTTCCTCCCGGCTGAGCTGATCCATGTTGTGGTTCCAGTCCGAGCCATTGATCCGTATAGACGAATCCGCATTGGTCGAGAATCCAGCTCCTACAGACATAATTTCCGCAGTCACTTCCTTCACAGGATCTAACTGTCCCTGTGTCGGTCCAATCCATTCACAGCCTAGCCACGCGTTCCGGATCAGCGGATCAGAGAAAAAGCCCGGTGCTGAAATTCTTCCACGCGCCACAGCCTCCGCCATCCAGCAGAGATACACCGGGCGGCAAAAATCATCGACGAACCACTGTCGATACATCCGGAATGCTTTCCATGCTTCCAGCAGTGCTCCCCTGGAAGCGGAATAGCTGCTGTTAAACTCCTTCATCAGGATATCGTATGGGATTTCCAATGCTGCGCCCATCTGCACACACATTTCTTTCATGAAACTTCCAAAACCAGATGCCGGGCGCTTCGGATCACCGAACAGCACATCTTCGTCCGGATTCAAGTGTACTACATTGCCGGGCCCCATCTCATATTCGTTCGGATCATAGCTCGCCTGCTGTTCTCCGACTTCCCCTACTTCGTTGAGTGGGAACTCGTCCTGATCCGTCTTTGTCTTAATAAACGCCGTGAAAAAGCTTTCTACAATTGCCGCCGTGATCTCGCTTTCTGTGTAGCGTCTGGTCTGCAACAACGGTTCGATGATCTGCGCCAGATAAGTCACTCCGCGATACTGCTCCGGACGTTCGGCGTTCATGATGTGCATCACGTTCGGTAAACCAGTTTTTTCGCCATATGCCAGCACCCTGGTATACTTTAAATCCTCCGTCGTGATCTCGTAAGGATGTTTGTTTCGGAAGTGGTATGCCACCACCATTCCGTCCGGATTTACCTCAACCCCGTCGTGAATGGTATTTCTGCCCCATTTTGCTTCTGTTACGTGGAGCACTCCCGTGCTTTCCGGTGTCGCGCACCGATCCGCCTCGATCACCTGCAGTCGCAGTGAATAAGGATGCCATTTCGTTTCTTTGCGCTGCTTCTTTAGGATAAAAACATCCCCGGAAACCAGCCAGGACATGAAACAAAGCTGCTGCAGGCCGTAGAAATTATTCATTCCGGCAGCATCACAGGCACTTTTGTCCTCTGCCCAAAGGGCAAATTCCGCTTTCGTCTTCTTTTCCCAGAAATCCGCCTCTTCCGCTCCGAGCCTTAATACTTCCCGGTCAATCTTCGGATTCATTTTCAGCCCCATCCCGATCGCATTCGTCCTCGGCGTCTTAATAGCGCTACTTGCGATCGGGGCTGCCATATACAGCATTCTTGCACGTTCCCGAAGTATCTGGTTGTTCAGGTCGATGTCTTCCCGCGTACTTCCCGACTTCGCGTTAAATCCCCTTAACGCCCTTCTCCGATATGATGCACCTGCTTCCCCGTATCCTTTCCCACTTCCCGGAAAAATAACCAATCCGCTCATCTTTGCTCCTTACCAGTCACGAGGGATTACCCCGACAACTCTTCTCGGTTTAATCCCCTCTGCCCTGTTTTCCAGCTCTTCGATTTCCGTTTCCAGCTCATCGATCGCTTTTCTGATCTCCGCCAAATCGAGGTTATAGCGCTCCGTGCTCCTGCTGCCGATCCCGTAGCTTTTTATACCGCTTTTGGAGAGCATATAAGCTTCTTTGTCTTTGTACATCTGCAGCCGCACGGTTTTATCTTCAATTTTCTTTTTCAGTCTCTCTTTTTTACCAGTCATTCCGCTCTATCCTCCTGCCTGGTTGTTTCCGAAATACCTTTCTCGGCTTTACCACCGGTTTCTGAGGTTCAATATCATTCAATTTCTGGTACAATGTGTCCAGATTCGGCTTTAACGCATAAAATGCCGCATTTGCGTAGTTTCTGCAGTCCAGCGCTTCATTTCGGTTATGTCCCTCCAGCTTCTCCCATCTCCACACACCGCCTTTTGCAGTCACTTTGTAGACCATTTTCTCGGACAACAATCCGTTGAAAAAATCGGAATCATAACCTCTTCCTTCATTCTTCGGAAAATGAAACCTGTGAACCTGCTCTTTATCAGCGATCAGGTCGGAATAGATTCGTTCCTTTCCTGCATCAACCCCGATAATGTAAAGAGGCGTAGTGCCAACCACTACGCCATCTCTCATGATTTTCGCTTTGCTCGGTACTCCGATATACGGCACACCTTCCGCGCTTCGTCCTTTGATCGCAAACACGCGCTTCATTAGGCGCTTTCTGCAGTTTTCATACACTTCCTGCGTGTAATGTCCGCCGGAATCTACGAAGGTAACGGAAATTTTCAGTCCTTTTCCGTTCTTGAACTTCCATGTCCGGTCGATAATGCCATCCAGGCGCTCCCACACATCGTCTTCCAGTGGCTTCCCCATGATAAATCCTTTTTCGATTCCCCATGTCTCGCGGTCGCGGCCATATCCGACAACCTCGTACTCCAGTCTGTTGTCCTGTGTATCTACCCCGCAGGTCAGGCACAGCACTCCTTCCGGTAGCTCCGCGTCATATTCTTCCCTGCGTTCCAGCATTTCATCTTCATCTACTGTTTCCGTCTGTTCATCCCATAGCTGGCCAAACAGTGTATTGTAAACCGTTTTCATTTTTTGCGGGTCTCCCTGTGCTTCCAGGTATTCCAGTATAATTTTCTTCCATGCCATCCACGGGCTCGAAAACGCGTTTATCCAGAAGGACCGGATTCCGTTCGCATATGCTTCCGGATTTTTTGCAATCCATTTTTTTGGCGCTTTCTTTACTTCCGTTTCCGAAATGCTGCATCCACATTCCGGACAGGCATAATTTACATCATCGACAATGTAATGCCGTTCTTTTCCTTCCCCGATTCTGTGGGCTTCGTACCGAATGTGGTCAAACTCAACAAAACTGTATTCGTGACAGTGTGGGCATTTTACAGACCAGTATTCCTGCGTCCCACGACCGAAAGATTTTTCGATCGCGCTATGCCCTTTTATGGTCGGCGTCGAAACTTCGATCATCTTGTAGTTGTAGAACGTGATGGTTCTGGCTTCCACCAGTCCCCACGGATCACCTTCCCCGCCGGCATCCTTTGCCCATCGATCCCGCTCATCGCCGAACACATACCGACACGGCACAGATGCAAGCGCCGCCGGGGAATTAGAACCGGTTATGGTCAGCATGCCGCCCGGATACGCCTTTTTCAGCAGTGTGTTGTCGCTGTCACGGCTTTTTGACGTCGCAATTTTCTTCTGCAGCGGCTTCGTGTCCCGAATCATCGGTGCAATTCTCCGCTTTGAGATGTCTTTCGCATTATCCACTGTAGGCAGCACAAACATAGCAGGTCCCGGATCGATGTCGATCATATACGCCATCATGTTCATTTCCATTTCGGTCTTTCCGACCTGGGACGATGCCACGACCGCGATCCGGTGCACACGTGGATCCGTGAACGCATCCATGATCTCTTTCAGGTACGGTGTCCTGGACGTCCGCCACGGTCCGGCTTCTGCACTGTTTTCTGCTGACAGCCTCCTGTATTTGTCCGACCAATCCGATACCGTCAGCTGTTCCGGCGGCTTAAAATTCAAAACCGCCTTTCTGACACTCTTATTCAGATTTCTGATTTTTTCTAACCGCTCATCATTCGTCGTCCCGCTCCTCACTGATCCAGCCTCTTCTGTATCTTACCCGCTTTCTATATTCCTCTGGGTCATATTCATAATTTGACAGATCCTCCAATATCGCATTGACTTCTGTTTTCAGGCGTTCCGACAGCTCTGTTGCGTCGTTGATTCCAGCCAGCTCCACCGCCACCCTGCCGGGCAGCGCCATAAAAGAAGAGCGGATGACCATCACGAGATCCGATGTCATCTGCTCCACATCCTCTGCCGCATGAAGTTTTCCTTTCAGTTCCTGCATTTCCAGCTCTGCCAGCTCCGCTTTTGCCCGTTTGATCCGGACCTCCTCCAACGCCTTTTCTTCTTCAACTGACGAAATCTTTTTCTTTCCCAATTTCGCCACATAGTCACAGTATTCCCGAACGACTGTGTACAAATTGTAAAGATTTTTATTCTTTTTCTTCTCACAGGTCAATGTTCCGTCCTTTGTCAGCTTCTGTACGGTTCGGACGTCCCTTCCGATGATGTCTGCAACCTCGCAGGACGGTATGTAATTTTCCAACTTATCCACATCATCCACGTCTACCCTCCTGCCCAAACGAACGAAATGACCTAAAAAAATTTTCCAAAACTAGCGAACGCATGCGCTCGTCAGCCCCGCATTGGAAAATTTTCCTCTCACAGTACCTTTGACGGATGGACCTTCCAGGACTCGAACCCGGGACCTGCCGGTTATGAGCCGGCTGCTCTGACCAGCTGCGCTAAAGGTCCGTATGCAAAAAGGCACTGCCAACTCGCAGTGCCTTTGATGGGCGGGGCTGTTAAGTATCTCTCAACACTTAACATGCTACTATATTATCACACTTGACATGAAAAAAGCGGCCATCTTTTATAATTCGCCCAGATTTTTCCCAACCTCTTTAATGAAATCTTTGCACACCCGCCGCATCTGTCTCTCGGAATAGCTTGCGCACCGTGTCATCCACATGTACGGCATATTTTTGTACCGATCAGACCAGAAGCGAATCCGGATGATCTTTTTGTGTTCCTCCCTGACCTTCTCGTATGCTTTTTCTACCGCGTCGATTTCCCGCTGCAGTCTCTGCATGTATGGAGAGTTCAATTCGATCACCGCCTGCTCCATCTTGTTTGCCGGAAGATTTCCCCTCGGAAGCCCGTCCTGTGACGGCGAGCTTTCCAGTAGCTCTTCCCTTTTATTTCTGTACAGCTCAATATTTTCCGGATATCTCCGGATGACTTTCTGGATCATCTGCCAGCTGTCTCTTGGTATCTGCTGCATTTGTACCACTCCTTATATTCCTGCTGCCTTCTTTGTCACTTATCCTTTAAAAAAAGTCCTTCCATCCCTTTTAAAGCGCTCACCATTACAATTTCTTCCGCATCCTTCCTGCCATTTTTACTTTTGCTCTTCCCCTGTTAGAACTTACAAAAACAATATTCAAACGATTTTCTCCTCTCCATTCCATTCACCTCACGCTCCCATAAGCATCCACGTCAGAAATGCCACTGTCCCGAAAAACATCGACACAGCTACCAGCTCAAACATATACCTGTGCTCAAACACCGATGCCAGGCAAAATGAACCGAGCGCCAGTATCAACGATGAAAAAAATACAATACCTAAAGTAGTATCTTCTTTTTCATTGGTTTTCTTTTCTCTGTTTTCTTTCGGCTTATCATCTTTTTTGTTTTCTTCCACTGTCTTTCCTCCCAACCCTGCTGATATCTTTTGATATTACAATTTCCTCTCCGGTCTTATATACCAGGACTGCTGCCAATATCAGCACCCCTGCTGCCATCATCACTATATATCTTGTCCGCATCGCTCCACCTCCGACTATTCTTTTCCATTTTTCAGTTCATCCCCCCGTCCGGCCGGATCAGGTTTTCTTTGCATCCCCGGCGATTTCAAATAAGTACATGCCTTTGTAATGTTTCTTTTCCCTTGCGTACCGATTGACGCGTCCTTTCGGAATTCCCGTCACCGCTTCTACGCCCGTCGCCTGAAACGTTCCAATGTACCTGCCCTTTTTATAAATCCGGTACGCACACGCTACGCCTTTCATGGTTATCACCCATTCCCGAAATATAACCTTGGAAACTTCCGTTTACTTTCTGAAATCTCTTTCGTCGTTCCGTCTTTTGTATACGTCTTTCCTGTCCACTGCGTACAGAACAGCTCCGCATTCGTTACCCCGAACCGCATTCCGGATTTTTTTCTGACCAACACCCAGTGCGGATACTGTTTGATAACCGTCACCCTGATCCATTCCACCTTTTTCCGTTCCTCGCGTTCGTTCAGTGGATCACGTACTCTTATTTCTTCTCCCGGCAAATATTCCCGTATCGGAAGCATGTGACACCTCCCCGGCGGGGACTCTGCCCCGCCTGTTTTTCCCGTGATATTTAGCATTGTTGTCGTTTACAGTTTCTTCAGGTGTTTCAACCATCCCACTTATGGTAAGTTACCTTTTCTTCCGTCCATCCCGGATACAGAAAACGCATCCTCGCTTTCAGCAGCTCCCGCATTTCGCTTTCCAGACCTTTGTTGCCGTTATCCATCAGCGCATGATGTTCTACACAGCCTAGGACGCCGTTTTCCTCGATCCCCATTCCCAGCCTGGCTCGCGGAACGATATGCATAATCTGCAGACCGCCTCCTGATCCGTGAATCAGCTCCATGTGATATCCCATTTCGCAAAAGACACACCTTTCGCCGTCCCGCTTATGTATTGCTTTTCGCGTCTTCGCCGTGTACTCCAGCTTCCGCGTCAGTTTCTTCGCCACTCTCCGGTTCAACTCCTTCCTCCTTTGCCACGTCCCCGATCTCCATCTGTCCTGGGATCTGCCCCGGTGCTGCCGGAATGACTTCAAACTGGAACGCCACATAACCCGGTACAAGTCCGCCGTGGTCTTTGATCAGATGCGTGATCTGAATATCGATCTCAATGCCAGTTTCTTCCCCGTTCTTCTGACCAAACAGGTGGATAATATTTTCAACGCAGAGCGGATCTTTCGTCCGCAGGATCAGAAAGCGCTGTCCAGAGCGGATATCTTTCAGGAGGTTGCTTCCGATCGGCACGCGGTACTCCGCATCTTTCTTTGGCAGCTCTTCCCTAAATTCTTTCTTTTCCTCCGGTTCCTTCCACGAAATTCCGTCTCCTTTGGACGTTCCGTGCGGCAACTGCTCCGGTCCGATCTCTTCCGGAACGCCTGCTGCCTGCTCTGCCTCTTCCTGTTCCATCTCTTCCTGCTCTTCATTTTCCGGAATACTCTTTTCCGCGCCCTGGTTTCCCGTTTTCGGCTCTGCCGCTTTCGTTACTTTTGACTTCGGATCGAGTTGCACCGGTGCAACTGAGCTGTTTTCGCCGTAAGTCTTTGCCCAGCTTTCTTCCGGCGTGTCTCCCTCCATCAGTAGGCCGATTGCTTCTATCATGTCATCCCAGGAATATTTTTCTTTCTCCCCGGACCGGACATTGATCAATGTAATATCCTGATCTGCGCCGTGCAGGGTAATCATCAGCCGTCCGATCCCAGCCACTCTGACGCTATGCATTCCTTCTCCCGCTGGCGCCAGGATGTCCATGATCTCCCGCGGAAGCTCCGGCCACTTCGTCTGCTGCCACCCATTCCATATCTGCCACACATTCCATATCTTCCGGTGCAGCTCTGGAATGTCATGCCCCAGCTGGTACATCGCCCTTTTCAGGTTGTTGTCCAAAAGCTCTGTGTCAAAGTCCTGCTGCTCCATCATCACTTCAAGGTCCGTGACTTTCTTTTCCTCTTCCACTTCGTCCTTGATCTTCTGGATATCCGACTTGCTGTAATCCGGCGTCAGCTCTTCCGTGATCTCTTCCGGAAGCAGGAGCATGACGGATAACTTTGCGCGCCCCATTCCCCGGTACTGGTCTTTCAGTCTGTCGGAATAGCCGTCCTCTGCGAATCTGTCATTGATCGCAATAAACCGGGATACCGCCGACTTGTCCAGACCATATTCTGCGGCGGCAAAATCCGTTACACTCTTGTAGCCTGACTCCTGCAGCACCTGTGTGTCCCGTGCAATCTTTAAGTAATAGCCGATCTGTACAAAGCCTTCCTCAACCCGCTCTACTACTGCATCCATTGATGCCTTAAAATCCACATAACTGTTCTGGATTTCCGTTTTTTTATAATTCAAAATCTCCATCACACTGCCTCCTGAAGTTATACTTTCTCTTCTCCCAATGTTCCACTTTTTAACCGGTCTATATAGTCATTCAGCCATTTCTGCATCCGCTGCTCATCCGGCTTTCTGTCATGTTCGCCGTACCACTGCCGGATCCGATGCTGTTTTGCATCGATCTCCACTGTGATATATGGGATTTCCGGTGCTTCCTGCTGCCGCAGGAATAAAATATAGCTCTCGCCCTCATTGTGCTTCCGGAGATAATTGTCCCCGCCCACGCAATGATGCAGCAGCCTGCCTTCTGTCACGATCTCTTCCGCCGACCTGGCCGGGCGGATCAGGAACGCTTCGTCTTCCCAGAAATACTGTTTTCTTAGCTTCCTGTAATTGATTCTGATATTCGGGAACCGGATCGCAACCTCCGTCATCCGCTTATCCACTTCTTTCTGGTTCTGCTCTGCAATCATTGCCGTATGCGCTTCCCCTAGATTCCTGGGTTGCAGATAAACGGTGTTCGTCATGTCATATCCCAGTGCCTGCCTCATGGTCAGGTAGTCAACATACGTTGTTGCTGTATTTCGAAGCATGTTCACAGCGCAGCTGAGGCCTGTCCCGTAAACGCACCCGGAATATTTCTGCACCCGGTTCAACAGCTGCCGGAGACTCATATAATTCAATGCGATTTCCAGCTGTCCACGCCCCAGCTGTGTTTCTGTCAGCTGTTCTATCTCTTCCTCCGTCCACGCTGCGTTCATCCGTTTTTCCAACTGCAGCGTTTCCAGTGTCGGGATATCTCCGTGTTTTCTGATCAAAAGCCTGATATGCTCTTTCCGGATTCCGAGAAACTGATCCAGCCGCTTTGCAGACTCATTATTCACAATGCCGTATTCACAGCGAATCAGTTTTTTTACTACTTCCGTCAGTCCCATTTTGACCAGCATTTCCAGCTGCGGCGTCTGTATGTACCGTCTAAAATAATCTGCCGGGTTAAACTCGCTGACCTGGGAAGCATATTCCCGGATCGCACTGTACTGGAAGATCGTCCCCTGCAGCTGCCCGTATGTCTCTGCCATAACCGGCGCGGCTTCAATGTTGATATTCACATTTCCACACAGGTTGCAGTCATCCCAGAAGTCCTTTCCATCGGCATAACTGTGCTTGTGATAATCCGTCTGAATTTTTTCTCCCGGATAAAAATAGGTTCTTGCATTTTCCACTCCGGAAAGCTCTTCGCTCGCGTTGTGCATTTCCAATCCCTTTTCCCCGGCAATCAGCCCCAGCTTCCAGATTTTAGACACCTGAATGTATCTCAATACCATTCCAACCTCTTTGTATTTTTGGCCGAGGAACAGATGAATTTTTCTTTCCTGCTCTCCGCGGACTTTTCCCTGGCATTTGTATTCCCCACGCGCCCCGCACATCGGACACGTTCCAAAATCCCCTTGCCTTGGTTCTTCTGTCAGACGCTCAAACTGGGATTCGTAAGAGATCCCGCTTTTCCATCGGATATCCGTGACACCTCCGCATTTACTGCACGCAATCTGTGCACGGCATCCACGCTTTTTGTAGTACAGGTAGTGTCTTTCGTGGAAATACAGTCGATCTGCCCGAGCCAGGATCAACTGCTCTGGGAGCGGTTCTGTGTGCTCCGCCCGATCTTTTAACGCCCGCTGCCTGCGCTCATACTTCCTGTTCTCGGCTTCCCGCCGTTTTGTCAGTACAATATTGTTTTCATGCTCATAGATGTATTCCCACCATCTTTCTTCCCTCCAGATTGGCTTTGTACAGATTTTCCTGATCCTTCCCAGATCTGCTTTGCTCAGAAGGACATTCTTTACTGTAGCCGTCCTGTAAAAATCCTTCCGGTCTTCCGGCTCATTCCAAATCAGCCCTCTGTCATAATAGTGGTCCAGCTCGATTTTTTGCTTCGTCCACTCGGCTGCTTCCGGAAAATAGTTTCCAAAGTCCTTTTTCGTCAGCACGGTCCGAACCAGTGGGATTTCTTTTGCATCCCCGCGATTCCTGTATACCTCCAGAAACAGGTGCTGTTCCCCGGCGATCTCCTGCAATGCCGTCACGCCGACATACTTTACGGTGCGCTTCCGGACTACTTTCAGCAGTGTCAGATACGGGATTTTCTCAATCGCTTTTCTTTTCATGCCGTCCGCCTACTTTCCCAGATAATATTCTGTTATGATCCTGCGCGCCGTCGCCATCCCAGGGATTCCGAGGGTGCAGCGGCTGGCAGTGACGCCTGCTGCCTTTAGAATTTTCTTGTCCACCGGATGCTGATTGCCAAACGACCATTTCAGTAGCGCAGCGATACAGCCGTTTAAGCTCTTACCTTTCTTCCTGACTGCCGCCGCCATATCCATACTTTCCCCACAGTGGATCATGATGTAGGATAACCAGTCCTCCATGATCTCTGCCGGCTTTAACTCAGCGGACTCAACTTTCAGCTTTCCCAGCGCCGCCGATAGCGGCGAACATAACTCCGGTGTCACGCCGTCAATAAAGTCCTGCGCGTCCTCCCGATCCAGACCGTTTTCCTGTGCTATCGTAAGAATCGCATCCGTGTCGCCCTCTGCTCTCTGTCCGTCAGCTGCAGCGTTGATTTCCTCCGCACTGTCAAATTCCCCGAATTTCTCGTAAAGCATTTGTGCCTCCTTCTGCGGGCTCGCCCCGCCCATCGTATTTTTCAGCTCTCCAGCGTTGTTTTCATTGTCTTGGTACGCTCCACCTTGATATTTCCTTTTGAGGTTTTGGAGATTTTTGCCTTAATCTTCCGTTTCGTGTCCAGCGTGACCGAATTGATCTCCCCGCGGTGCACCGCCGGAAGCGCTTTCTGCAGGATTTCTTCCACCTCCGGCATATCCTTCTGGAACAGGTCGGAAATATTCCGTTCCGCATCCGACACGACCTTTTCCTGTTCCTGCGCGTTCATCGCCTGCTCGCAGGTACATCGCTTTGTCGCAAGCGTGTTCTTTTCCTCTTCTGTCAGGGTTTTGCCATCTTCTACCTCGATCTGGTTGACCTGTCCGCAATACATACAGATCCCGGTTTCACTTTTCATTTTCCTTTTACTCCTTTCCATTCCCGCTGCATCTGGGACTGCATCCAGCTCTTGTAGCTGTGTTCCTTCCCGTCTTCTACGGTTATTTCCTGTCCTTCCATCCTTCCATACAGCTGTTCCCAGGCTTCCCGGTGGCTGACCGGCTTTCCTTTTGCGTTCTTCCAGTCTGATGCCCGCCACTGCCTTATCCAGTCATTCTGCAGGGTGCTCCGAACTGCACTGCATTCAGTAATTACTATAACGGAGCAATTTTTCCGCAACCGTCCCATTGCCTCACATAGCGCCCGGATTACAAGCCCATTTTCGTTCTCACAGCTCTCCCCGGATCCGAAACGTGTTTCCGGCTTACCGTTCCGGATCGCTTCCATCAGGTACATGTACTTCCCGCCCCGTGCCCGCGGACCGTGAATATCGGTTTCTATGTAGATTTTCACCTTCGGTGACATCGGCGTCCCCTCCTTTCCTCCTCCGGCCGGATCTTCAAAAGCGTGTACGACCGGCACTTGTGCCCTGTTATCGGGTTTTTCCCTTCCCGAACGGAATCCTTGTCCAGGTAATAGCCTTTCGGCACCCTGATTTCTTTCCAGGTTTTCCAATGCAGATAGATTTTCTTCTCTGCTTCCGGGAGCGGCATATTCCGTGACAGAGAAAAATCGGACTCCTGCAGGCGCGGATCGGTTTTCGGCGTCTTCGTGATGTATGCCGCCAGCTTCTGGAACCCGCCAGCCTCATACATTAGCTGGTTCACGACTTTCCCGTGTTTCCATGCCTTTTTCAGAATCAGATCCGTGTCCTCAATTCGGTTAATTACTATATGGACGTGCCACGCGCCCCTCGTCCCGACCTCAATATTTCTTATCCACCGAAGCTCCTTCCCTCGCTTTTTATATTCCCGACGGATGATCTTCATAGCCTCGACGAAATCCGTCTTTGCCGACGCCATATCCGGCGGTCGTTCTTCTACCCGGTATGTCAAGGTAGAGAAATAATCGTTTTCGTCGAAATACTCCATCAGTCTGATCCTGGCTTTCTTCTCTTTCTGCCACTGGTTCTGTTTTTCTACCTGCTCCGGCGTCGGGGCTTTCCGCTTTTCCCGCTTCTCCCCCGGCGCACCATACCGTGCCGAATGATATTCGCTTACGACATCCCCGTGCCGCGTCCGTATCACCACTTTTGTATATGCCATCTCCGGTTTCCCTGCCCTATCCTTAATAGTTTTATCAAGCTCGAAATGCGGTTGTTTTCCGCATTTTTCTTGCTTTTTTTATTCCGGAGTGGTATCCTATATCTAGGTTTATTGATCGCCACTTCGGCGGCTGGCATGTGTTGGAGCACATGCCTTTTCTTTGCCCTTTTTTATCCTGTCTCCTGTCCTTTTACTGCCACCATGTAATAGGCTTTCTGGACAAGCTCATGTGAGAACAATCCATTTTCCGTCAAATGCCCTGAATCGTCCCGTTTTCCAAACAATTCCTCTTTTGTATGCTCCGGCAGCTCCAGCGCAACTGCGATATTCAGCGCCGTATCATACCGGTTCTTCGCTTTCGCGTATTCCTTATGTTCCATCAGCGTCCGGAACTCTGCCGCCAGGGCATTCAGCTTTCCAGCCACTTCCTTTTCGTTTAACATGTCATTCCTTTCAGGCGATATCCTCGTACTTTCTACGCGCCCTGTCCCGGCGTCTCTGTTTTTCTTTTTCCTCGCGCTCCCAGTTCATAATCCCCAGCGCAAAAGCGATGCTTGAACTAAGCAGCATTGCCGATGGCAGCCACATCAGACCAAATTCGTACAGGATGAGCGCGATCGGGATCAGTGCCGCGCCGGTTGCCATATATACATCTGACCAGTCAATTCTTTTTTTCATCTCGTCCTCACTTTCCGGAAAAGTAGTGATCGCCGCACTGAAACAGCGGGGTCCCATACCTTCCATAACCTCCGGCGGTAAAATAATAGATATCCTTTCTGGACCTGTGTTCCAATTCCAGCTTTACCGCCAGATAGCTACTGTCTGCCGCCGCCCATACCCGCTCAATCGCCCCATTTTCCCAGGATGTGAACTGATGCTTCTGGGTAATCACTGCCGTAATGTCGTCCGGCCAGTCCGGATCTTCCACGCGATTTAAAACAACTGCTGCCACCAGCCGTTTTCCTTCCAGAGCCTGGTTGCCGGCTTCCGCCTCCACGCAGAGCGCCAGCAGCTCCAGGCTGTCCCAGTATTCCTCTTCGGCGATTTCTTCCGGCGTCTCATATGGAAGCTCCGCCGCGTATACGTTCTGTCCTGCTGACATGATGGATACCGCCAGCATGACTGCTGCCAATCCTTTATTTTTCAAAGTCTTATCCTCCCCATCCTTCTCGATCGTTTTTCTTATCCGAACTTTTCTCCATTTCTTCGATCTCTTTTGCGATTCCCGTCATCACCCAGACAGCAGCGCTGTCCGCCGCATGATCTGGAACGTCATACAGCTCAAACGCATTTTTCACTGTTTCACGAATTAAGGATTCCATTTTCTCTTTCATATTCCATCCTCGTCTTTCAGCTGCTGTCATAACTGATTTCTCCTTTGCTTTCTCCTGTTCCATCAAACGTGTTCGATTTTTTCAATCTCAATCAGACGCTGTAAATTGATAAGATAGGTGTGCTTTGTTTCTGATGTTTTCACGGAATATCCCCACGGATATTTTCCCTGCTCCAACCCTTTACGGATTGTCTGTGGGCTTGCCCTCATAAGCTCTGCCGCTTCTTCCACTGAAATTCTGATGATCGGTTTCAGTCCCTGAATCCGGTTCACATGCTCTGCATCCCCGGCTTCATCCTGCGAAATGACGGGCTGCGGGTTGAAATAATCAACATCCAGCCCAAGTGCCACTGCAATTTCTGTCTGCGTCTTCTCCGGCGGAAGCTGCGTACCGGAAAGGTATTGGCTGATCGACGCTTTGCTTTTCCCAGTCATGCTGCAGACCTGCGTTTGGCTCAGCCCCTTTTCCCGGATAACTGCTTTCAGCCTGCGTCCAAACTCTGTCATATTTTCTCCTTTTCACCGAATTCAATCGCAATACGACCAACTACAAAACGGGCATCCTGTGATAAAGGTGCTTCCTGCCTTTTCAACACTGATTCCGTTTATCCATTTATGGCTCATTGATCTTACTGTTTTACCTTTTTCCCCATAAATGTCTTGATTGCATTTCCAGCAATACTGTTCCGGTGCAAAATGCGGAAGATTATTTTTTTTACAATATTTCATCTGTGCTATGTTCGCTTCTATAGCATTAAAATGTTCCACAGTGCATCACCTCCTGCTATCTTGATTTTTCGTCCCTTTCTTTTTATAATTTTGTTAAAATTATTTGCAGCTCCATTTCAAAGCGCTTTAACACTACCTGAAAGGAAAAATATCATGAGAATTCCAATTGAAGCCCTTAGTATCAATCCTCAAAAAAACAGTTCTACTGTTTCTGTTGATATTCCGTCCATTTGCCCCAGATGCGGCGTCTCTCACGGACGCGAACCGCTAATTTCCTATATCTGCAAGCCAAAATTGGAACCTGATCTTAAACAGTCCTATGTATATTCCTTATATTTTTGTTCCGCCTGTGATCGCTGTTTTTACGTCACTTACCGCGTGTGGATTTCAATATATGGCGTGAATAATTCCGAAATCGTCGAAGTTCTCCCAGCTCCGCTTCCTAAACAGGATTTTTCTGAAAGGCTAAAAGAACTGTCTCCAAAATTTATCGAAATCTATCAGCAATCCCAAATTGCTGAAGACGCCGGTTTATCCGAACTATGCGGTATGGGATATCGCAAAGCTCTTGAATTTTTGGTCAAAGACTATGCCATTTCGCTTCATCCTGAAGATGAAGAAAAAATTAAAACCCAAATGCTTTCCCCATGTATAAATACCTACATAAATAATCACAAGATCAAATCGCTTACATTAGCAGCTACATGGATCGGTAATGATGAAACCCATTATGTTCGCAAACACGAAGATTACGGTTTAGAAAATTTTAAAGCGTTTATTACTTCAATGGTGTCTGCTATTGAATTTGAACTCGCATACCAAGACGCTGAAAAACTCATTGATTCTTCAAAATAGGCTCTATCGACTCTCCGATAGCTCCCAGTTCTTTATTCAGTTCTTTCATGCAAAGTTCCGTATCCATCTCTGCAAGAAAGTTTCCATCCAAGTCCCAGTATTGAGTCACCTCCCTTACTGGGTCTTGGTTTGTTCCAAGACCTCTGTCTGCTTTGGTTTCAATTACCTGAATTACTCTTGCACTTCTTGTGCCATCTGGTCTTCCTTTGAACATCTGTCCAACCTCCTTACGTCTTGATTTTTCGTCCCTATCTTTTTATAATTTTGTTAAAATACTTCATTACAAAAGGGGGATTCCATTATGTCATTTTTCCTAATTCTCACCGCAGTAATTGCTCTCATTCTTCTTATCTGCCTGTTCTTCCAATCCAGAAAATCTACTCCACCGGATACTTCAACCTACACACCACCTTCTTACCTTCAGGAAGAAACTATTGCTCAGCGTCCTAAAATCTCTGCAGAGGTGTCAGATGATTTTTACTATGCCGTCAAGCAATATTGCAGCGACCATTCCATGACGACTTCTGCTTTAATTCGAACAGCCGTTTCGGAATATATGAGCAACTCCGCAACTGCCTCAGTTCAGCAGCACATCGACCCGAAGCCAGTTACCAGACGGACTTCCAGTGTTCCGGTCTCCAACCCTACCAGTTCCTGGAAGTGTCCCAGATGCGGGCATATCAATGCTCCCTACATTGGAACTTGCGCCTGCGGTGCAACACGAGAATCTCCAACCCCCGAACGTCCTTACTACGTCAGAACGGATGGTTCCTGGAAATGTCCGAAATGCCATCGGGAAAATGCAAGCTACATTGGAACCTGTGTCTGCGGTTTTGCAAAAGAGTGATCTGTATCCCCCTTCGATATGAAGGGGGATTTTTAATTTAATGCTTCATTTCGTAATGATTTATCTATCCTTTTTGTTGTTATGCTATTATGAATGTCACTAAATGTGACACTCTTTGTCAAAAAAAATTTCCTGCACACTTCTTTTATAAAAGTTCGATATCCTAACTTTGATATCATCTCTTGGGATTCTTTCCCCATTTTCATACATGCCAATTGCAGAAATACTAATTCCTAATTCCTTTGCGACAGTATCTCTCGAAATATTGCCTCTCAATTTCTGCAATCGATTACCAATTTCTTTTGCTTCTACCACTTTATTTTTCTCCTTTCTGCATGTCACTCTTTGTGTCTTTTACATTACCACTTGTCTCGTATTGTGTCAACACAAAATGTGGAATTTTTTCTTTACATTTTCCACGAGTCGTGTTAAATTGAACTTACAGATTAAAGATGAGGTGAACAAATGGGTGATTTTAATAAAGTGCTTAAGTCCCTACGCACAACTCAAGGACTAACTCAAGACGAACTAGCTAAAGCACTTGAAATTTCCAGAAGTGCTATTGGTATGTATGAAAGAGGTGATAGAGAACCCGACTATGAAACCCTTGAAACTATTGCTGATTATTTTAATGTGAGCATAGACTATCTTCTTGGACGTGAAAATCAAACAGTCCGTTTGGTTAATCCCACTGTTGCCGCTCACTTCGATGGTGATGAATACACTGAAGAAGAATTAAAAGAAATCCGGCAATTTGCCGAATTTGTAAAATCAAAACGGAAATAGCATATTAACATTTTTCAATAGAGAGATGATATCGTGAATCAATTTGAAGAATTGGAAGATTACGCTTCTCAAAATAATGTTGATGTCATTCCACACAAATTTTCAAGTAACCGAATCAAAGGCTTATACATCAACAATACAATTGCAATAAACACATCCATTGACACTATTGCAGAAAAAGCTTGCATTCTTGCCGAAGAAATCGGACATCATGAAACCACGATCGGAAATATCATAGAACAGCAAACAGTTTCCGATATAAAGCAAGAACGCCATGCTCGCATCTGGGCTAGCAATCGAATGATAGGGCTATCTGGTCTTATTGATGCTTTCCAAAACGGCTGCAGAAATTTATTTGAAATGGCTGAATACTTAAACATTACAGAAGAGTTTTTAAATGAATCTTTGAAATATTACCGTGAAAAATACGGTACCGGTATTAAATATAAAGATTATTACATCAGATTTGAGCCTAATTTAATGATATACAGGCTCTGATCCGTTGAAAGGAGGTCTTATCTATGCCTTTACCGAAACAACACACCTACACATCTGAGGACTATTGGAACTTACCAGACGGGCAGCGTGCGGAGCTGATCGACGGGCAGCTCTACAACATGGCTCCGCCCAGTCGGATACACCAGCGGCTCGTATCCCAGTTTACCCGTGTAATCGGTCAGTACATCGCCGATCATCACGGCTCCTGTCAGGTCTATCCTGCCCCATTTGCTGTCAATTTGGACGCAGACGATAAAGACTGGGTGGAACCGGATATTTCCGTTATCTGCGACCACAACAAGCTCACAGACCGGGGCTGCGCCGGTGCACCGGACTGGATAATCGAGATCGTATCGCCGTCCAGCTCCCGAATGGACTATTACAAAAAAATGAATCTCTATCTCGATGCCGGTGTTCGGGTATACTGGATCGTCGATCCAATCCGAGAACGCACTACGGTCTGCGATTTTTCCGGGGATAATGTGCCGGTTATGTTTACGTTTTCGCAGACTGTCGCCGTTTCGATTTATCCCGATCTTGCGATCTGCATTGATGATCTATTGAACGGCTAAAACACAAGAAAAGTCCCGGTGCTACCAACACCGGGACCATGCTATAATCTTGACTTTTACTACTGAGGGACATAAAATACTAATGTAATGATGTCATTACCAGTATTAACATGTACCCTTGGCAGTAATCCTCCCACAATACGGGAAGTGACAAACCCACGGGTACTTTTTATTATCGATTGCAAAGGAGGGATTTAATCAATGTATACAGCACTGGATGTTTCCCGTTATGTTATTACACAGTGTTCACAGGCAGAAAAACCTATCAGCAATCTGAAATTACAAAAGGTACTATATTTTTTATGGGCTGATTTCTACCGTGAAACAAAAAAATACCTGTTTTTTGATGATATTTGTGCATGGCAGCTCGGACCCGTCGTCCCTGATGTTTATTATCAATATTGCTCCTATGGCGGTCGTCCTATTTATTCTTTCTATAGCTCCGCCCTTGAGCCGCAGGATACATTGCTGCTGAACAGCCTTATTTCCAACTATATGGATATCCCGGCAAGTGCTCTTGTAAATCGAACGCACGCTATCGGCTCTGCATGGGATTTGACCTATCAAAACGGCGTTGGGAACAGAAAAGTCATTCCTTTCCCGTTAATTATTTCAAAGGAAGTGGGTGCCTGATGCTTGCAAAGGAGAAGGCGAGACGCCAGCATGAACTAACTGAAAATATTTACCACCTGTCCAAAGCTTTACTGGAAACAGATGAGGAAAAGGAAGAAGTAGCCTCCAAGCTCCGTTTATTGTATCAAGGTGGATTTCGGCATAATTACTCCGACTTTTTCCCGATCATACTTGAGATCGCCCGGCAGGACAATGATTACAGCATTGACTACCTGTCTGAGAATCTGGAATCCCTGCGCGTATTCGTTGAAAATGATTACGTCAGTAACAACAAGCGCTATACCGGCCTTTATCCAATCCTTGAAAAATTATGTGATCACCTCAATCTCGAGATCAGCCGGTGGAGCTATTATTCTCAGAATGAGCATAGGATCGAGGATATTTCTTCCAAAACGGATTCCATGACCAAAAGCCTGGCATCCGCCCAGGAATCCCTTGAGGCAGCCTCTAAGCAGGCTTCTTCCATGCAAACTGAGGTCATCTCTGTTTTAAGCATATTCGCCGGTATCGCATTTGTTTTTTCTGGAGGTATGAGCTTCCTCGGAAGCGCTATTACATCGATAAACAATGCCACCAACCACGAACTTGTTGTTTTGGTTATCCTGCTTTGCGGTCTCGTGATGTTCAATACGATTTTTCTCATGATGTATCTGGTTGGACGGATCACAAACCGAAATATTTGCACCCACTGTAAAACCAGCGATTGTACCTGTCAAAAGCAATGCAGTGGTCTTTCGAAAATACGTAAACGACTGCCATATGTATTTTATTTCAATCTGTTCAGCATACTCGGTGTCTTAATTGATTGTGTCATATGGTACTTGGATATCAGAAATTTGTTCTTTTTATAAATGAAAAAGTCCCGGTGCTACCAACACCGGGACAATCCCAGAAACTATGCAGGCCAGGTGGCCGGTATAATCTCCAAACGCAAAGAAATTATACCACACATGCCTGCACCTGCATAGGTGTATTTTTTATACCCAAAAGGAGGGAATATCATGCGTTTACCAAACGGTTATGGCTCCGTTCACAAGCTTTCCGGAAAACGCCGGAATCCCTGGCGTGCAAGAAAAACGGCTGGATGGGATGTAGACCCGGAATCCGGTATCCCAACGCAAAAATATGAAACCATCGGTTACTACCCCACCCGTCAGGAAGCATTGCAGGCACTGGCAGACTACAATTCGAATCCTTATGATATCAGCGTGTCTTCCATCACCTTTTCTGATGTTTACACCATGTGGTCGAAAGAATACTATGCCACGCTGAAGAATGATTCCAGCGCCCGCAGTTACAAAGCAGCCTATAAATATTGCGAACCGATCTACGCTGTGCCCATGCGTGATCTGCGTGTTACTCATCTGCAGGGCGTCATAAATGATGCAGATGTCGGGGAAGCGACGAAAAGCCGTATGAAATCACTTTTCAACCTCATGTACAAATACGCTATGACACATGATATCGTGAACAAAGACTACAGCGCTCTATTCGTCCAGAAAGTCGGCAAGCGGGACAAGTCGCAGCGTGTGCCGTTCAAAAACAGCGAAGTGCAACAGCTCTGGAAGCTCCGCAGCTTTGGGGTTACGGACATGATCCTGTTTTCCGTTTATACCGGATTCCGCCCGTCAGAAGTTCTGCTGATCGAAACCAAAAACGTTGATCTGGCTCGCTGGCGGATCAAGGGCGGCATGAAAACGGAAGCCGGAACTGACCGCATGGTTCCGATTCATCCGATGATCCGCCCCATCGTACAGGATCACTACAACCCGGAAAATGAATTCTTGTTTCCAAACGAACAGGGGCATCTTATGACCTACGATCAGTATCGGGGACGCTTCAAAAAGGTTATGTCCCGGATCGGAACCGTACATACTCCACACGAAGCACGCCATACATTCATTTCCTGCGCAAAGCATTACAAGATGGACAATAACCTGTTGAAAGCCATCGTCGGACATAAGATCACCGACATCACTGAAGAAGTTTACACCCACAGACCTTACAGCGATTACGAAGGTGCTGTATCCTTAATTTCCTACGACGGCGCGGACATCGAATACGAATCCATTGACGCCGAATGGGACTAAAAAAGGGCTATCCTGCTGCCGGTTTTACGACCACAGGATAGCCCATTTTTTGTGTATTGCTTGTGTATTGTGTGTGTATTGTTTGTGTATTACGCGCACAAATTTCTAACGATTTTGACATATCCACACACTGAACAACCCTTGATTTTACTGGATTTCTCAGAACTTGCCAGCGTTAGCAGCTTCCTCAA
>ENA-ORTW01000636-ORTW01000636.1-human-gut-metagenome-genome-assembly--contig:-NODE-636-length-43990-cov-31.141140_pt1 | contig 43990 bp, 30 predicted proteins | sample MGYA00242072_ERZ509193 | MGnify/ENA primary metagenome ERZ509193 (study PRJEB26280, sample SAMEA2338813) | human gut metagenome | biome: human gut; feature: human-associated habitat; material: faeces... | reverse complement strand
TGATTCCCAGAAACTCTTTCTTCTTCGTTGATGCCTGCCCCAGCTCGTCGCTGATCAGACTCATCGTCAATTGCTTCTTCACCTCTTTATTATACATCTTTCCCAACCTTTTTGCTGTTCTTTCTTTGTGCGGGATTGCCTTAAACCTAAACCGCCCGATAAAACCATGTAGGGAACTGTTGACTCCGTACTTCTACAGTAAAGTTCCCTACACAAGACTTTGACGCCTTCCGGAAGGAAGGCGTTTTTCTTATCTGAAACAGAAGGAGGTATCCTCTTGGAGGTCAAAATCAATAGAGAGATTCGGAACTATACCGAGTCTATGTTTTTCGGACTGTCCCTCAGACAGTTCTTTTTTTCTTTACTGGCTGTCGGCGTTGCGGTGCTTTTGTACTGCAGATCATATCAAACTGGGCGAGAAATATGCCAGAGTGCTTTTCCTCAAGGACTACGCCAGCTATATCAAGGACAGCATGTTCTCGGAGCTGACCGAGCTAAACCGCAATCTCATGCTGTCCATTGATGTGATCCACATTCCCACCGATGAGGCCGTCCGCGAGGTGGAGTTCCTCTTGCTGGGCGTGGAAACGAGCATCACCGGCTGGCAGAGAAGGCAGAATCAGAACAACAACTTCTCCGCTGTGGTCCCCTATGATATGGAGCTTCAGCGCAAGGAATCCAAGGAGTTTTGGGACGACCTGACCACCCGTGACCAGCGCATGATGTTTGCGGTGGTCACAATGGTGATAACCGCAGGCTCCAAGGAACAGCTGGACCTGGATACGGAAACGGTGCTGTCTACAGCGAGAAAGCACATGTGCCAGATGGCGACGCTGAAGTATCAGCAGACGGATGGACTGAATACGGTGCTGCCCATCGGGACGAGGAAAATCAACGCGTTCCGAACCCTCACCACGGAGAGCCTGGCGGTACTGATGCCTTTCAAGGTGCAGGAGATCATGGATAAGGGCGGCATTTACTTCGGTGAAAATGCCATTTCCCACAATCTCATCATGTGCAACAAGGCAAATCTCCTGAACCAGTCCGCATTTCTGCTCGGTGTTCCCGGCTCCGGCAAGTCGTTCTCGGCAAAGGAGCTGATCACCTTCCTCATGCAAGGCAACTCTATGACACGGGGGTTACTGCCGAATACGGAGATCAGCTTTTGTCCCTTTCTACCTGCGAATATACCTACGCCAACGGTCGCTTCGTTGTTGTAGCGAAGAAGGTGTGACTTTGCAATCCTGATCTACTACGATTTACGGTGCTCTTTGCATCAGCACGAAGCTGAGAATCCTTAGATGATTCTCCTGGCATAATCGGCAGATCATCGTGCTTCTCAACAGCTACAGCCTGCTCTGGCTGTTCCTTCTCTGAAGACAGAGAGAAAGTCATGAACTGGATATGTTATCTTGTTGACCAGATTGCCAGGTTTTGGGGAGGAAATGATAGCAGTTTCGTAAATTTTCAGTCAAATCTAAATAATCCGCCTTTGAAAAATGTGGATGGTATTAAAGGCCGGCTCTTTATTATAGCGCTTTTCTCCATTCACAGTGAGTTACTTACCAAGGAAGATGCTGTAAAGGTTCTGCAGGTTGTAGATGATGCCGTAGCATCAGAATTCGTTAAAAAGATTATAGGCGCAATGGCTCGCGCTGCTAGAGTGGGCATGCAGAAGCCCAATGAGCAACAGACTACATCTTCAGCTGAACGAACTGATGGAGATAGGTCGGGGTATGAACTGCCTGAAGAATTGAAGGGTTTGTTCGTGGTGTACAACAAGCTCGTCCAATTCATTAGAGATTCTCACATTGATCCGATCCGTAAGCCAAATTTCTCCTTTCTACTTCCTTCAGTTTTTTTAGCAGATGATTCTCCATTTCTGCTATGTACAGCTGGTGCTCCAACTGCGCAATTCGGATTTGCATCTGCTCCAGTTCGCTCCGCGGTTCTTGCTCATGCTTGCGCTTGCCGCGGCGATCCTCCAGCCCCGATTCGCCCGTCTCCCTGTATTTCAGCGTCCATGTGCGAGCCTGGCTTCGGCTGACTTCTTGCAGTTCGTTGTTACTGCGGCTTTCGGATTCTCCTACTTCCCGGCTGCAAGACCTCCCCGGCTTATACTATTTCCAGATTCACTTGCGCCATCTGCTTGCGCCTTTTCCGTTCTGGCATCCGGTCGTTCCATTTAGCGTAGCGCTGCTACGCTGCATTCCACTCCCGTTAGCCAGAGCGAAAAATTCGCGGCGCATCTTGGCGCATTCTCATTTGGAAATAGTATTAGTTGTTGCTCATGCCGGGCGCACCCCAGAAAAAGCTGCCGAGGATTTGCTCTCCTCGGCAGCCTTCCCTTTAGTCAATCGCCGTAATGGTCGGCACTGTCCACGTCTTGAGTGCCTCCATATCTGGCGTATAGATGCGCATAAACAGATGGAAGCCGCCTTCCCCCACCGGAAGCCAATTGGTCGTGTCCGCCGGCGCGTTCTTCGACAAAATTACATCCACAGAGCCGTCGTCATTTCTCTTCAAACCCGAACGGTCGTTGATGCAGTAGCGGTCGAGCAGATTATCGATGAGGAAATCATCGTCACCATATGCAGTGATCGACCAGAAACCGCCTTCAAGCACCTGCGGATCGCTTTCAAGGTGGAGAATGTAGGACTTTTCACCCGTCAAAGGATTCCCGTCGGTATCCTTTTCCGTCTTGGGGTACAGTGCGATTTCCACCGTATTCGCCCCAAGGCCGGCAATGGCAACCAGCGCACGGTAGGCATATTCCGTACCAAAGTCCCCGATTGGCGCGCCGAAATAGCTCCACTGCCCCAGCTGTTTGGAAAACTTCATTCCCTCTGCTGCGAGCTTCGGCCGAAGCCCTTGCAGCATTTCCCGCCAATTTGCCTGAATATCTCCAGTCAAAACAGATGCGTCAAATTCCATGCCGGGGCCAACGTGAACTGCCGCGAGTTTTTCAAGTATTTCCGCATCAGCGGCGGACGGCGGATTGTTCTCCATCAGCGTGTTTGCTTTGTTGAAGAATGTGACAGGATCCAGCGACAGTACCTTGTTGATGGGGACATAGCTGTTTTCCTCCCGATAGCTTCCCTTCGGGGGCTGATACGCTTCTCCGCTCAGGTAGACAGAAAGCGGCAAAAGCTGCATCTGCGCCTGAATGGCATACACATTCGGAAGATCCGCCTCTCCGGAAAGCACCGTTCTGGTAATGGCCCACGCCATAGCGGTAGGAACATCAATGCGGGTCACATTGTCCGGCAGGTCGCCCTTCCAAGTTGAGCGCGTGATTGCATAGACTCCAGCCCGGTCAAGGACAGCAACGGTATTTGTCCATGCGTCAAGCACCTGCACCTTGCAGAAGCGGTCTGTTTCCGGATGCACATAGATCATCGGCTCTTCGCTCAGGTCATACCACACCTGTGTATAGATGGTGTCCACGTTCGGCGTCACCACGTTTTTGAACTGCGCGTTGGCCAGTGCCACACCGTGCATGAACTGATTAACAGGCGCCTTGCCGGGTGCGGCTTCCTCCATATTCGTTGCGGAAGTTCTCGTCGCGTCCATCAGCACCAGCGGGAATGCATAAATGTAAGCCTCCTCAATGGTTTTCCACACATCTTCGGACGACGAGACAGCCTCCGCCTTGACACTCCATGCGCAGCCGGACAGCAGCATCGCCATGCAGAGCAGGATTACTGTGATTTTCTTCATCTTTTTTCCCTCCCTATAACGATTTTTCTTACGGTTCGATGATATTGAAATACAGGTCAAAAGCGGCCATACTGTCGCAAAACGCTTGGAGCAGCGCCTTATCGCCCTTTTCAACGGTGATGAGCTTGTCGATATTTTCCTGATTTCCGCTTGTGATGGCAAGAATCCCGATTCGGGGGGTAGAAATCGTCAGGTCAGCCTCATCCGAGAGCGCATCCTTATAGTACAGGAGCACGCCATGGTGGATCTTCAGCAGATAATCGTCGCCATCCGTCAGTTTGAGGTTGATGGTGAAGGAACGATTCTGGAGCTTTTCCGTATCCATGATAATGCCCATGTAATCCAGCATTGTCTGCGCGTCCATCCCCTGTGCGGTGGTGCCAACGCCAAGTTGGGCTGCCTTCGGGTACAGGCCGGTGCCATTCCGCAGCTCAAAGGCTGCCACAAGATAAGCATTTCTCCATGCGCCCGACTCTGCCTGATAGCCAAGCTGCTCCAGCGCATCGGCGCACAGATAGCGCGCTTCCTTATTTTCCGGGTCAGCAAATACCAGCGTATTCGTTATCTGTGCGACCCACTGATATTCGCCCTTTTCATAATCGGCACGTGCCATTTCAAGCACCTTGTCCGTGTCGCCAAGATACTCCACAAGTTTTTGGGCATATTCGCTCGGCGTCAGCTCGTCCAGATGAATCGGGTTTGCATCGTACCAGCCCATGTATTTCTGATAGACTGCCTTGACATTGTGCTTCAGTGTACCGTAATACTGCCGGGTATACCAAACCTTTTCCAGCTCCTCCGGCAGCCGGATCATGGAGGCAATCTCCGTGGAGGTATAACCTTCGTTGATATACAGGAGGGTCTGATCGTGGATGAACTTATAGATGGCGGCTGTGTTGGTCATGTATTCGTTGACGGTTTCCTTGCCCCAATGCGGCCAGTTGTGCGCCTGAAAGACAACCTCGGCGTCGGGGAACAGCGACTGTGCCTCGGTGATGTAGCGAGCCCAGCCATTCGCATCCCGCACCTCCGCGCCGCGCAGCGTGTAGAGATTGTGCATGGTTCCGCTGCAGTTTTCCGCCATCCAGAGAGCTTTGCTGTCGGGGAAATAGGTATTCATTTCGGCGGGAGATTCCGTCCCCGGCGTTTGCTGGAAGATAGCGGTTACGCCATCAATGGTTGTTTCATAAATCGAATCCGCAACCTCGAAGGTCGGCGCGATATAACCGACACCAGTCTGCACTGCGGTCAGGCCAATGCCCACCGAAAGGCGTCCCTGTTCGCCATAGGGAAGCATGGAGCCGTACTGGAAAAACGCCCGCCGCTTCATTGCCGTGCCCACAAAGACATTTTCCTTCATTACCGCGTCCGTAAAGCCTTTTGGCACAATAATTGCGGTCTTGCCGGATGCAATCTGCTCGTCAAGCGGCAGGCTGCTATCCGCAGCATCTTCGGGGGCAATCAGCCCTTCAATGCCGCCGTAGTGATCCACATGCGCATGGCTGATGACAATGGCGACAATCCGCGCATCGCCCATCTTGGAGCGGAAGAGTTTCAGTGCTTCCGCTGCGGTATATTTGCTGCTGCCGCAGTCCATGATGATCCATCCGTGTTCGCTGCGGACGAAGGTAATATTGGAAATATCATAGCCGCGCACCTGGTAGATGCCGTCAGTAACCTCAAAGAGACCGTAAATGTGGTTTAGCTGCGTATTCCGCCATAGGCTGGGGTTGGCGGTATCCGGCGCGTCTTTGTCAAGAAACGCATATGCGTCCTGCGTCCACACGGTTCTCCCGTTCTCGCCACGGAGATTCAGTGTGTCCGGTGCGGCGATGAAACCTCGTTCTGCATTCTCAAGCTCCGACGTATCCTCAAAGTTCAGGAAGTTGTATACCTGCCGATTGACTTCCATGGTGCTTTGGGTTGCCGGCTTAATCGCCGCATTGAACACGGCGGCAGTGTCGCTGCTTTTCTCAGCACTGGCACAGACCGTCAGCGTGGCAGCCAACATGGTCGGCACAAGGAGTAAGCTTAGCAGTTTCTTTTTCACAGGTGTTCCTCCTTTACTCGGACAGATTTCCCCATAGGGAACTGCTACGAAAGATGACATTGCTCACCTTCCGTCCTTTTCTGTTCTTATGTTTTCAGTGTAGCATAACTTTGTTTGAATTGCAACATACCTTGCGTGAACATCGTACAATCCTGCGCGAATGGCGTTTTTTCTTTGCGTTGAATCTTGCATTGCATCTGAAAACATGGTATTCTGTAATGGTATTTCATAATGGTGGAGGGAAGAGCTATGAGATTCAACGATATTTCCGTTATTTCCAACCGCAGGCATATCAGCTTGCTGACAGAGGACATTCTTTATATTCAATTGTCAGGCCGCCAGTCGATCATCCATTTTTCCGATGGCAGAACCTACGAAACCTATGCCGCCATCCATGAATTGGAAAGTCTGCTTGGCAGCGGCTTTATCCGCGCCGACCGCGCCACGCTGGTATCTATCAAGGGAATCCACGACATTGGAAAGGAGATTGAACTCATCAACGGAGAAACGCTGTATTATAGCTGTCGAAAGAAACGAGAGCTCAAAGAACAGCTGCGCGCCGGACGGCGGCAGATTGCGCAGAGCCTGTCTGACAGCGACGCGCCCGCCACACCGGAAGAATATCAGCGGCACTATGCCAGCTATGACAGCGCGCCCTTTGCGTTTACCGACATCGAGATGGTGTTCAACGAGGAGCGCGCCGCTGTGGACTGGATCTTCCGCTACGGTAACGAGGCACTGGCTGAAATCGAAAAAACGCCGCTGCAGCAGCTCATCAACCACTCGTTCGGCAGCATTTTCCCCAATATGGACGCAAAGTGGCTGCGCGTCTACGAGCGCACAGCGCTGTTCGGTGAAACGCTGGAAATTGTATATTACAGCCCGGAGATTGACACAAAATTGAAAATCATCAGCTTCCCCACTTTCAAAGGGCACTGCGGCTGTATGCTGTTCAAACAAACGGATATTCAGACGGTGGGTGAGTACGCCGCGCCATAACGAACTGCGCAGATGCGTGTCCCTGCTCTCAAACATGAGGACGAGCGCTGTTCCACCGCATTTCTCATGTGTGTTTTGCACACATACTGTTGACTTTTCAATTCTTTTCTGCACGCAAACAGGCGCTGGCAAGAATCTCACCCTGCCAGCGCCGTTTTGTATTCAGCTTTACTGCCGCTGCACCGAAATTGGCTCATCCGTCAATTCCACCGTCTCGCCATACACCTGCACCGCCAGTTTGTCCCCCTGCGTCAGCTGGAACACGGTCTTATTCGCATCCATGCTGATTGCAATCACACGCCCACGGTACATGACCGAGAAGGTCAGCCGCTTCCAGCGCTCCGGCAGACGCGGGGCGAAACGCAGCATCGTGTCATCGCTGCGCAGACCTGCGAAGCCGTAGACGATGTTCGCCCATGCCATCGCGATGCTCGTGATGTGCAAGCCCTCGCGCGTATTGCGGTTATAGTTGTCCAAATCAAGGCGCGTCGCGTAGCCGAAGAAATTGACTGCCTCGTCCATCTTGTCCAGTTCTGCCGCCAGAATGGAGTGAATCGCAGGCGAAAGAGAGGATTCGTGAATCGTGCGCGGCTGGTAGAAATCGTAGTTGATACGCTTCGTCTCGGTATCAAAAGACGAATTGTAGAGGTAGAGGAACATCAGCACATCCGGCTGCTTAATCATGTCTGTGCGGTAGATGCGGTCGTACGCCCAATGGTCATAGAGCGGGAACTCGCTGACCGGAATGCTGTTGATGTCCGTGTGCGGCAGCTCAAAGAAGCCGTCATGCTGCTCAAACAAGTGATTGGGCGCTTCCGGAATGTACATGTTGTCGGCAATGTGCCGCCATTGCGCGGGTTCATCCGGTGCAAGCTGGACTTTTTCGCACAGTGCCGCGTAAGCCTCCGGCGCATCCGCCCGCATTGCATCCAGCACATCCGCCGCATAGCGCAGGGCGCGCATCCCCATATAATTGGTATATGCGTTGTTGTTGACCATCATGTGGAACTCGTCCGGGCCCATCACGCCGAAGAAGCCGTATTTGCCGATTTTCTCGCTGAAGCCGACGCGAGTTGCCTGGAATCGGGCGATTTGCAGCAGCATTTCCGCGCCGTAGCGGTACAAAAACGCCTTGTCGTCCGTCAGGTGGACATAATGCCAGATGCCGTAGGACACCGCCGTGCTTGGCTGCAATTGCAGGCTGGCGTGCTGCCAGAGCGGACAGGCTTCGTCGCCGTTAAGCGTCGCAATCGGGTAGCATGCGCCCTTGCAGTCCAGCATTTTTGCGCGCTCCAGCGCCATCGGCAGCGTGTTGTAGCGGAAAAGAAGGAGCGATTTCGCTGCTTCCGGATTCGTGAAGAGGTAGAACGGCAGGCAGCAGGATTCCGTGTCCCAGAATGCATGACCGTTGTACGCCTCGCCTGTCAAGCCCTTCGCGCCAATGTTGTGGCGCATACTGCCGCCGTTGTAGGTTTGCGCAAGCTGGAAGGAGCAGAAGCGAATCCCCTGCTGTTCTGCTGCGACGGCTTCCGCCATGCTTTCATCTTTCGGCTCAATGCAGATGTCGGACGTGTGCCAGTAGGCATCCCAGTACGCGCGCTGTGCCGCCTGTGCGTCATCGAGCGAGACGGCTTTGCTCTGCGCCATCGCGTCCTGACCGTTCTGCCAGAGGTCGTCCCCCTGCTGACCGTTGAACAGCACGACGGCGCGCTTGTCGATTTGCACGGCTTGCCCCGGCGCAAGCAGAACATCCGCCGTCGCGGTGACGGTTTTGCCCTCGGCGGATGTGGTGGATTCGCCGGGCAGCGTCAGCCATGCGCCGCAAAACTCCTCCTGATTCGATAGCGTCGTGCGGGACTGCGCCATCAGGCAATCCGGCTTCGCGTCGATGCGCGTCTCCTGCCAGAAACACTTCTGCCGCCCTTCATGCACGACGTTGAAGGACACGCCGGACGTGACTGTCGCGCTGCCCGTGAAATTGAGCGCTTCGAGCGTGATGCGCTGGTACGCGCGTTCGCGGTGCACCATATCGAGGAATCGGAGGAAGGTCAGGCGGATTTGCTTGCCGCTCTTCGCTGTCCAGAGGAAGCGGCGGGTGAGCGTGCCGGCGCGGAGGTTGAGTTCGCGGGTGAAGTCAGAAAACTGCGACTGACCCAAATCGAGCGTTTCGCCATCGACGGAAATCGTCGTCATCAGCCATTCCGCCGAGGGAATCATGAAGTGCGTTTTGTCAATGATGCCCTTATAGGAGCGGCTCAGCTTCTCCATATCATAGATGCCATTGGTATACGCTCCGCGAAGGCTATCGACGTGTCCGCCCTCATCAAAGCAGCCGCGCACGCCGATGCTCTCATTGCCCAGCGAGAAGATGGATTCACTCACGCGCGCGTAGGCGGGGTCGAAGCCCTGCTCAATGACCTTCCACGGGTCTACTTGGAAATATACGTCAGCGGCTTTTGCCATTGTGCGTCCTCCTGTCGGTTCTTTCTTTTTGGCAAGAAAGAAGTAGAAGCTCTTTTTTTCGGTATTGCAGGTTGTCTTCTTTTCCGTGAATGGGCTGTTAAGCAGCTTCCAGAGGGCTTTCCGCTCGCCCTCTGGACTCCTTCGGCGCGCCCTCCCATGTTACTGGGTGATAGGCGGAGTTTTTATAATGTCAACCCTTGATGCCCACAGACACGGCGTTTTCGGTCAGCTGCTTCTGGAAGATGAAGAAAAGGATGATGGGCGGAATCATCGAGAAAGCGACGGAGCGCATCATCGTGTCGGCGTTGACGGTCTGTTCCGTGCTGAAAACAAACAGGCGCACCATCACCGTTTGCAGTGCGCTGCCGCGAAGCACCAGATACGGCAGGAGGAAGTCCGACCATGCGGCGTTGATGGCGAAAATCGCAATCACGGAGCAAATCGGCTTGGACAGCGGCAGGACGATGTAGAAGAACGTTTGCAGCTGCGTGCAGCCATCAATCCGCCCGGCTTCGATGATGGAAGTCGGCAGCGATTCAAAGAACTGCACGAACAGGATAACGTACATGGCGTTCGCGCCATAGCTCAGCCAGAGCGGGACGAACGAGCCGCCGAGATTCAGCTTCTGGATGTTCGTGAACAGCGGCACGATGCTGATGGTCGTCGGCAGGAGCAGAGAGAGCATGACGAGCTTCTTGACGATGCCGTAGCCCTTGGGCTTCAAAATCGCCAGCCCATAGCCCAGCAGACCGTTGAACACAATCGCGCAGACGACGCTGCCCGCAACGGAAATCAGCGAGTTAAGGTAGTTCTGCGCAATGCCCAGCTGCGACCACGTTTTCGCGAAGAGAGAAAAATCGAACACCTCCGGGAGCAGCTTGGCGGACGACATGAACTCCTTCAAGTCCTTGAAGCCCGCCAGCACAACCCAGATAATCGGGAAAACCGCGATGACCGTCATAATCAGGCAGAAGAAGATGATGAACCCATACCCAACCCGGACGGACGCGGAGTGCATATCGTAGTCCCGGATGACGCCGGTGCGCTGTGCTTTTGCCATATGCGTTCTCCCTCCTTAATCCCAGTCGGATTCTTTGCGGTCGAAGTAGGAGTAAATCGCCGTCATGACGAGCAAAATCAGCGTGACAATCACCGCGACGGCAGATGCCTTGCCATAGTTCATCGAGCCGCCGAACGCGTACTGCCACATCAGCTGCATCAGCGACAGGGACGCATTATCCGGGCCGCCCTTCGTCAGCACCATCGGTTCATACATAATCTGGAACACGGAGATGATTTGCAGAATCAGCAGCGTACCCGCGAGCTTCTTGATAGCAGGAATCATGATGTGGATGATGCGCTGCCAGATGCCCGCGCCGTCAATCGCCGCCGCTTCGTACAGCTCCGGGCTGACACTGGACATGCCCGCCATGTAAATCAGCGCCGTCGCGCCCGCGCCCTTCCACGTCGCGATCAGGATGATGATGGGGATGACCCACTCCGAGCGCGTCAGGTACGTCTGCGGCGCAATGCCCAAGTGGCTGAGCAGGATGTTCAGCACGCCGGACTTCTCGCCGGAGAAGAACGCCGACCAGAGGATGACGACCGCCAGACCGGGCAGCATATTCGGCAGATACGCCACCGTGCGGAAGAAGCTTTTGCTCCGCACGGTCTCCCCAATCAGCAGCGCCAGCACCATCGGCAGGAAGAAGCCCAGCAGCAGCGACCAGAACGTGTACGAGAACGTGTTCGTCAGCGCCTGCAGGAAGTCATCTTTGCCCATGACGCTGATGTAATTTTTGAAGCCGATGAAGTTCACCAGTTCGATGTTGCGCGTCTTGTACAGGCTCATCACCACGCTCTCGAACAGCGGTTCCCAGACAAAGAACAGCATCAGCACGAGGCTCGGCAGCATAATCAGCCAAGCATTGAGGTGGTCAACCGTCCGTGCGCGCAAGCCGACTTGCGCCTTTTTTCTGCTCATAGGCGTTCCTCCGCGAAGATTTGAGCGATTTTTGTGTAAAAGAAACCGGCATCGGTTCTCCTCCGCCGGTGTTCTTTTTTCCAATTAGAAATGAGGAATTAGCAATTAGCAATAATTGCCCGATGGCACCGCACTGCCCCGTCCGCATTGACTTTCGCTTGTCACCAACAAGGGCTAACCCAAAGTGCAGCGGCGCCGAAGGTTTCCAAAGGGCGATCGGAAAGCCCTTTGGTCGCCTCCGCAGAGGCGAAACCCTCTGCAACAAACAGTGCAATGCCATGCAGAATCAGAAATTAATAATCATTGATTTCATCATCCAGATACTCCTGGAAGGAATCCTGCGCCTTCTGCAGCGCCTTGCGCACATCCGCGCCCTCGCGGGTGATGACGCGCTGAATGACTGCGGTCAGCTCGCGATACAGCTGCTGCGCAAAGACGGGTTCTTCCGAGCGCAGCGTAATCGTGCCCTGCGTGATGGAATCGAAGAAGTCGTTATACAAGCGCATATCGACATTGCAGTATTCGTCAATAATCGCCTGCTTCGCCGCGTTGTAGTCCTCATCGTTCCACGCGCTGATGGCGGGCAGAACTGGTGCGCCGCGGTCGCGCTTGGCAGCATAGTCCGCGCGCATCCCCTCGATAATCTGGTCATTCAGGTAGGGCATCTTGCCCAGCACGGTCAGGTATGCCATCAGCGCCGTCGCCTGATCATCGGTAATGTTCGGCGCGAACATGTAGCAGGTGCCGCCCGCCAGCGCATAGCGTCCCGCGTCGCCCGCCGGGAACGGAATCAGCGCGAAGTCCTCCACCGGCAGACCCTTGTTGGAGGTCGGCTGGTCAACCGAGTCATCCGCCGCGAAGTTCATCGCCGCTTCGCCCGTGCCCAGCAGAGAATGCGCGCCCGCCCAGTCGGTCGTGGTCGCGTCGGCATTGAGGATGTTGTACTTCCAGCGCAGGTCGCGGATGTACTCCATCGCCGCCACGCACTCGTCGGATGTGAAGTTGCACACCCAGCGCCCGTCTTCATCCTGATATTCCAGCGCGTTTTCGCCCACGCAGCCGAAGTTCCACGCGATATTGGTGAACAGCCAGCCGCCATACGTCTCGCTCGCCGGGAACACCAGCCCCGCCTTGCCCGTCTTTTCGCGGATAATCTGACCGTATTCCGCCACTTCCTGCAAGGTCTTGGGGTAAATCGGCAGACCTTCCTCGTCCACCAGCCCCGCCTCGCGGAACAGGGCGACATTGATGTGCATACCCAGCACATAGCCGTCGCGCGGCAGACCGTAGATGCGGCCGTTCTCGTCAGACAGCATTTCGAGGTACGACGGGCTGAACTCATCCAGCACGCCCGCGCGCTCCAGCGCATCGGTCACGTCGCCGACAAGATGCTGGCTGATCAGCAGCTGCGGGTCGGTAAACGGCGGCTGGAAGATGCTCGGCGCCGTGCCGCCCTTCGCCATCGGAACGTAGCTGCTCAGGGTGTAGGAGTAGTAATCCGGCACCAGCGTCACGTTCGGGTACTGCTTCTTCATCGTTTCGCGGTAGCTCTCAAAGAGCGCCTTTTCCGCCTCCGCCGCCGTATCCGCGGGCCAGTTGCCCAGCGTAATCGTGCAGGTCAAGTCCGCATCAACGACCTCTTCCGCCATCGCCAGCGGCAGCGCACCCAGCGTCAGGCACAGCACCAGCAGCATGGAAACCAATTTCATCGACCCTCTCATGGGAAAACCTCCTTCACGAGTTCATGGCGTATTTTCGTTAGGTTTAACGTTCAACCTTGTCTCTATTATAGTGTATCAAGCCCATTTTGTCAATCCTGTTTCGAGATTTTTTTGAAAAGAAAAGGGGCTGCTTCGGAGAAGCTGTGTCCCCGAAGCAGCCAAAGGGATGTGTTATACTATTTCCAGATAAGAATGCGCCAAGATGCGCCGCGAATTTTTCATTCTGGCTAACGTGAATGGAACGCAGCGTAGCAGCGCTACGCTAAGTGGAATGAGCGGACGCCAGAATGGAAAAGGCGCAAGCAGATGGCGCAGGTGAATCTGGAAATAGTATTATTTACTTTCCTTGAAAACGACCATCAGTCCCTGTGCATTTGCCCAGTCAATCACCTGCTGATTTTCCGCGTCGCAGAGAATCACCGGATGGCAGCCGCTGAAGGCATCATCCGCCAGCGTTTGCACACTGTTCGGGATAATGACCAGCCGCAGTAGCGTACAGTCTGCAAAGGCGCGCTTTCCAATCGCAGTAACGCCCTCCGGAATATTCACCTGCTGCACCTGCCACATGCCGGCAAAAGCTTCTTCCTCAATGGTCTTCAAACTCGCAGGCAGCTGCAGAATGTGATCCGACGCAATCGCATACCCATTGTCCAGCCATGTGCTGCAAATCTTGCAGACCGTGTCGCTTATCCGCCCGTCTTCCGTCGATGTTGCAGGCCGTACCGTCTCACTGTACGGCGTATGCGGTATGTCGATGCGGCTTGTAACGGAACTGTATTCCGATTCCACATAGTTGTCCGCTGTCTGCGCAATGTAGAGCGTGTATCTCAGGTCGCAGCGAAGCGCCGAAAGGTCAAGCGTAATTTCGCGCTTGCCATCCGGGTAGAGTTCTTCACGATCCTCCACATAGAAGTGCGTTAGAGGAGCACTCGATGTGCCGCCTTCCGGCCAGAAAATCAAATCCAGCTGCGCATTTTCCGGGAAAATATGTGAATCCGAAAGCGTCAGCGTCAGCTTGTTGTCCACCAGCTGTGCAGCATCACGAATGGGCGGCAGCTGGCATTCCAGCACCAAGTCAAATTCCGTCGGTGCCAGTGTGTTAATGTACTGGCTCAGGGTCGGGGTGAAGGTCGCATGATAGACCTTTTTGCCAGTAATGGTCTGTTTCTTTTCTATATCTTCTCCCCTTTCTATGGTGAACAGCGCCACGCTTGCTTCTTCGGTATCTTCCGACAGCGTCAGCGTGCCATCCACATTCCAGTCGCACAGCACTGCCGTATATTCCGGATTATCCAGCCGCACTTCCGCGCCATACGGATAGAGCGTCTGCGTATTCACCGTCACTTGCGCATACTCGCCCGTCAGGTCGTCGCTGAGCCAGTAGCCGTTGTTTGTGCCAATGATAGTCGGCTCAAATTCGCCCTGCGCGTTCTGCCAGTCCAGCGTATCCATGTGCCGCCCCGCGAAATCCAGCACATACGCATAACTCGCATCCATCAGTTCCTCAATCGGCTGAACTTCCGCATACACCAGCTTCTTGCCCTCTGTAAAGGACGCAGATGCCTGCTCAACAACCTCCGCCTCTACATCCTTGGAGTACGCCTGATAGAGGAAGGTCTGGTCGTAGTTGTCGCAGTCTTTCACTTTCGGATCATCCCCGAACGACAAGCGATACGTTTCTCGATTGAGCATGAAGTAGCGCGCCTTTCCGAAATGCTCCACAAAGGCAGGATGCGTGAAATACCATTGCCCATCAATCTGAATCATATTCACGGCATCGCCGTCAAAATACGAAACAAAGACTGAGGTTTGATTCCCAATTCCCGCGCCCTCAACGATGCCCTTCGCGTTAAAATAGATATCATTGGTAACATTTGCCGCATTCAGCAGTGCTTTGTATGCAAATGCCCAGCCCCAGCGCGTACCTTTACGCTGGACAAGCACCATTTTGCCGCTATATGTGTCCGGCAGCATGTCTGACAGCATTGTTTCGCTGAGCATCCAATCTACCAGCGCTTCTGCTTTCTGATAGTCGGTCATGTCATCCGTAATCACCTGCGCGACAATCCCTGCCGCCATCTGTTCAGCCGTGCCGAGGTATTCTGCCGGAATCGACTCATCCAAATGCACGGGAATCTGATGCGCCAGCGCGTATTGATGCGCCGCGCTGCCCGACGGCGTGTAGAATTCCACAACCGCTTCGCTGAACGCATCATCCGCAATGTCCGTAACCGATGCCGGAATTTCCAGCAGCAGCATCGCGTTTCCAAATGCATTTGCGCCGATGCGCTCCAAGCCATCCGGCAGTTTCAGCGCTGCCAAAGCAACATTGCCGTGGAATGCCTGTGTGCCAATGCTGTGCACACCCTGCGGGATGGTAAGCGTCTGTATCCGCGCGGCCTGCGCAAACATCCCCTGCGGGATTTCCGTCAGTGATTTCGGCAAATGCACGGACAGAATGGCATAATTCATCCACATCGGATTGATGCCGATCTGCTTCACGGTATCCGGGAAATACATGGACGTAACGGACGTGGAAGCAAACGCATAATCCCCGACCGTTTCCAGCGAATCGCCCAGAGAGAAGGACGGAATTGCTTTGCAAACGTTGAATGCCCACTTGCCGATGTACTTCACATGCGGCAGCAAAACGCCCTTCTGCTCCTCCGACGGCGAAACGCGCTTCAGTTTCTTGCAGCCATCAAATGCATAGTCTGAAATTTCCGTCAAATTCGGCGAAATATTGATTTCCTCAATGTTTTCGCAACTCGTGAAGGCATGTTCGCCAATGGACTGAATGAGCGCACCGCCGTTGATGGTTTGAAGCGCCTTGCAGCCGCAGAACGCACTGCTCTCGATGGTCGTAACAGTGCTGGCGAGCGTTGCTTCCGTCAGCTTCGAGCATTCCAAGAACGCGTCAGCACCAATCGTTTCAACGCCGGGGGCAATGGAGACCTTCTCCAAATTCTTGCAGTAAATGAATGCGCCGCCAACGCGCTTCACATTGCCGGGAATGGTAATCGAGGTCAACCCGCTCTCGCGGAACGCGGCATCCCCTATTTCCTCCAAACTTTCCGGCAGTTCCACCGATTGGAGCTTGGACGCTCCACAGAAAGCATTCGCGCCAATTTTCTTCAAGCCATCGGGGAGCGTCAGCGAACGGAGTTCTCTATTATAATAGAATGTCCAGTCCGCGATTTCGGTCACATTTGCCGGGATGACAACTTCAGCAATCGGAACTCCTCGGAATGCTTCTTCTCCGATCGTGGTCAGCGAATCCGGAAGATTGATTTCCTTCAGCGCATAGCACTGCGCAAACGCAAGTCCACCAATGTTCGTTACCCCATCCGGCAGATGAATACTTTCCAGCGACTTGCAGTTTGCAAATGCTTCATAGCCGATGCTCGTCACACTGTCCGGAATTTCAATAGTTCTCAGGGACGTACAGTCCTTAAAGCCATGCACGAACGTGATGTTCTTCGGCAAAACGACCGTAGTCAGGGACGTGCATTCCGTGAAGCATCCGCCTTCCATGCGGAAAACCTGCGGCGGCAGAATTACTGTCTCCAAATTTTCGCATCTTGCAAATGCCCACTCCATCAAGTCAAAGTCCGTCGATGTGATTTCCACAGACTTCAGCTGATGGCAATCAGTAAATGCAAAACTCCCAACGTGAAGACCCGGCTGCGAAAGTTTCAGCGATGTAATGCCGGAATTGTAGAATGCATTTCGTCCAATCAACTCTAATTTTTCCGGGAAGTTGATATCCGTTAGTGCTGTGCAGTTTTCAAAAGCATAAGAATCAATGACAGTGCAGCTTTCCGGCAGCGTGACGCTCGTTAAGCCTTTTCTGCCCTTGAACGCCCCTGTGCCAATTGTCGTGATGCCATCACGAACGGTTACATTTCCCGTAATCGACGCATTCACAAACAAGATGCTGTTGTCCTGCGTATCATATAAGATACCGTCTTCGGATACATAGCGCACAGAACCAAACGCTGTCGTTATCGTTTTCAGCTTGCTGGGCCACTCGCCGCTGATGTACTCCAGTTTGGAAGGCAGGTGCAGCGTTTCCAGCGAATCACAGCCTTCTACGACGCCATTCGACATGTCGGTCAAGCTATTCGGCAGATTCAAAGTGCGCAAGGAGGTGCAATATGAGAATGTTCCACTCATGAATGTAACGCCTTCAGGTATCGTTACTTCCGTTAAAGCATGGCAATATGAGAACGCGGAATCCCCCAGATGCTTTAATCCTTCCGGCAGCACAACATTTTCCAGTTGTGTACAGTAGCCAAACGCCAAACCATCTATCGTTATCAGCCCTTCCGGGAAGGTAATTTCCTTCAGTTCCTTGCAGAACTGGAATGCGCAGTTCCCAATTTTCTGCAAAGAATCCGGCAGTTGAACAGATGTTATCGCATGTCCCTTAAACACATCGTCGCCAATGCGCACCGTGCCGTCACGAATCACTACATCCCCCGACACATCCGGCAGGGCATAGCGCAGCGTCTTTGCAGGAATGTCGTAAAGCAATCCGTCCACCATCTCATAGGTTGGATTTCCTTCGGCTATAGACAGTGATGTCAGCGCTGAACAGCCTGAGATAAACGAGTCTCCAAGGCTGGTTACATTGACCGGTATCGTCAGTGACGTTAGACCAGAGTATTCAAATGCTATCCATTCAATTGTTGTCAGCGTATCCGGCAATGTAATTTGTGTCAGTTTTGTACAGCTGCTAAAAGCGCCTCGACCAATTTTCTCCACACCACCAAATGTGATTTCCTGTAAATACTGCTGTCCAGCGAAAGCAAAATCTGAAATTTTCTTTACGCTCTGCGGCAAACTCACACTCAACAGATTACCAGTATAGTTGCTTTGAAACGCCGATTCCCCAATTTCCACAATTCCTTCGCTGACAACAACGTGCGTCAGAATCGGGCTGCGGAGTTTTTCAATCGCATAGACAGGGTATCCGTCAATCACTGCCGGAACAACCGTCTCCGGCAGCGTGCCCGTGTAGCCTGTAATATACGCTTTGTCCCCTTCAAGGCGATAGGTAAACGATGTGCTTTCACTGGCATAGCGCACCCCGTGTGCGCTCGCCCACAGCTGCGCCGGGCTGCCATCCTGCACAACAAGGCACAGGGCATCGTTCACTGCTTCAAACGCATGGTCGCCGATTGTCTCCACCTGCGTGCCAATGGTGATACTGCGCAGATTTTGGCAGTAGGCAAACGCATAGTCCGCAATGGCAGTCACGTTTTCGTCAATCACGAAATCTGTCCCTGCGCGCCGCGCCGGATAGAGCAGCAGCGTTTTGCCCGCCGCGTCCAGCAGGACGCCGTCACAAACCTGCAAATACGCGCTTTCCGCTTCCAGACGCACTTCTTGCAGGTACTTGCAGTTTGTAAAGGCGTTTTCCGCAGTACCGACCACGGGCAAGCCGTCATGCACTGCCGGAAGCACCAGCAGTACCGCGTTTTCATCGCAGCCGCTGACAAGATAGCCATCCTGCGCGGCATTGAGCGTGTAGGAAATCTTCTGATCCGCCGCGGCAAAATTCACGCCCTGTGACGTGGCTGCTTTTTCAGCGGCAGACCCCTTCCAGCCGCGGATGGTCAGATTCTCGCAGTTCGCAAAAGCATCCGCCGCGATTTCCTCCACGTCCGGCCAGAGCAGGATGTCCGTCAGCGCCCTGCATCCCTCAAAAGCGGCACTTTCAATGCGCCGCACCGTGCGCGGCAAAGTCACATTGGTTAGGCTTTCATTGCCGCTGAATGCCCTTGCGCCAATTTCCACAATGCCGTCCGGCAGTTCGATTTGGGTCAGCGCAGTGCAGTGCTCAAACGTGCTCGCCGGGATTTTCGTCAGCGCTGCCTCCCACTGAACTTCCCGCAGGGCGGCGCAGTTCATCCACGCGCCGTTGCCCAGCGTCGTGACGCTCTTGGGCAGCTTCAGCGTCTGAATCCCAGTGCCAGAAAAAGCAGACGAGCCAATCGTATTCAGATTTTCCGGCAAAACGATGCTTTCCAGCGTGCCAATGCCCGCAAACGCATACGCACCGATTCTGGTCAGGCTCTCCGGGAAGATGATTTCCGTCAGGGCCGTATTTTCAAACGCATTTGCTTCTATGGTTTGCAGATACTTGCTCCATGTCACCGTTTTCAGCGACGTGCAGCCGCTGAACGCCGACGCGGAGACGGTATGGAGGCGCTCCGGCATCTGGAATTCCGTCAAGGAAACGTCATTCCGGAACGCCGCTGCACTCAGGCTCGTTACGCTGTCCGGAATATGCACGCTTTCCAGTGCCGTGCAGTTCTGGAACGCCTTTGTGCCGATGTTCGACAGCGAATCATCAAACGACAGCGATTGCACCGCCGTGCAGCCTTCAAATGCCGATTCGCCAACAGACGTCACGCCCGTGAACGCATTGGGCGAAACAAGCGACGTACAGCCCTTGAAGAATCGGTCAGGAATCGCCGTCAGCGTACCTTCACCGAAATTCACCGTCTTCAAGCCCGTTGCATTTTCAAACATGCCTGCCTGATAATCGCTGAAAATCGGCGAGAAAGTCAGCGTTTCCAGATAGCGCAGGTTTTTGAGTGCGCCATCATCAATCTGTGTCAGCGTTTCCGGCATGACAAAGCTTTGCTGCGGTGCGCTGGCAGCATAAGTCAGCAGCCGCGTGGCATCTGCCGTCATCAGTGCACCTTGCTGCACCTGAAAATGCGTGTTTCCCTCTGCCAGCTGGAAAGCCGTCAGCGCCGTGCAGTCACGGAATGCATCCGCTCCAATCAGGGACAGCGATTTCGACAGCGGCATCGAAGTCAGCGCAACACAGCCGTCAAAGGCTTCCGCGCCAATCATCGTAATATCGCCATCAAACTGAATTGATTCCAGTCTTTCGCAGCCCTGAAATGTGCGGTCAGCAATGACCGTCACACCAGCCGGGATTTGCAGCTTCTTTATCGTGTAGCAATACTGGAATGCGCCTTCCCCAATGGATTCGAGCTTTTCAGGCAGACGACCATCTCCCCAAGCTCTCCCCACTCTCCCCATATTCCAGCATCCAGCGAACGCGCTTTTACCGATTTTGGTCACGTTTTTGCCGATGCACTGCTCAACACTATAATCTCTCGCAGAGCCGTAGCCCCAGCAGTTCACAAAGGCTTCGTCCGGAATTTCTGTCAGTGAATCAGGGATTTCCAAGAAGTGCATTTGTAAACATGCCGCAAATACGCCCTCGCCCATTTTCGTCAGCTTCTGCGGCATCCGAACCGCATCAAGATAGGCGCTGCCTGCAAAGGCTTCCTTACCAAAGGTGGTTACATTGTCCGGAATGTAAAATTCCTTGCCGATGCCCGACGGCATATCATAAAACGCGCGGTCGCCGATCGTCGTGACCGGATACCCTTCAATCTCCTGGGGAATAAGCACTTTGCTTCTCAGCAGTTCTTTATTATATCCTGTAATCGTCGCTTCCCCATTCTGAATCTCATAGGTATAGTACTCTGCCGGGTCTGCAACAAGCACATATGCGTGCATGTAAATCCAATAATCGACATTCGGTTTTTTTATGCGTAGTTCTACACGAACCATTTCATTGTTGGAAAGAGTAATGCTACCTTTTCCATCAAATTCGACACAGGTTCCCGTTGGCTCATAGGTATAGCTTTCCGTGCGGCCTTCACCATATTCGTCATCATAGTAAGTACAGCCATGACCATCCGTATAGGCAAAACACCATGACCATCCCTCTTTATCCACAATGAAGCCTTCCGGAACGTCATAGCTAAAGTGGATTGTTTCCCCCGGCTGGGCAAAAATGACACGCTTCCCTTCCAAATCCACTTTCTCTTCGCGCGTTTCTGCGCAAGCAACTGTCGTTGCCAGCGCAAAAAGAAGCAAGAACAGTCCGAATGTGACCTTCCAACGTTTCATGTGCAATTCTCCTCCATCCGCTTTTTCCCTGTTGCAAACTGCCAGTTTTCCATATTTATTATACGCAGGTTTTCCCAGCTTGTCAACATGATTGGTAATCGTTCCTTGACAATTTCTTCTGAATATAGTATTAGCATCTTATTGATTTGACGGTGCATGACATAGCATTCGATTTAGCTTCTGTATTTTTCCTTAATTTTCTTGATTCTGCTATTGACTTTTTCTTGAAATTGCTGTATGCTGGAAATCGAGAAAGGGGTTGATACGCATGAAATCCAAGAAACTTTTGACGATTACGCTGACCAGTCTGCTGATCGGAAGCTGTCTGGTCCTACCCGCACTGGCGGACAGCGCGGACGCTCCAAGCGGCGGAAATGTCGCGACTTACGAAATTTCCGCAAACGTAAAACGCATTGATGAATATGCGTTTGCAAACAGCACGAGCCTTGTCAGCGTGAAAATTCCTGATTCTGTAACTGCCATCGGGGATTACGCCTTCTCGGGCTGCACGAGCCTGAAAGAGATCACGATTCCCAGCAGCGTGACAGAGATTGGCGCGCACGCATTCGATGGATGCACGGCGCTGGTGAAGGTGGATGGGCTTGAGAATGTAACGAATCTCAGTGACTTCACGTTCTACAACTGCACATCACTGCAAGATGTTGGAGATTTGACTTCTTTGACGAGCATTGGCGAATCTGCTTTTGCAGGCTGCAAATCACTGACGCAGCTCGGTGATATGCCCCATCTGAAAAGTATCGGCGCGTCTGCTTTTTCATACGCCATCAGTTGGGACGATGAACCGGAGCAGCATTATTACTGCGATTCACTGAAGCGTATTGGCGACATTTCTAATGTCGAACAAATCGGTGATTCAGCCTTTTTCAGCTGCGCGTCTTTAGCAGAAATCGGAAGTTTGCAGCATGTCACAACAATTGGAGATTGGGCTTTTGGGTATTGCACTTCACTCAAAGAAATCAGCAGCTTAGACAATATTAAAAAGATTGGCAGATGGGCTTTCTACAATTGTCAGTTGAATACGCTTGAAATCGGAGGAAATGACGTCCACATTGGGGCGGAAGCATTTTTCAGTTGCAATTCTCTTGCAAGCATCGAGGGCTTAAGCAACGTAACAAGCATCGGCAGCGGTGCTTTCGAGTTCTGCGCCATGACCACCATTAGCGGTCTAACGAACATTTCTGCCATTCCGGATAGCGCATTTGCCAGCTGTACCAATCTGCAAAGCGTAGAAGGTTTGGAGAATGTGACGAGCATTGGCGTATACGCATTCTCCAGCTGCTATGCGTTGGAAACACTTGATAACACCGATAATGTGACCACCATTGGTGCTTACGCTTTCAGAGATTGCGAATCGCTCACATCCATGGAGCATTTGAGCAATGTAACAAGTATTGGCGATAGTGCTTTTGTAGGCTGCACCTCCTTGGTTCGGGTTGGTGATATGCCCCATTTGGAAAGCATCGGCGACTCTGCCTTTGGGGTTTCCAGCCGTTGGATTCCGGACGAAGGCATGTCAAAAGACTATGCCTGTGCGTCACTGGAAAGCATCGGAGATCTCAGCAGCGTTACTTCCATCGGCGAAAACGCCTTCTATCAGTGCACTTCGCTGAAAACCGTCGGCAGTCTCAGCAGCGTTACTTTCATCGGCGCAAATGCGTTCAAGCAGTGTACTTCCCTGCAAAGCATCGGGGAACTCGGCAATGTTACACGCATCGCGTATGGCGCTTTCTACGGCTGTGAATCGCTGACCAGCATTAGCGGCTTGGAAAAGCTGACCGTCTTGAATCGAGAGACATTCCGCAATTGCAAATCGCTGAAAACCGTTGGTGATTTAAGCAGTGTGACAAGCATCAGCGAGAAAGTGTTTGATGGCTGCACTGCGCTAACCACAGTTGGCGATTTAAGCAGCTTGAAGGCTGTTCCTGACAAGCTGTTCTACTGTCTGAAGGAGCTTCTTTCGGTCGGCGATTTAAGCAGAGCCACCAGCATTGGGAAAGATGCATTCTATGGCTGCAGCAAGCTGGCGAGTATCGGGGACATGTCCAACGTCCGCACCATCGGCGAATATGCGTTTTCTAATTGCGAAGCATTGACCAGCCTTCCTGAACTGCCCCGGCTGAATAGCATCGGCAGCAGCGCATTCGCTGACTGCACCGCTTTAACCAGCGTCGGGAATCTGACCAATGTCACAACGCTCGGCACTTGTGCCTTCAATAGCTGCAAAGCGCTGAAAACCATTGGCGATTTAAGCAAAGTCACATCCATCGGATATTCCACCTTTGGCTTCTGCACCGCATTAGAGAGCGTAGGCAACATGAGCAGCGTAACTTCGATTGATTCTTACGCATTTGAAGGCTGCTCTTCGCTTGTGCGTGTCGGCAACATGAGTAATGTCGAATCCATTGATTCTAACGGTTTTGTGAATTGCAGTGCCTTGGAACACGTTGATGAACTCGACAAGATCACCAGCATCGGTCAGTATGCATTTATGGGCTGTACTGCACTGAAGAGCATCGGTTCCCTGCACAACTTGGAAACTATCGGGAAAGGTGCTTTTAACGGCTGCAGTGCACTGGAGCATGTTGATGATTTGTACAGCTTGACGCGCTTGGAATCCGGAGCCTTTGCACACTGTGCATCGTTGGTCAGCGTTGACTGGTCTGACAAATTAACCGCCATTGGGGATAATGCATTTTTCAACTGCACATTGCTTGTCAGCCTGGGCGATTTAAGCAGTGTTACAGCCATCGAACATTTTGCTTTTGCTGGCTGCTCCAGTTTGGAACGTCTTGAACACTTAGATAATCTGGTGAGCCTTGGCGAGGGCGTATTTGGGTACGGCAGCCATTATACAGGCTGTATCTCGCTGAAATCAATCGGCGATATGCCCAAATTGGAGTCAATGGAGCAGAAGTGTTTCGTCAGCTGTACTGCGCTGGAAACCGTCGGTGATTTAAGCAGCCTGAAAGAGATTCCTTATCGTGCGTTTGATGGCTGCACCTCTTTGGTAAGCGTCGGCGACCTGAGCAATGTAACCGCTATCAGACAATACGGGTTTTCTGGCTGCACAAAACTGGCCTCAATTCCGAATCTGGGCAGTTTGGAAAGCGTCGATCAATCTGCCTTCTCCGGATGCGAGTCGCTTGCATTGTTGGGCAATCTTCGCAAGCTAACGAGTTTTGGCTACCCGTCTTTCGATAACTGCCCGAACCTTGTCCTGGAAGTCCTGCCGGACTCCGCCGCTGAGCAGTACGCAAAGAGCTACAACATGCGGTACACCTACATTACGGAGTAATTCCCACATCACTTGGTTCTTCGCGGAATCTTGGGGCAACCAACAAGATTCCGTGAAGAGCCTCTTTTATCTTGCACCATTTCGTCCACATCCACATCCATGTTGATATGTGCCGTTGGATTTCGCAGAACTATAGTGCGTTTCTAAAATGAGACTGGTGCAGTTTCAAGCAGATTTTCTTGCAATTCAAGGATGAAAACCGAAGGTTTACTGGCGGTAAATCGAGAAGTGCAAGAAAAGATGCCAAAATTGCACCGGTCTCATTTTAGAAACACACGCTAAGGAGCAATCAGCTCATAGAATTTGAGCGCCTCGACAATCGCAGTTTCCTTGTCTGGCGGACAGTGTGGCTGCTTTGCCTCCTCAGACTTCGGCTTGTTGTAATTCTCACGCTCAATAATGCCACATTTCTGCTTCACCTGTGCGATATAGAGGTAGCTGACCTTCAATCCATTATGTTCCAGAACATACGCTTTGATTTCCTCGTAGGTTGCCTTTTTCTCCGCGGCAGTCAAATCCAGCTCGTCCATCTTCACTTCAATCTCGATATGGTCCTTGCTTTGAAGTTGGACAATGCACATACCGTTTCCACATGTTCCGTCCCCGGAAACATATCCACCGGCGTTGCCCATTCCGCCTGATATCCGCCATCCACCAGCACGCGCAAGTCCCGCGCGAGGGTCTCCGGGTTGCAGGAAACGTACACAACCCGCTTTGGTTTCAGCATCAGCAGACTTTGCAGGAACTTCTGCTTGCTGCCGGCGCGGGGCGGGTCCATCATCACCACGTCGGGCGCGTTTCCCTCCTTGGCGAGCTTCTGCATGAAGCGCCCTGCGTCGTCGCAGAGGAAGCGCGCGTTCTCCACGCCGTTGCGGCGGGCGTTCTCCTTCGCATCGCGGATGGCATCGGCATTCAGCTCCACGCCGATGAGCTGCTTGCAGCCATCCGACGCGCACAAGCCAATCGTACCCGTACCGCAGTAGGCGTCCAGCAGGGTTTCTGCGCCTGTCAGCTGCGCCGCGTCAATCGCCGTGCGGTAGAGGACTTCGCATTGCTTCGCGTTCACCTGATAGAAACTCTGCGGGCTGATGCGGAAGCGCTTGCCGCACAGCTCATCCTCCATGTACCCCTCGCCATAGAGGGTGATTTCCTTCGTGCCCAGCACCATGCTGGTTTCGCGCTGATTGCAATTCAGCACCACGGTCGTGATTTCCGGGTGGCGCTGAATCAGCTCCTGCACAAATGCCTTTTTGCCCGGAAATTCAAGGCTCGTTGCCACCAGCACGACCATAATCTGCCCCGTCACATGCCCCGTGCGGATGAGGATATGGCGCAGGAAGCCGCGGTGCGTGTACTCGTTGTAGATGCGCAGCTTGTAGGCAGGCAGCATCGCGACGATGGTCTGGATGATGCGGTCGGCACGGCGATCCTCAATCAGGCAGTGCCGCACGGGCACGACGCGGTGCGTCCCCATGGCGTAGACGCCGCTGATGGGCTTACCCGCCTTGTCCACTGACAGCACGGCATGAACCTTGTTGCGGTAGTGGAATGGGTCGTCCATGCCCAGAATCGGGCGGACTTCGCAGATTCCGTCCAGCAGTTCCGTCACGCGCTGCTGCTTCCATTGCAGCTGCTCCGCGTAGGACAGGCGAGTCAGCTGGCATCCGCCGCATTTTGCCGCTGCGGGGCAGTTCCAGCGGATTTCGCGCGCCGGACGCGGGGAAGTCGAATGCTCCTTCGGCGGATTCAGACGCGTTTCCTGCATTCGGTGGGTGGTCAGGTGCTTCGGTCGGCGGAAATTACTCATCGTGTATGTACTCCTTCAGTCTCTGTGGATCCACTCCATTATAACACGTCTCTCCCTGCCGCTTCAAGTCTTGTTTTTCCATCTTTTCATTTTCGCGCGACTATGCTACAATAGAAGAAACAATCTTCCGTGAGGCGATTTCGATGCTGTTTTCTTCCTCCCCCATCCGTCGTCGGACGTTCTCCTGTATGCGCGGTGATTTGACCATCCGCGGCACAGAGTACCGTCCGAATGGCGAAGAGCTCCCGATTGCCATTGTCTGCCACGGTTTTATGGCAAATCAGCAAACCGTCCGGCAGTACGCGCGGGTGCTGGCGAAAATTGGTTACTGCGCGTACTGTTTCGACTTCTGCGGCGGCAGCGTTCCGCCCTTGGGGCGGAGTGACGGCGCGACGACGGACATGTCGGTGCTGACCGAGGTGCAGGATTTGGAAGCTGTCATTCGCTATGCGCAGTCGCGTCCCTATACCGGCGATACGCTGCTGCTGATGGGCTGTTCGCAGGGCGGGATGGTGTCCGCGCTGACCGCTGCGAAGCATCCGGATGCAGTGGACAGGCTCGTGCTGTTCTACCCGGCATTCTGCATCCCCGACGACGCGCGCGCGGGGCACATGATGATGGCGCACTTCGATCCGCAAAACCTGCCGGAGAAGATTCACTGCGGGCCGATGCCGCTGGGGCGCTGCTATCCCGAAGCCGTCATACACATGGACGTTTTCCGCGAAATCACGCCGTACACCGGGCGGGTGCTGATTGTCCACGGCACGGTGGACGGCATCGTCAAGCCGGATTATGCGAAAAAGGCGGCGGAAGCGTATGCGAACGCAGAACTGCACTTGATTGACGGCGGAGCGCATGGGTTTAACCGCCGCCATGACGCGGAAGCGATTCGCTATTTGACCGCATTTGCCGCTTTGTGAGGGGGATTTTATGACCACCGTCGAAATCTGGGGTGCCCGCGCCGGGCAGACGCAGTCCCGCCTGTTTGAAGAAATCCGCCAATGCCGTGAAGCTGGTCAGCGTGTCCTGCTGCTTGTACCGGAGCAGTACACGCTGCAAGCCGAGCGAGAACTGGTGGAGCAGCTTCATCTGCCGGGGCTGCTGGATTTGGATGTACTGTCGCCGCGCAGGCTGGGGCGGCGCATCCGGGAGAGCGCTGGCCATTCGCCCAAAGCCGCGCTGGACGAAAGCGGGCGACGGATGGCACTGGCGCAGGCGCTTTCCCTGAAACAGGAGGAGCTGCACTATTATCGCCGCGTCGCGCTGTCACCCGGGCTGCCGGAGAAGCTGTCCACGCTGCTGATGGACTTCCAGCGCACGGGGCTGTCAAGCGAAGAATTTGCCGCCTATGCGGAGGAGCTGCCATCCGGCGCGCTGAAGGCAAAAGCGCATGATTTGCTGCTGCTTTGGCAGACGTATGACGCGCTGATTGCCGAGCGCTTTCAGGATGAGCCGACGCAGCAGTTTGAGCTGGTGGAGCGGCTGCCGGAAAGCGGGCTGATGCGCGATGCCGCCGTGTTTGTCTACCAGTTTGACATGCTGCCAACGCCGCTGTGCGTCCTGTTGGCGACTGCCGCGCCAGAGTGTACCCGCATGGTCGCTGCGTTCACGATGGACAAGGACACTGCAAGCGACGGGCACGTTTTCACCTCCCAGCGCAGGAGTGCGGCGGAGCTGACCGGATGGCTGCGTCAGCGCGGCATTCCCGTGCAGTGGAAGTGGCTGCCAAGCGAACCCGATGGGCGCGACGAAGCCCTCCGCCACCTCGAAGCGCACCTGTTCGCCCGTGACGGCGTGGTGTACCCCGGCGACGCGTCCGCCCTGACGATCCATGCCGCCGCAAACCCGTATGCCGAAGCTGCTTTCGCCGCGCAGACGCTGCAAAGCTGGCACGAGCGCGGCATTCCGTGGCAGTATATGGCGGTCGCGCTGGCGGATGCGCAGAGTATGGCCGGCATCCTCGCCGTCACGCTGCAAAGCGCGGGGATTCCCTGCTATCAGGCGCGGAAGGACAGTGCGGCGCGGCACGGCTTGAGTCGGATGCTCGTCGGCGCACTGCGTTGCATCTCCGGCGGATTTCTCCGCGCGGATGTGCTGCAAGTGGCAAAAAGCGGCTTTTCTTCCCTGACCCGCGACGAAGCCGATTCGCTGGAGAACTACGCTATCACGCACGGCATCAACCGCGGCAAGTGGCTGCGTCCGTTCCCCTATGGCGACGACGCGGCGGATATGGACGAACTGCGTGTCCGGCTGATTTCGCCTGTGCAGGCCCTTCGGGATGCGCTCCGCCGCGCAAAAACAGCGGGTGATTCCGTCGAGGCAATTTTCCGCTTTTTGGAGGATACCAATGCGTATGACCGCCTAATGACGCGCGAGGAAGCGCTGCTTTCACGCGGGATGGCGGCGGAAGCAACGCAGAATCGGCAGGTATGGACAATCCTGATGACGCTGCTTGATCAGCTGTATGCGCTGCTGAGCACGCAAAAGGCAAATCAGCGGGATTTGGCACGGTTCGTGGAATCAGGTTTGACAGGCGCGTCGATTTCGTCCCTGCCGCCGCAGCCGGACACGGTGATGATCGGCGAAGCGGGGCATTTGATGACCGGGCGGATTGATGCGCTGCTCGTCATGGGAATGCAGGACGGCGCGCTGGGCAGTACGGCGGATTCGCTCCTGTCCGAGACGGAGCGGCGCACGCTGTGCGACTTGGCGCAGCGCGCGATTGGTCTGACGCAGCAGGAGACGTGCTCCCTTCGGCAGTCGGACTTCTACCGTACACTATCCCTCCCCCGGCGCTTTCTGACCGTCACCTGTTCGCAGGGCGGGCAGGACGGCACGGCTTTTCGTCCGGCGGGGCTGCTGGAGGACATGACGCAGCTGTTCCCACATATGGTGGTATCCGGCGGCGTGCTGGCAAACGACGTCGCACCGCTCTCCCCCGCCATGGCGCTGGATGCACTGCCGCACCACCTGCGGCAAGCTGTCGACACCGATACGCCGCTTCCGGAGCAATGGGCGAACGTCCTGCGCTGGCTGTATTTCGACCCGGAGTGGCACAGCCGCTGTCAGGCCGTGCTGGATGCGCTGAACCGCCACGGCACGGCAATTTTCCTCTCCCGCGACCACACGCGGCGGCTCTTCACGCAGGACAAGGTGTCCATCAGCCGTTTGGAGGGCTTCGCGCAGTGCCCGTATCGGCACTTTGTGAACTACGGCTTGAAGCCCGTCATCCGCCGCGAGTACGAGTTCGACCCGGCGGATGTGGGCGATTTCTACCATGCCGCGATGGAGGGGTACGCCGCCCTTGCGCTGAAGGAGCCGGATTTTCCGGATTTGCCGGACGAAAAAATCCACGCGCTGATGGATACGGTGCTGCTGCCGCTGACGACCGCGTGGGCAGATGGTCCGCTGAATGAAACGCCGTCCCTGCGCCTGCAGGGCGAGAAGTACCGCCGAACGGTGCACCGCGCCGCGTGGATGTTCACGCATCACGCGCAGCACAGCCGCTTCCGCACCGTCGGCGAGGAAGTTGTGTTTGGCGAGGAGGACGGGCTGCCCCCGGTGGTGCTGACGCTGCATGATGGACGGAAAATCGCCCTGCGCGGCAAAATCGACCGCATCGACCGCTGGGAGGGCGACGAGGGCGTGTACCTGCTCGTATCCGACTACAAGAGCAGCCACCGCGACATTGACCCGACGCGCCTATGGTACGGGCTTCAATTGCAGCTGCTGCTGTATCTGCAAGCCGCGTGCGAGGGGCTGGACGGCAATCCGGCGGGCGCGTTCTACTTCACGATTCAAGACCCGATGGTAGATACGGCGGATGTAAAGGAATCCGCGGAAAAGGCGATTGCGAAAAAGCTGCACCTGAAAGGCATTGTGCTGGCGGATGTGGACGTGGTGGAAGCGCTGGATTCCAATCCGGGATATTCGTTCACGAAAATCTTTAATACGGATAGCAGCGTCGCTTCCTCGTCTGATGGCTACACGTCGGAGGAAATGGCAGCACTGCTTGCCCACGCCAAGAAGATGGCGGCGGAGCTGGCCGACCGCATCCGCAGCGGCGAAATCACCCCGTCCCCCGCCGTCATCAGAGACTGGAACGCCTGCCAGTGGTGCGACTGCGCCGGAGTCTGCAAGCTCGACACGTCCATCCCCGGTCACGAAAAACGTGAACTTCCGCCGCTGAAGAAGCAGGATTTATTGACCCTCATGGCGAATGATACAGATGCACCCGGCAATGAGGAGGACACGTCACCGTAAAAGCGGTGAATTTTTCTCCCGAATACAAAGGAATTTCATCAGAGGCATTGCATCCGGGCGCAAAATGGTTTATAATAGAGATACGAAACTCTCACTCACAAGGAGGCGTTTACCCATGATTCAGATTATCGCAGGCAAGAAGGGCTCCGGCAAGACCAAGCGGCTGATTGACATGACCAACAACGCGGTCAAGACCAGCTCCGGCAACGTCGTTTTCCTCGACAAGAACGACAGCTATATGTACGAAGTGGACCGTGCGGTTCGTTTCGTCAACGTCGAAGAGTACAGCGTTTCCAGCGCGGAAATGTTCCTCGGCTTCCTCGGCGGCATGCTCGCCAGCAACTACGACGTCAAGACCGTCTTCATCGACGCGTTCCTCAAGCTGATCAAGATTGACCTCGCCGACGCGAAGTGGTTCTTCGACAGCCTCGAAAAGTACGCGCAGAAGCATGATGTGACGTTCGTGCTGTCCGTCAGCGCCGATCCCGAAGCGCTGCCCGACTTCTGCAAGGGCTACATCATCTAATTGGAACAGCCCACGAGGGCGGCGGAGCATGTAAGCCGCCGCCCTTTTGGTATTTTGCGCGCAGTGGGCAAGGGGGCGAGTGCAGGCTTCTCCTGTTTTCATTGTCCCTTGTCGTTCCCGCAGGAGCGCCCCCCTGCAACATAATTACCTCTTATAATAGGTAGGAAACCCAGCAACCGCAAGCAGAAACTCGGCAAGAACCCCTTCTTGCCCTCAACCCAGCAGGCATCGCCCTGCGGATAGGAGCGTGATTTCCATGTCATTCATTTCCACCCGCGGCGGCGCCTGCGTCACGGCGTCCCAAGCCATCCTGCGCGGTCTTGCGCCCGATGGCGGTCTGTATGTCCCGGCGGTGTTCCCGCAGATGACGCTGGCGGACATTGCCGCGCTGACCAAGCTCGACTACCGCGCCCGCGCGCTGACCATCCTCCGGGGCTATCTTGATGATTTCAATGCGCAGGAACTGGCGGACGCAATTGCCAGCGCCTACGAAGCCGCCAAGTTCGATGACGCCGCGATTGCGCCCACGAAAAAGCTCGACAGCAACACCCATGTGCTGGAACTCTTCCACGGACCGACGCTCGCGTTTAAGGATATGGCGCTGCAGCTGCTGCCGCACCTGACGACGCTCTCCGCCAAGAAGAACGGCGAAAACCGCGAAGTGGCAATCCTCGTCGCAACCAGCGGCGACACGGGCAAGGCGGCACTCGAAGGCTTCAAGGACGTGCCGGGAACATCCTGCACCGTCTTTTACCCGACTGACGGCGTCAGCGACGTGCAGAAGCTGCAAATGACCACCACCGGCGGCGAAAACACGCACGTCATCGCCCTGAACGGCAATTTCGACGATGCGCAGTCCGGCGTGAAGGCGCTGTTCTCCTCCGCGGATTTCCATCAGCAGGTGAACGCGCGCGGCAAGGTGCTTTCCTCCGCCAACTCGATTAACTTCGGCCGCCTCGTGCCGCAGATTGTCTATTATTTCTCCGCCTATGCCGATTTGCTGAACGCGGGCGCGATTGCGCTGGGCGACGAGGTGAATTTCGTCGTGCCGACGGGCAATTTCGGCAATATCCTCGCGGGCTACTACGCACGGAGCATGGGGCTGCCGGTCAAGAAGCTCATCTGCGCCTCCAACCGCAACAACGTGCTGACGGATTTCTTCCTTGGCGGCGTTTACGACACGCGCCGGCAGTTCTTCAAGACGACTTCCCCTTCGATGGATATCCTGATTTCCTCGAATTTGGAGCGTCTGCTGTTTGAATGCGCCGACCGCGACGGCGCGCTGATTGCCCGCTGGATGCAGCAGCTGCGCACGAGCCAGTCCTACGCCGTTGGTCAGCAGCGGCAGGAGTGGCTGCTGAGCGTCTTTGCCGCCGGGTACGCTGATGACCGCGACTGCGCGGAGGAAATCGCCCGCGTGTTCGAGCAGCATCACTACCTGATGGATACGCACACCGCCGTCGCAAGCCGCGTCCTGCGCCAGTACCGCGAGACGTCGGGCGATTTGACCCCGACGGTCATCGTGTCCACCGCCAGCCCCTACAAGTTCGCCGCCGATGTGCTGACCGCCGTCGCCGGAAAGAACGCCGTCGCCGGACTGGATGCATTCGCCTGCTCGGATGAATTGGAAGCGCGTTCAGGGATGCCCGTGCCGCAGCAGGTGAAGGCACTGCGTTCCCTGCCGATTCGCCACACGGCGCACTGCGAGAAGGGCGGTATGGCGCAGGCGGTGCTGGACGCTTTTGGCGGAAAGTAAATCCCCAGTGGAAAATTGGAAGGGACTAATATGAACAACACGGACATGCTTTTTGTCCAGAAGAAGCTCAATGATTTGGTCGGCTGCACCCTCATCAACCTCTCCCGCACGGCGGATTTGCTTTGCCTGTCGTTTGCGCCGCGCGCGCTGACGACCGAGGTGCAGGAGGAACAATCCCTGCACTTGCAATGCTACTATCGTCTGGTGCAGGATGGGCGGGTTTCCTTGGCGCGAAGTGACTATTTCCAGCCGTCGGAAGCCATGTGGGATTTGTGGCGCAAGCAGGGGTTGGAGGAGGATGTCATTCCGGATGACTACCGCTGTGACGAGTTGGGCGCGAACCGGCTTGACGACCGCATTGTGGAGCTGAACGACGTGCTGACAGGCATCGAAAACCGCTTCATCGTCCGCACGGTGATGGTGGATTCTATTGGGGATGTGACGCTGTGCTTTGACAACGGCGCGGTGTGGAGCATTCTGGTAGACACCTCCGGGGGAGAGGAATGCTGGCGGTATCTGCCCGCGAACGAAGAGCAGCCGCAGCTGGTGCTGTACTCGGATGGCATTGAGTGCGAGTGAAGGGGCGTTTCTGAGCGCAAAACGCTGGAACGCGCGATTTCGCACGGCGTAGGCGCTTTCTTTCCTCTTGCTTGATTTTTGTTGTTGCGTTCATCGCCTCTGCGGAGGCGACTATGTTACTTTCTGGCGCGCCAGAAAGTAACCAAAGAACGCCCAGAGGGGGCTGAAAAGGTAAAGAGCGGGGATTTCAGCCCCCTCTGGACTCCCCCCGCCACTGCAATTTCTTGCGGGAAAGAGCAGCGTTTTATCCCGTGTGTTTCCTTTTCCATGCTGCCGGATTGCGTTGCAAAAATTGACCCGCTTGTCGCTTGACAGGCGGGTTTCTTCATTAATATTGCTTACTCACGCCGCGCCGGTTTTCTGCTTTTGCTTATACTGTGCGGTGGTAATTCCCAGAATCACACCGAGAAACGTATCCACCGCGGTAATGGTGCCGACGACCTGCTCACCGTATGGCAGGCGCCAGATGCTCGCCAGCGCAAAATACAGCGTCCCCATCGCGGGCAGCAGCAGCTGCGCCATCCATTTCAGCACGTTATACGTCTTGTCGCACATGCGCATTCCTCCCCTCCATCGCAGTCTATGCGGAAATTCGCCGTTTGTGCAGATTTTTTTCGCAGAAGGCTTGACAGAACGGGATTGCCCTGCTATAATAAACAAGGTTTTGAAGAAACCTGTGCCGTAGACAGCCGGTATCCGCAAGGATGTAAAGGAGTTTGCTCCGCCTGCCGAGGTGTGAAGGATATAGCATGAAATTTGCTCATCCCTTGCACCTGTTGCAAGGGTTTTCTTTTACTCCCAAACCGTTAAGGAGGTGCAAGAAATGAGCAAGGTGCATGAGGTGAAGCCGGAGAAGGTGGCAGCTGTTGCTGACATCGTCGAAAAGCTGAAGAATGCCCAGTCTGTGGTGATTTGCAGCTACAGCGGACTGACTGTGGAGCAGGTGACTGAAATCCGCAAGCAGTGCCGTGAGAATGACGCCGCGTACTGCGTCCTGAAGAACCGTCTGGTTCTGCGCGCGCTGAATGAGGTGGGCATTACCGGTCTTGACGATCTGCTCAACGGCCCGAACGCTTTCGTGTTCTCCATGAAGGACGCTGTGTCCGGCCCGAAGATCATCAACGACTACATCGAAAAGAACAAGCTGGAGAGCCTGAAGATCACTGGCGGCGTGCTGGGTACGGAAACCATCGACGTGGCTGCTGTGAAGCATCTGGCGACCCTGCCCAGCCGCGAAGTGCTGCTGGCAAAGCTGCTTGGCTGCATGACCAACACCGTGGCGTCCTTCGTCCGCGTGGTGGATGCAATCCGCAAGCAGAAGAATGGCGAGGAATAATCCGCGCCGATGCCGCATGAGGCTTTACGCCCCTGCGGTCTGAACAACGACAAGTTTTCATTACGATATCAACCGATATAGGAGGCTGAATCAACATGACTCATGAGGAGATCATTGCTGCCGTCGAGTCCATGACGGTGCTGGAACTGGCCGATCTGGTCAAGGCTATGGAAGAAAAGTTCGGCGTGTCCGCTGCTGCGACCGCTGTTGTTGCTGGCCCCGCTGCTGGCGCCGCTGCTCCCGCTGCGGAAGAAAAGACCGAGTTCGACGTGGTGCTGAAGTCTTTCGATGCCGCTGCGAAGCTGAAGGTTCTGAAGCTCGTCCGCGAAGTGTGCGGTCTGGGCCTGAAGGAAGCCAAGGACTTCGTCGAAGCCGTTGCGGCTGGCCCGAAGACCGTCAAGGAAGGCCTGTCCAAGGAAGACGCCGACAAGATGGCTGCCCAGTTCAAGGAAGTCGGCGGCGAATGCGAAATCAAGTAATTCTTCGGAATTACGTTTCGCCTTCTTGCAATCGTCAAGAAAAGCAAAGAGGTTGGATGCTTGCATCCAGCCTCTTTTTTATGCTATCGACACGCTTCGTCTCTGTTCCCCTTGACTTTTTTGCATTCTTGCGGGATAATAAGGCAGGAAATTCGTCAATTCATCCGTTTTATTTGAAGGAGGTGCATGGCGATGCTGACTTTTCGGGACGCAACCGCTGATCAGGCGGGGCTTATCAGCCACATTTATGCTACCAGCTGGCGTAAAACCTATCGGGGGCATATCGCCCAGCATTATCTGGATCGTCTGCCCGATGAATACTGGGTGCCATCCATCCGCTCATGGCTGTCCAGCGGGCAGCTGTATGGGCTGATGGTCTATGACGACGATAAGCCCGTCGGCTGCTGCATCTACGGCCGCGGGCGCGACGAGGATTACGGCGACTGGTGCGAGATTGTGTCGCTCTATCTGCTGCCGGACACGATGCGTCAAGGCATCGGCGGCAAGCTGCTGGAAGAAGTCATCCGGCTGATGCAGCTGGACGGCTATGAGAAGTTTTACCTCTGGGCGATTGACGGCAACGAAATCGCCGACGGCTTCTACCGCAAGCATGGCTTTCTGCGCACGGATGACGCGGTCGATTACAAAATCGGCGGCGAACCCGTGCGGGACGTGCGGTATACGCGCGTATTACCCAGCGCGTAATTCAGCCGGTTTCGGCTTTTGCAGATACATGCCCGTGGCAATCAGCGCCGTCAGCGGTGCCGCCGCTGCCAAGCCGAACGACCCGACAAGCGTGTTGAGCAGCTGCGAAGCGACATATTTCAGGTTGATGATGTCCATCAGCGGCGTTCCCTGCCCGGCGAAATACATCAGCATCGACAGGTAATTGCCGGAATATGCCAGCATCAATGTCGTCGTCATTGTGCCTAACACGCTCCGCCCGACCAGCAGCCCCGACTTCATCAGCGCTCGGCGCCTGATGTCCGGTTTGTGGCGGTGCACTTCCTCCATCGACACGCTGATGTCCATCGACAAATCCATCAGCGCGCCCGAATTAGCGAGGAACATCATGCCGATATACAGGCTACGCGTATCAACCCGCATGGCGGATTGGCTCAGCAGCGGCACAACATAGGGCAAATCGCCGCCGTCGAGCTTGAGCAGAATCGTTAGCCCCCACGCGCTCAGGCAGGTGACGACCGTCCCGGCGACAGAGCCGAGAATCGCCGTCAGGCAGCGGCGGCTGAACCCCGCCACCAGCACGTCAATCAGCACCGTCAGCACGATGACGGTCACGAACGATGCCATCCATCTGGCAGCAGGCAGAGCAAGCCGCAGAAAATCAGCATGACGAGGCACATCAGCCAATTCTGCTTGTTTTTCCCATTTCAAATTCCCCCATATAGACAGAGCAGGAGATGTTTCATCATCCCCTGCCCTTTGGTTTGCTTCGATTTACTCCGCGTCCGCGGTCAGCCCCATCGCATCCATCGTGCGGGTGAAGATGCCCGTGTTGTCATACAGGCCAGAGAACTTTTCCGCGCCCACCCCATAGGCGTACACCAGAATCTGCAAGCCGGTATGCGCATAGGAGGTGTAGGACAGCCCAGCCTTGTTGTTCATGATGTGGCTCACCGCCATGGAGAAGGGGCTGGTCAGCGTTTCATCATAATTAATGACGCCGGAGAGCGTCTTCTTGCCGGAAGCCATCGACGTAGCGGTCGAAGCGGAGTCCGGGCAAAAGGAAGAGCTGTCGTAGGTGGTCACCAGACCGAGGTACGGGAACTTGGTGAAGGACAAATCCGCCGGAACCGGGAACTTGCTGTCCGGGTTTTCGATGCTGCCCAGATAGTACTGGGTTGCAGTCACCTGCGGGTTGCCCATGCCATCGCCGATGAACATGAACACGTTCTTCGTCTTGTTCTTCTGAACAAGATGTATTCTACCGGAGGAATGTAAACTTTCAAACGGCGATTATGTAAAATCGAGGCGAAAGAAAAAGCCGCTGTGTAAAGTGCATTTTCGCACTTCCAGCGGCTTTTCATACTATTCCCAGATGAAAAGGCGCAAGCAGATGGCGCAGGTGAATCTGGTAATGGTATCACTTATGTGCGCTCGGATTCTTCCGCTTTTCGGAAGAATGTTCCCAGCGCCTGTGCAATGCGCGCCCCTTCCCGGCTGATGGTACACACATGCGGCACGCTCTCCAAGCGCAGCACGCCCTTCGTTTTGCTTCGCACCCCCTGCAGAATCACATCCGCGCTGTCAGGCGTGATGACCTGATCGCCGCTGCTCTGCACACACAGCACCGGGCAGGTGACCGCGCAAAGGTTATTGCGGGCCTCGTGGATAATGCGGCGCAAATCCACCGCGCTTTTCGTCGGAAATCCGGTATACCCCAAATCATAGTCGGGAGTGAGTGCGTCGTCCTTGCGCGCCTGCCAGCTGATTTCCGGCAAAAACGGCGCGGCGAATCGTGCCAGCGGGAACCAGCGGTTCAGCACCCCCATCGGCGCGGAAATCGGCGCAATAGCAGTCGGGTCACTCTGCTCAGCAATCATCAGCGTCAGGCATCCGCCCATGCTCAGCCCGGTCACGCTGACGAAGCGGTACTGCTCCTTCATTTCCCGGAATGCTTCCTTCGCCGCGTTCAGCCAATCCTGCCACGAACAGCGGCGCATGTCCTCCAGCGTTGTCGCGTGACCGGGCAGGTTGATGGTGCGCACACCAAAGCCCTGCTGCACAAGTCCTTCCGCGAGCGGCCGCATATGCGCCGCCGAGCCCGCAAACCCGTGCATCAGCAGCACGCCGTGTTCCCCTTGCCGCACCTCGTACGGCTGACACAGGGGCGAGGAAAAGTCCACTTCCGGGCGCGTTTTCATGTTGCTTCCTCCTTATTGCACAGCGGAAATCGCTTCCTTTTTGCCCATCACCAGCAGCAGATCGCCCGCCATCAGCATTGTTTCTGCGCCGGGTGAAGTAAGGAATTTGCCGCCGCGGTGGATGCCCAGCACGCTTACCCCAAAGTTCCGGCGGATGTTGAGTTCGACGATAGTTTTGTCCGCCCAGTCCGTCGGGAGGGTGAGTTCGGCAATCTGGTCGTCGTCGGAAAGCGCCATCAGGTCGAGGATATTGGGGGCGACGAGCGAACGGGCAACGCGCTGCCCCATATCGCGCTCCGGGAAGATAACGCGGTCAGCGCCGACCTTATAGAGGACGCGGGCATGGAGGTCATCGACGGCCTTCGCGAGGACTTTGGGGACGCCAGCTTCCTTGAGCAAAACCGTTGCGAGAATGCTGGCGCGGATATCCGTGCCAATGGCAACGATGGCGGCATCGAAGTTCTGCACGCCGAGTTCCGCAAGCGCGTCCTCATCCACGGCATTCGCCTGAACCGCCTGCGTCACATCAGGCGCAATGTTCTCTACCAGCTTCTCGTCCCGATCCACCGCGAGCACCTCATGTCCCAATTCGCACAAGCTCCTCGCCACGCTCGACCCGAAGCGCCCCAAGCCCAGCACCACAAACGACTGCTTCTGTTTCTTCATAACAATTCCTTTCTGAAGGAGGCGCCAGAGGCTCTGCCTCTGGACTCCCTTTTTCGCGATTGAGTTGGTGACTTCTGCATACAACGCCCGCGTGTTGATTGAGGGACGCCCCCGCCCAACAGCTTATGCGCCTGACGGGTCATTCCTGCGCGGAATTTTCCGTCTGTTTCTCTGCTTTCTTGTCTTCATCGTCCTGCGCAAGCATGACTTCATTATTGAGACACACGAGCGACGCCGCCATGAAGAACATCGACATATAGTAAGCCTTTTCGCCGAAGCGAATCAGATGCGCGAGCATCAGCACAGCGAAAACGCCAATCGCCAGAATGAGATAATCGTGGGTCGTTCCCCGCCATTTCCATTGGCATTCCAGCTCCGCTTTGCGTTTCCACATGTCCAGCGCATTCCTGATTTGCAAGGCGCTCATCTCCGCCCAAAGGAGCAGCTGATATTCCTTCGTCTCCACCGAAAGATAGGGCAGCACGAGCGCGGTGCCAATGAACACGAGAATCAGCGCCAGTTCGATTCCACAAAGGTATTTCGTCCCGGCGCGCTTCCGGCAAATCAGCCAATGCGTACTCACCGCAAGGCACAGCACAGCGCCCACGACGTCCAGCACCAGCCACCACGCCGCACCCTCCGGCTGCTGCGCCATCAGCACCACGGCATGAATCAGCATCGTCAGCGCCAGCAGCATTTCCAGCGAAACAATTGCCGGATGTTCCTTTCGCATGAACTCGCTCCTTTCGTTTTTCTCGCCCGAAACGCTCACTCGTACCTATCGTGCATCAAATCCGGGTCATACTGATTCTTCTCCTGCTCCGCGCGCTTTTCTGCTTCTTCGGCTTCATTGGGCTGCTTCTTGTTCAGTACAGTCTGTATTTGAATTACGATGATACTCATCCAGAAAAGGCTTTGATGCACCGCTTCTTGCCCGCGAATCAACATCAGCACCACAAGCGTAATAAAGAGTACAATATCGGCAACCAGTATAATTTTCCAAAACAGTTTCTTTTCGCTTCCCGCATTCGACTCGTGCCAGTTGTTCTCTACCTGCTGCTTCAGCACCCACGCATCAGACCCCAGCGCAAAACTCATCATCAGCCAGAACATCTGCTGATAGTAGTCTTTCCCCTCCACGGGCAAAAGCAGCAGCACAATCGACGCGGCAAAAACAGGAATCATCAGCCCAAGTTCGATTTTCCATGCGCTTGCCGTCACGCCGCGCTTCTTGACAATCAGCCAATGTGCGCCCACGCCGAAGCACAGCGCGCCGCAAATGATGTCCATCAGCGCCCAAACAAGACTGCTTTCCGCGGGATGCGCCAGCAGGACAGCGCCGTTCACGATGCCAATGGCAGCCAGCAGCATTTCCAGCACCGTAATAATCGGCTTCTTCGTCATATTTCTCGCTCCTTTCGTTCTTCATCGGGGGATGCTGTCATTATAGCACACCCCCTCGATTTTGCCAGCATTTCTGATCGAAAATTGCGTTTTCGCGTCTGAATTGTCACCCAATCGTAATTTCTTCCTCCGGGTAGCGAATCTTTGACGCATTGCGATTCTGCCGGCTCGCCAGCGCGCTTGCCATCGTCAGCGGGCCGACACGCCCGAAGAACATCATCAGCGCCAGCACGGTTTTGCTGCCCGCCGTCAAGTTTGGCGTTCCGGCGCTGGACACGCCGACCGTTGCCATCGCGGAGAACGCCTCAAACATCATGTCGAGGAACGGCTGCCCGTCGCCTTCCAGCAGCGTCAGCAGCATCGTTCCGCCCAGCGCCATCGCCAGCGAGATGCTCACAATCGCCAGCGCACGGCGAATCAGCCCCGGCGGAACGCGCCGACGCGCCAGCTGCACGTCCGCGTCGCCGCGGATGACCGACCAGACCGTTAGCGCCAGCACCGCAACGGTTGTCGTTTTCACGCCGCCGCCAGTGGAAGCGGGCGACGCGCCGATGAACATCAGGATGATGCTCATCAGCTTGCTGGACTGTCGCATGGACGCGAGGTCAACCGAGTTGAAGCCTGCCGTGCGCATCGTTGTGGACTGCATGAGGGCGTTTACGAGTTTATTTCCCGCGCCGGAAATGCCGCCAAGCGTCGCCGGATTGCGCCACTCGGTCAGGCAGAAGAACGTCATCCCCATCAAAAGCAGCACGCCCGTCATGCCCAGCACCAATCGGCTGTGGAGCGACAATTCTCGCCACTGGAAGCGCTGACGGGTGACCTCGCCCAGCACAGCGAACCCCGTACCGCCCAGCACAATCAGCGTGCTGATGGTCAGCAGCACCAGCGGTTCATTTTGAAACGCGGTCAGGCTGGAGAAATGTCCGAAAAGGTCAAAGCCCGCGTTGCAGAACGCGCTGACGGCGTGGAAGATGCTGAAGTACACGCCCTTCCCCCAGCCCAGCAGCGGCACGAAGCGAATTGCAAGCAGTACCGCGCCGCCGCCCTCGATGACCAGCGCCGCCGTCAAGTACCAGCGCGTCAGGCGCACCAGCCCCGACAATCCGCTTGTATTCATGGATTCGCGCAGGAGCATCCGGTCGCGCAGACCGATTTTTCGTCCCAGCAGCACCATCGTCAGCGTCGCGAACGCCATGAAGCCCAGCCCGCCGATTTGAATCAGCGCAAGCAGGGTGATTTGTCCGAAGAGGGAGAACGTCGTACCCGTATCAACGGCTACAAGCCCCGTCACGCAGACCGCGCTCGTCGCCGTAAACAAGCCGTTGCCCAATCCGATGCTTCGTCCATTCTGCGCGGCGCACGGCAGCGACAGCAGCACGCCGCCCAGCAGAATCAGCGCGAGAAATCCAAGCGCCATTACCCGTTCCGGACGCATCCAGCGGTTCTTCTTCCACATCCGCATCATCCTTTCGGGGTCTATTATACTGATTTGATGCGGCATTGTAAAGCCTTTCGTTTTTTTCATTCGTTGCTCTGCTTTTTTGTCAGCCGATTTATGGAAAAGTGCTTCATTCTATTGATACATTTCCTCAATCTTCGCATCCGCCCGCGCGCGAATCAAGCGCAGCACCAGCACAGTTTGGTCGTCGGCAGGGGCGGTGTCGCCGGACTGCGCACCGGTCAGAATCGCGTTCGCGGCATCCTGCGCACTTTCGAGCGTCAAGGCGTCGCGAATCGTCTCTTCCATGGCCTGCCGATTTTCATAGGCATCCTCCACGCCATCGGAGAGCAGAATCAGCGTGTCCCCCTGATGCAGCTGCATCAGTTTCTCCCCGCTTTCGACGTTCTCCAGTATCCCCAGCGGCAGCGCGTCGCCGCCCAACAGCGACAAGCCTTCCGCCTGCATCAGGTAGCTGCCCGCCGCGCCGAGCTTGTCCAGCGACGCCTTGCCCGTCCACAAGTCCAGCAGGAACAAATCCACCGTCGTGAACCGCTCCCCCTGCCCCGCCAGCAGCATCATGCCGTTGACCGCCGTGAGCGTCTGCGCCCGGTCGTACCCGGCATCCAGACACATCCGCAGCAGCTCCACCGCCTGACGCGATTCCAGCGCCGCCTGATTCCCGTGCCCCATGCCGTCGGACAGCGCCGCCACGAATCGCCCGTCCTGCAACTGCCCCAGCGAAAACGTATCGCCGCAAATATCCGCGCCTGCGATGCACCGGCTCGCCGCACCCGCCTCCACCATCATCAGTGGCATTTCCGTCAGACGGACATGCGCCCGCTCGCGCTCGGCAATCGTCATCGGCTTGCCAAGGCATCGGCTTGTGATGCCGCACAACTGCGCCGCCTGCTCATCCGCGCTGCCTGCGCCGTGCAGTTCATAGGCTACCTGCAAGTGCCCATCCACCTGCCGCACGAACGACAGGCGCGCCATTGCTTCCTCCTCCGCCAAGGCGCGGCGGAGCTTGCGCGCGTACTGCTCATCCCACCAGCTTTCGCCGCTGGACAGCGCCGCCAGATGCCTTGCGCTGCCCGAAAGCGCAGTGAGATGCGTCACCAGCATGTCCCGCTGCTGACACGCTCGCCGGATAATGCGCTGCTCGTCCGCGTTCTCAGCGCGCAGCAGATTCATGCTGTCCATCAGCTGATACAGCCGTGCGCACCCCAATCCCCGAAGTGATTCAAGCCGCTGTGCCCACACCTCGTCCGACGCCTCGTGCGCCTTCCAGATGTATTCGGCGCGGCTCTGTCCCAATTCTGTGTTCATGCACCCGCACGACGCCCGCTCCGGGCAGGAGGCGCACAGATGCTCTTCCCACCACTGCGGCGTGCGCTTTTCGCCCAGTCCCACGGGCGACGGCACAGCGCGCGCCATATCGCCGACCGTCTTTTCCCAGCGGCGGAGCGCATAGGCGGCATACGCATCCCCTGGCGCATCGGGCAGCGGATGAAACCGCCGCGTTTGCTGGCGGAGAAATTCGTCTGCCTCCCGCGGCAGCACACCCATGATGAGCGGAGCAGCAGCAGCCGCGCCCAAGGCTCCCCACGCGATTGTTCCCGTGTACGCCAGCATTCCGCCCGTTCCCAGCGCAAACAGTACGCACGGCACCATCCGCCGTCCGGTCATCTGCCCCATGCCAGCGAGGAAACCGCCCAGCGACAGCGCAACCGTCACGCTCAGCGGAAGTCCCTGTAAAGCCAGCGTCACGCCCGCCATCAGCCCCATCACGCAGCCAGGGCACACACCCAGATACACCGCTGCCGCCATCGTCATCAGCCCCGCCACCGTCACGCCAAGGTTTACATACGGCAGCATCATCCGCGCGCCGCCGCACAGCAGCATCAGCAGCAGATACCCAACCGACAGTCGGCTTTCAAGCGTCTCGAAACTTCTTCCGCCGCGGATGCTCTCAATCGCGCGGCGCATGACCGGCGCGGAGAGCGTTCCCAGCAGAATGGTGCCGATGCCAAAGAGCAGCGTCGCCGCCGACCCCTGCCACACGCCGATGATTGCCCCCGGCAGCAGCGCCAAGCCCGTCGCAATCAGCGGGAACGCACCTTTTCTCTGCCTAAGCACATGCGGCGAGAGCAGCACCAACACCGCGCCGATGAGCAGCTCCCAGCGCGTCGTCAGTCCCCAGAGCATCCGCATCAAAAACGCCGCTGCGATGCCCAGTGACACCGGGTACGTCACCAGCCCGCACGACGCTGCCGCCATACCGTACGCCGCCCACGCGCCCGCCGACACGCCGCATATGTCCGAGAACGCGAGTGCGAACCCCGGCGCAGCCCCCAGCAGGATTCTGCCCACCTGCCGCAGGATTTTCCGCCCCGTGCCGCTTTTGTATGCGCTCCGCCACGCTGTCCATGCCGCCTTCTTCTCCCGTGTCAGCACTTCGGTCATGCCTGTCCCCTCCCTTGCCGTAGGGAATCATCATACGGCAATCAAACGGGCAAAAGCGTCGAAGCAGAGGGCTGTTTTTTCGCGAATTTGGGGAGAAAAAAAGTTCTTCACGGAAAGTTTGGGGGAGCATACAAGGGCTTAGGCGAAGCACCAAAAAGCTGCACGCGGAAGGAGCATGAAAGCGC
>ENA-ORTW01000626-ORTW01000626.1-human-gut-metagenome-genome-assembly--contig:-NODE-626-length-44540-cov-9.830685_pt1 | contig 44540 bp, 43 predicted proteins | sample MGYA00242072_ERZ509193 | MGnify/ENA primary metagenome ERZ509193 (study PRJEB26280, sample SAMEA2338813) | human gut metagenome | biome: human gut; feature: human-associated habitat; material: faeces... | reverse complement strand
GGTCGGTGCTTTCTTTCTTCTGCAACTCCATCAGCGTATCAATCAGCCGCTCCATGACTTCATCATTCATAATTGCTTTCATGGTATAATTGACAACCAAATCTTCAATCCAGTCTTTCTTGACCGCTTTCTTGTCACAGAGCTTCTTTTTCTTAGTATTCACACAGCGATAATAACGGTGTACTTTCATTGTATGGCTTGTGCCGCTTTCTCCCACCATGAAAGAGCCGCATTTCCCACAGTACAGCTTCGTTGTCAAAAGGTAATCATCCTCGGCTTTGTGACGGGCAGGAGCTTTTTTGTTCTTTGCCAGCCGTTCCTGTACCCGTTCAAACAACTCTTTCGGGACAATCGCCGGAATACCGTCCTCCTTGACTACATCACGATAGCTGTATTCTCCCATGTAACGGCGGTTCTTTAGCAGGTGGTTCATAATATTCAATGTGATTTTCCCGCCACGAATGGAACGCATACCCCGGCTGTTTAACAGATTGACAAGTTCCTGCATGGTCGCACCCTCGCTGTACTTTGTAAACATTTCCAGTACCACCGGGGCGGTCTTGGGGTCGATTTGATAAAACTGCTGTTCGTCAATGTAATATCCCATCGGGACAGTACCGCCATTGTATTTACATTTCAGCGCATTGTCAGTCAGACCTCGAATAACCTTTTCAGAAAGTTCCGCAGAGTAGTATTCTGCATAGCCCTCCAGCATAGCTTCCAGAATAATTCCCTCGCTGCCCTCGGAGATATTTTCCCTTGCGGAAATGACTTTCACACCGTTCTTTTTCAAGAGATTTTTGTAGCGTGCGCTATCATAACGGTTTCGTGCAAAGCGGTCTAATTTCCAGACAAGGACAACATCAAACAAGCCCTTTGCGCTGTCTTTAATCATCTTCTGAAATTCAGGGCGGTTGTCCGTTTTTGCTGATAAAGCCCGGTCAATGTATGTTCCTAAAATCGTGATACCGTTTCGTTCTGCATAATCCTTACATTCTCGCAACTGCCCCTCAATACTTTCTTCTCGTTGATTATCGGAAGAATAGCGGGCGTAGATCACACCTTTCATTTATCCACCTCCATCATTTGAAGAAGCGTCTGCTTTAACTTTTTACTCATTGGCGATTGCGGGTCAAAACACATTTCAATAAACTGCCGCATTTCCTCACTGCCCGTTGCAATTTTAGGGCGGTATTCGTACAGCTTGCCTTGGGGCTTATCCGTCCGGGCAAACAGGTAATCCATAGACACATCAAAATAATCTGCATACTTCACAAGCGTTTCCAAAGACGGAGCAGATTGTCCCTGTTCATAGCGGTTAATGCTGGACTGTTTTACTCCCAGCAAATCCGCCATCTTTACCTGTGACAGTTTCACGCTCTCCCGCAATATCCGCAGACGTTCTCCCAATTCTTTCATAGCTGCGACCTCCCTGTTTTCTCTGTGCTTATTATAACATTTATGCGTTTTATTTTCAATCCGCAATAAGCATAATTATTATGATAAATGCTCGCATAAAGAGCAGAGGAAACAGGGAATGCAGCACCAAAATAAGCGGTCAATCTGACTGTGATGTTACAGCAGACTGAAACCGCTTATTTTTGCGTTTTGCGGGGAATGTGGGTACACATGACCGCAAAACAGGGTTTCCAAAGGGTATCCCTTTGGCACACGACTTTGCTTGCAAAGTGTAGTGTGTTATACGCTCTGTCGGCGTTGCTGCGAAAATGAAGTTGCCGGGGGAGGGCAAGTACATTTGAAGTAGCAAGAAAACAGGGCTGTGGTTGCATGGCGTAAAGCCGCAAATACAGGGCTGGTTTCAGCAGCAGACAGGGCGTATAGGAAAGCCCCCGTCCATCGTCCCACGTCGGACTTCGGGACAAAATGTCCCGAACTTGTGGACACACTCACGAAAAAGCGGGTGGGTTTTTCTCTCAAAATTGAAATGGGCGGGAAGCCATTTTAAGGGCTTTCCCGCCTTGATTGCCTATCAGCAAAGGTAGGCGAAACTGTCAACGGCGGCGCATTTATGCGCCGTTCATCTTGACCGTTGACTGGATCGGCTGGCTTTGCGATTTCCCATCACTTTAATAAATGCGTTTTCTTCTCAATCGTCGCTTTTACGAGCAAAACTGTTTTGGGATTGACAATCAACATTTCGTAAAACTGGCAATACGAAAACCAAAACGGCAACCGCAATAATCCCTATTCCACAAAGTAAAAACCATTTTTCCACACCAATTCGTTCTGCAAAAATACCGGAACACAGCAAACCCAGCGGCATGGCAAAGGACATCACGCTTCCGAGCAATGAGAAAACCCGTCCCAGATATTCTGGTGGAAGCTGCTCTTGAAACAAGGCGTTTTGTACTCCGTAAAATGGAGAAGTTAATCCCATGACTGTACAACAAATTACAAATATAAAAAACGCATTGGTGGGCAGCAAACCGGAAATCGCAATGCTTACCCCCATCACAAGAACCGATAGACCGATTGAAAAAATCCGGTTCTTGAATCCACCCCAAACGCTGAGCAAAATTCCCCCTGCAAGCATACCGCCTGCAAAAGCAATTTCTGCTATGGACGCATGGGTAGGTGTTCCACGAAAGTATCCCATGCTCATTAAAGGGTACAATGCACTGATAGGCATAAAGAAAAACATATATGCCGTTCCAATCCAAAGTAATGCGAACAAACCCTTGTTTTTCTTTAACTCAAAATATCCCTCCTTCATATCCCGGAAAAAGCTGTTTTGGCTTTCGCCTGGGCATATTGGCGGATTTGGAATCGACAGAACCGCAACAACGCCGCAAGCCAGAACTGCGCCGATAATATCCAATAGAATAATCGTGCTTAATGACCAGACACTATATAAGAAAGCGGCAGCGGCTGGGCTGATCAGGGACACGGCGGCCTGCATGGTCTGATTATAACCGGCACATTTGGTTAGCTGGTCTTGCGGAACCATAAGCGGTGTAACTGCGCTGGACGCAGGAGAATGAAAAGCGTTGCCGATACTTCTGACAAATAAGACCAGCATAATGAGCCATATGGGCAGTTCCATAAACACTGAAACGACTGCCAGAAATCCTCCTGTTGCGGCAATCATAAGGTCTGCTCCGATCATCACTCCTTTGCGGCTATGGCGATCCACAAAAGTCCCTGCAAAGGGGCCAATCACAGCTTGAGGAAGAAAGCCCATCAAGGTTGCAATGGATAAGACCATAGCGGAATTTGTTTTTGCTGTGAGATAGAATATAATGGACATTTGCAAAATCCCACTTGTAATGAGAGAAACGCTCTGTCCCGCCAGCATAGTAAAATACTTCTTTTTCCAAAATTTAGTTTCTGTTGTCATATCAATACCTCCTGTTTTTGTCACATACTCTTTTCTGCGCAACAAAAAGCAGATATATGCTCCACTATGGGCATATACCTGCATAACAAAAGGCACGACAAGAAATACTCTATGACAATCATTGTCATAAAGGATTGACCTACGTGTTTCTCTGTACGCACGACAAAAAAGCCCATCACATGGAATGAAAAACCGACTTTTTGTTGTTTATTAGCGTACAAAAATTAACACACGTAAGCCTCCTTTCAACTTCAAACTGATTGTCAGAATATCATATAACAGATAGATTGTCAATCAGTTTGAAAAATTTTTGAAGTGGATTGGTTTGTTTATAACTGAAAATCTAATTTCTTTGAACTTGCAGGGAATGGAATGCTCCGCTTACTTTTTTAGCCCTAACAATTATAATATCTGGAATTTCCTTGTTAAAATAGCATTCTTCATAAAAACCATCAATTACAAAACCAGTGTCAAAACACATATTAAAAATATCCTGCAAAGAACGATGATAGTAACATTGCTTTTGTGGTTGTCCTTCAATCGCAATATCGTAGTAGCTGTGTGGTGTCATGTATTTATCTGTCAGTGTAACAAAGCACGGATGCTGTGTTGCAAATACAAAAACTCCATTATCCTCAATCAAATTGTAAACAGCGGTAAAAAGCGGCTTAATATCGGTAATATCCATGACCGCCATATTTGAAACCGCTTTTGTGAACATCCTGTTTCTTTTTAACGTCTTCATACTGATTTCATTAGTGGCATCTGCTACGTAAAATTCAATTCTATCAGTATTGTGTTTTCTTCGTTTCTTTGCCAGTTCAATCATTTTTTCACCATAATCAAAGCCAACAACTGAAATGCCTTTTTCAGCAAGATATGCCGAATAGTTTCCGTTTCCACACGCAATATCTAAAATATAATCTGAGGAATTGGGATTTAGAAGTTCTGTGACCTTTGGACGGACCACGTTTCTGTGAAAATCATTTGATTCATCACCCATTGTATAATCCCAAAATTCAGCATTTTGATCCCATATCATTTTACTTTCTTCTTTTGAGTATCGCATAATTCCTCCTTCAATTAGAAGTTTTCTATCTATTCAATAGGCAAATTATGTTGTTTCAAAAAGGAAAGTTTATCCCAGTAACCTCTTTGAAATAAAATTTTCCCGTTCACAACATGGAAAAATCCGCAGCCTCTTAATCCTAATGGGTCTCTCCATTCTAAAATTGCCCACTGCCCATCTTCAAATATATTTTCTACAATGGCTGTCATATCAGCTGTGGTAAATTCTGTTGTGAACATTTCTCTGATTGCCTCTATCCCAATCACCGGTTCATTTGTTACCTGATGATTGGTTGCGTTATCATGGTACAGACTCACGATTGCCTCAACATCGTGGTCGTTAAAAGCATCTACCCATTTACATACTACTTCTTTTGGTCGTAACATCATGATTTCCTCCATCTATCTTTGTTTCCTTGCCTGCCAGTTCAATCATTTTCTTCGCCAACTGCTGGAACTGCCCGGCAGTTTCCTCGTCCATCGGAAGAAGCTGCCCGACCCGTCCGGCAATCATAGCGGTCACATCATCCATAGAAAGCGGCTCCTGCTGGTGGTTTTTCATGGCTTCCTGCATAGTTTGGAACATGGCAGCGGTAATGGTTTCTCCCGGCTGCTCGCCGCTGTCCATCTCTTTCTTAATGTCCCGCAGGATAGCAAGGAACACATTCTTGATTTTCTCAATCTCTGCTTCATGGTCGCCCATTTTCTGTGCGTTCAAGAACTGCAAGTCCTGTCTTGCTTCTGCCCGGTGTTCCGGGTGTTCTTTCATCAGATCAGACAGGGAAGCCGTTGCCATTTCAATAAGCTGGTTTCGTGCCATAATGCCCTTTGCCGCTGTGTCCTGAAAATAAATCCGTATCAAATCTATCAGTTTCGGGAAGTTCCTGTGTTCCAGCAAGCGATTTAGGATTTGCACATCCACAGCACCCGTCACAAGCCCTTTGACTGCTCCCTCGGACAAGCCCAGCTCGGATATATCATAGCTTTTGCGGACGCTGATATTGGATAGCCCCAGTATATAGTCGGTGGACACCTTAAATTCCTTTGCCACACCAATGAGAATATCGCTGCTGACTGTCCTTGTTTCGCCGCTGACAATGCGGCTCAGCTGGGAAGCGGAAACGCCGATCTTCTCTGCAAGTTCTTTTTGTTTGATTTTGTTTCCGTTGCATAGGTCAGAAATCCTCTGTCCGGGTGTTCCGGGTAAAGCCATAGTATGCACCTCCTCCGTATAACTCTATTATACAGCAAAATTGCAAAAATGCAATTTTAAAAGTGTAAACTTCACAGAAATGCAATTCTCGCAAAATTCCGAGGATTGCATTTTTTTCGTGTAGACTTAGGGTAGTTCATCGATGAGCTGCACCTTGAAAACAGAATGACCGTCCGAAAAAGGAATATTTCTCCCGGCGAAGTATCGCATTTGCGTACCAACGGAGAACACACGCCGCAGAAATGGGGCAGGAAGCCTTTTCGGGGAAAACGGCAATCAGACAAAGCGGAGGACACACATGGAAAACAATCTCAAAAAGCTGCCGCCGTTGGAGCGCAAGCCGGACGGCTCTCTGTACCGCATGACCCCAGCACAGCGGAAACGGGCAAACGCCTTGATTCGCCGGGAATGTTGCAGCTATGACAGCGGCAACTGCATTGTGCTGGATGATGGCGATACCTGTATCTGTCCGCAGACGATTTCTTTCTCGGTCTGCTGCAAGCATTTCCGCTGGGCTGTCCTGCCGCTGGATCGGACGCTGGAAGCAGAGATTTTCCGGGATAAGGACACAAAACGGTGTATTGTCTGCCGGAGAGCTTTTGTTCCCGGCTCTAATCGGGCGAAATACTGCCCGGATTGTGCCGTCAGCGTTCACAGGCGGCAGAAAGCAGAAAGTGAACGGAAAAGGAGGGCGTGCGTGGACAATTAGGGGCGAAAAAATCCTGTATTTATGGGGCTTTCCGAACACCAAACCAGGGCAGGTGGTATTCTTTATCGCTAACTCTCAAAACAGGGCTTCTAATTGTCCATAAGACACTATGACGAAGTTTATCTATCACTACCAACAGGAACGGGCGCAGAGCTTCACCCAGCTTCCCAATTTCCTGTTTGAAGCACCAACCTATCAGCCATTATCCAATGAAGCAAAGCTGCTGTACGCCTTTATCCTGCGCCGGGCAGACCTATCCCGCAAAAATGGATGGGCTGACGAGTACGGACGGATTTACCTGTACTATCCCATCTGTGAGGTAGTGGGCCTGCTTCACTGTGGGCGGCAAAAGGCAGTCAACACCCTGCGGGAATTACAGTATGCAGAGCTGATCGACATCAAGAAACAGGGCTGTGGAAAACCCAACCGCATTTACCCAAAATCCTATGAGGGCAGTTCCAATCTCTGACTTCTTGAATTTCCATTTTGGTACGCCGGAGAGCTGAAAACCGTACTTGACGAGTACAAAAATCAGCCCTCTTGGAGTACCGAAATCGGACGGTATAGAAATACAGAGATTAAAATGATTTATTTATATCGATTCCATTCCAATCCTATCAGAGCTATTTGGGGCGGGATTTTCCTTGTGGAAAACCCCGGGAACGGAAGGGAAAGGAACGAGGAAAGGAGTTTATGGCACAACACGCAATTTTGCGATTTGAAAAGCACAAGGGCAACCCGGCAAGACCGCTGGAAGCCCATCACGAAAGGCAAAAGGAACAGTACGCCAGCAATCCCGACATTGACACCAGCCGGAGCAAGTACAATTTCCACATTGTCAAGCCGGAGGGCAGGTACTACCACTTTATACAGAACCGTATTGAACAGGCAGGCTGCCGTACCCGTAAGGACAGTACTCGGTTTGTCGATACGCTGATTACCGCCAGCCCGGAGTTTTTCAAGGGCAACCCCCCAAAGGAGATACAGGCGTTTTTTCAGAGGGCGGCTGACTTCCTCATTAACCGGGTAGGCAAAGAAAATATCGTGTCGGCGGTGGTACACATGGACGAAAAAACACCCCATCTGCATTTGGTCTTTGTTCCACTGACGCAGGACAACCGGCTGTGTGCAAAGGAGATTATTGGGAACAGAGCCAACCTCACAAAGTGGCAGGACGATTTTCACGCCTATATGGTGGAGAAATATCCCGACTTGGAGCGTGGGGAAAGTGCCAGCAAGACAGGCAGGAAGCATATCCCCACCCGTCTGTTCAAGCAGGCGGTCAATCTCTCCAAACAGGCAAGAGCTATTGAAGCCACGCTGGACGGCATTACCCCGTTCAATGCAGGGAAGAAGAAAGAGGAAGCCCTCTCCATGCTGAAAAAGTGGTTTCCCCAGATGGAGAATTTCTCCGGGCAGCTCAAAAAATACAAGGTCACGATAAGTGACCTGTTAGCTGAAAATGAAAAGCTGGAAGCAAGAGCCAGAGCCAGTGAAAACGGCAAGATGAAAGACCGTATGGAACGGGCGAAGCTGGAAAGCGAACTACAGAACATTCAGAAACTTGTTGACCGTATCCCGCCGGAGGTGCTGGCGGAATTGAAACGGCAACAGCGACACACAAAGGAAAGGTGATTGATTATAAGCAGATTTTTACGCCGCCCCTATGCGGCATTGTACCTTGACAACTGAATAAAGAAAGGCGAGCTATGGCAGAAAAGCACTCGGACAAAATCCCACAGTATGAGATAAATGCCCTTGCCCGGTGCTTGCTTCCCGAAATTCAGAAATTCTTTGCCAGCCCGGAGGGGCAGAAAGAATTTGAAGAATGGAAAGCACAGAGGGCAAAGGAAGCAGAACAACATAAAAGCGTATAACAAAAGCGGCGGTATCGTTATGATACCGCCGCTTTTGCTTTAGCATAGATATACTAAAAATCCGAATCCGTCCCCGATTGGAACCGGGTTCGGATTATCATGGTCTGGTGCGCTGAAAGGGACTCGAACCCCTGGCCTTCTGATTCGTAGTCAGACACTCTATCCAGCTGAGCTACCAGCGCGACTGAAAGAAGTATAATACCACAGGGGGAAGTCAATGTCAAGCATTTCTTCAAAATGTTTTTGCAAAATTCGGGTCAATTTGCCGCCCAAGGCAAGAAATGCCGGGAATCGGACGTTCAGCAGTCCTTTTTGCGGGGGAAGGGCGTCTCGCCGCCGGTGCGCATACGATCAAGGACCTCGTTCAGGTCCTTGCAGCAGGCGTCGCACAGGGAAAGAATCTCCTCCGTGGGCTGCTGCAGATCCGGCACGCACGCCGTTGAAGCTGTCCTCCAGTACCATGCTGCCGGATGCCCCGGAGCAGGCGCTGGATGAGTACCCCATGCCGGACCCGATGCTCACGCTGGACGACCTGGAAAAGTGCGGCTACCGGGACGGGGATATGCTCCCCCTTTCCAAAGAGCGGGCGATGGAGCTTTACGAGCGGGATCTGACCGTGTATGCGGTGGTGGATGGCGGCAGCGCAGAGATGCTGTTTGACCGGGAAGAATTGGCATTGCTATCTGTGGACCGAAAAAGAAAGTAAATAAACTCACGGGCAGTATGCCTCTGCTCCGTTAAAAGTTACCCAGCAGGAAATCAGCAATGGTTTCCTGCTTTTTCTTTGCCTGAAAACAGGAGAAAGGAGGAACACCAATGACATCAAAGGTCCAGTTTTACAGCGCGATGGCCAGCTACACCGCCACCCATCTGACGGATAGCTGGCAGAGGTGGACAGCATTTCTCACCACCGCCTCCCGGCTGTATAAGTACCCCTTCCACGAGCAGCTTATGATCTTCGCCCAGCGCCCGGACGCAACGGCCTGTGCGGAATATGACCTCTGGAACGACACCATGCGCCGGTATGTGCGGCGCGGCTCCAAGGGCATCGCCCTTGTGGACAATTCCCGCGAAAAGCCCAGGCTTCGGTATGTGTTCGACATTTCCGATACCGGCCTGCGGAAAAATTCCCGCCACCCCTTTCTGTGGGAGCTTCGCCCGGAGCATGAGGCGGCGGTGGCCCAGGCGCTTGCCGAGCGGTTTGGAACGCCGCCCGAAAACAACCTGGCGGAACAGCTTGAAAGCATCGCGGCCCAGCTTGTCAGTGAGTATTGGGTGGAACACAAGCGGGACATACATATACGACCAACCTTCTCTCTCACGGGGCAGCCCCCAAGGATGTGCAGGAGCTGCTGGGACATTCTGATGTAAGTACCACGATGAACATTTACGCCCACGCCACCAGAGAGGCCAAGCGAACTTCCGCAAGGCTACTGGATAAGGTTGTAGGGACGGCCTGAAAAAAGTTTCCCTCATTTCTTCTCGCAAGGGAAAAAATGAGGGAAAAGGGCCAAACCAAGGTGACGAAAACGCTGGAAACACCAGTGTTTTCAAGGGGTATAGGAATTTTAACTGAGAAATCAGAATTATATTGCAGAATATATTTGACAAAAATAAGGCGATTCCGTCAAGTATACTCGACAAAAAATATAATGCGTGCTATAGTAAACGGGGGAGATATTATGACATCATGTCATAATATCTCCCCCGTTTACTATATATCCGTCAGTAAAAATGCCATGTACAGGGGCAGCGTCAGGATTTGTTCCTCGCGGCCTACGTTGTAGTCACCAAGCTTTATCAGATGATATACGTGGTATTTCTCGGGATGGCGCAGAATGGTCTTGGAGCTCTTGGTATTGCCGGAAACAGCTTTTACCTCGACAAGGGTGCATTCTCCGTGGAAGCGGATAATAAAGTCAACCTCCAGACCGGAATCTTTATGGAAATAATAGAGCTTGCGGCCCATTTTAGAGAAGATGTCGGCAACCAACCCCTCAAAGATGGCGCCTTTGTAGCCCAAAAGATTTCCCTGTAAAATGTCAAACTGCGTGCCGTCCTCCAGCATCGAGACGAAAAGTCCGGTGTCCTTCATGTAAACCTTGAAAACATCTTGGTCTGCATTTCCGTCCAACGGAAGTTCCGTGATGGAAAGGTTGTAGCAACGGGTAATGATGCCTGCATCCTCGATCCATTGCAGGCTGCCCGCAAACCTGGAAGCGGTAGCGCCTTTTTTCACGACGGAATACTGAAATTTTTTGTTTTCCTTGCTCAGCTGCTTGGGGATAGACTGAAAGCATTCCCGGATAACGGCCTTATCCTTTCGGTCGGCGTATTTTACCATGTCATCTTCATAAGAGCGCACAATATCACGCTGAATCTGCAAAACATCGTCCATGCGCTTTGTATTTACAAAAGTTTGCACGGCATCCGGCATACCGCCTACAACGGTATATTGCAGTAAAAGTTCCCGCATACGCTGGTGCAGCGCCTCCGGCACAGGCGTGCCGTTTTGCAGGCATTGGCGCAGAAAGGCGATGACCTGCTCTGTAATGCCGTTGGCCCAGAGAAATTCCTCAAAATCCAAAGGGCTCATGTCGAGCACGGTCTCGTATCCGACGGGAATTGACTTCGGTTCCTTGCTGCCGTACCCCTTGACGCCTAACAAGCTGCCCGTACCAATCACATCATAGCGGCCGTCCAGTTTGAAAAACTTCAAAGCTGTACGCGCGTCCGGGCAATCTTGAATCTCATCCAGCACAAGCAATGTCTTTCCAGACTCAAAGACGGCATCCTGCCCCATCAGGGCAGACAGAAGCATTGTAATGTTGTCCACTTCCAATGAGCCAGAGAACACTGAAACAAACTGCGGATTTTCGAAAAAATTCAGATAGACAGTGTGTGCGTAATTCTTTTTGGCAAATTCGAGCACAGAGTATGTCTTGCCGCACTGGCGGCAGCCTTTCAGAATCAGCGGCTTGTGATTGGGCGTGTTCTTCCAATCCAGAAGCGTTTTCTCGATTTTTCGGCGCAGCATAGTGGTTCCCCCTTGTGGTTTGTTTGCAGTATAGCAGAAAATCACAACTTTTTCAAGGGACTTTTTCTGTAAACGTGCAACTTTTTCAAACGACTTTTTGGGAAAAACAGAAACTTTTCTTGCATTTTTCGGAGCCTGTTTTCCAATTCTTCAAAAATCAGAAATTTAGGTATGCCTTATCAACTTAAAGCAAAAGACCGAAGTTGTAAAGCCCTTTTTGGGCCTTTACTTCGGTCTTTCTTTTTTAGAGGGGGATATGTAACAGCCCCTTTTGGTTGTCAGCTTCAAATTAATGAATCCAGATATTATTTTCCAAATCTTTGGGGCAGTCGCACTCTGAAATCATGTATTTGTGCCATGGTACAATAGGCATTAGCTCGTTATACTTTTACCCTTTGCAGGTGTTCAGCATTCTAATCAAGCACCGTAAAATTCATCGGCGAGGTCACTCATTGCCGTATAGAGGTCGCCGCTGCCGCCGTAAATAGCATTAAAGTCCAGCGAAATGACCTTCTTGTTCTTGATCGCGCTGATGTCCTGCAATGCCGCATTATCATACAGCGACTGGATCATTTCATCCATGTCCGGGCCACCCTCATAGTCAAACAGAACGATGACTTCGGGATCTTCTGCAATGATCGTTTCAATGCTGACCTGCGAACCATCGCAGTCCTCGTTGATGTTGTCCAGACCAATCATCGCAAAGGCTTCGTTCTGCAAACTTTCCGTAGCAGCCGAGCCAAAGACCGGCATACCGTCCTCGATCCAAGAAACCTCAGCCATCTTGGTGGTCTTGCCTGCCAAGCGCTCATCACTCTGGAGTGCTGCCACATAATCCTGATAGTAGGCTTTCAGCTCGGCAGCCTTGTCCTGCACATTGAAAATTACGCCTAAGTTGTCGATGTCGGTCAGGAAAGACTGGAAGTTAGCGCCGGTCTCGCCTACATGGGTAATATAGCTGGCAATACCTGCCGAGGCCAGTTCTTCCGTGGTGCCTACACCGTAGTCACCATCCACAAACAGGTCGCCGCGGCCAGCAACAAAATCCGGATCTACTCCCAGCACAGCCTCTTTGGAGGCGTAGCCCTCTGCAATGACGGGCACAGCATTGAACTGCTCAGCCACATCCTCCGGGGCAGGGCCATAGACTGCGGCCACGCCAACCAACTTATCGGCGAGCCCCAGACGAATCAACAAATTGGCGGTGCCCTGGTTGTTCGCCACCACGCGCTGAGGTTCTGCTGTGTACTCTGTGGTGACAGGGGTCCAAGTCGCGCCGTCAGACGAAACGGTGTAGGTATCCGCGCTGACAGGGTAATAGCTGTCCTCTGCCACTTCCGGGGAAGCTGTTTCTTCTGGGGCGACCGCCTCAGAAGATGCCGATTCGGAAGAGGTTTCGGATGCAGAAGCACCGCATCCGGCCAGCAGCGCGGCACTCAGTACCAAGCAGGTGCCTGCCGTCATCATGTTTTTGAATTTCATATACATTTCCTTTCCCATTATTCAGGCTTTCGTAACCTGATTGTAAGAATTTCCCTGCAAAAAAACTGTTTTCTTTTTGCGGGAAGTATGCTATAATCTCGGTTAGTCTTAACTAATCTTCACGGCTTGTTACTATACCATACTTTCGCGGAGGTGTCAACCGGAAAATTGAAGAAAAAAACGGAAACCAAAAAACTGATTTATATTCTAGCTTTGCTTGCATTGCTGGTACTTAGTATTCTGCTTTCGGCATCCACCGGGCAGGTGGAGATACCGCTTTCGGATACCTTCAAAATTCTGATGGAGCGTCTTTTTCATGTAAAATTAGCAGGTTATGCAGAGATCCCATCTGCCTATTTCAATGTTGTGTGGATGATACGCTTTCCGCGCGCACTGATTGCTGCTGCCGTAGGCATCGGCCTTTCGCTGTGCGGCATTGTCATGCAGGCCGCGGTGGAAAACCCTCTGGCTGACCCCTATATTCTGGGTATTTCGTCAGGTGCAACACTGGGCGCTACTTTTGCACTGATGGTTGGTGTCGGCACCCTGCCGCTTATCGGGCAGGCAAGCGTATCGGTCTGCGCTTTTGCCGGGGCGCTGCTTGCTTCTTTTCTGGTATTGTTTTTTGCCAATATCGGCGGTCATGCCACGGGTGCCAAGCTGGTGCTGTCCGGTACGGTCATAAACTCGATGTTTTCGGCTTTTTCCAATATCATGATCTACTTTGCCAACAATGCACAGGCATTGCAGAACATTACTTTCTGGATCATGGGCAGCACGGCTTCTGCCACATGGTCAAAAGTGCCGGCTATTTTGGTGATTGTGGCGTTGACCGCCCTGTTTTTCCTGACCCAAAGCAACACCTTGAATCTGATGCTGATGGGCGAAGAAGCCGCCACCACGCTGGGCATCAACCTTACTTTCTGGCGTAGAGTTTATCTGATTATTGCCAGCCTGATCACCGGTATTCTGGTCTCCGGCTGCGGCATGATCGGCTTTGTCGGCTTGGTGATCCCCCACATTTCCAGAGCAATCTTTGGTGCCAACCATCGTGTACTGACTCCCTACACCATCCTGTTCGGCGGCATTTTTATGGTGCTCACCGACCTGCTCTCCCGGTCGCTGGTCAGCGGTTCCGAAGTGCCGGTGGGTATTATCACTGCTGCGCTTGGTGCGCCGGTGTTCCTATATATGCTGCTGAAAAAAGATTACGGCTTTGGAGGTAAATAAGTTGGAGCTTGCTGTAAAAGATGTCCATGTGACGCTGGGCAAAGCCAAGATCGTAAACGGCGTCAGCCTCCATGTAGGCGAGCGGCAGAGTGTAGGCATCATCGGGCCAAACGGCTGCGGAAAATCCACCTTGCTGAAAGCCATCTACCGGGTCAACCCCATTGATTCCGGCGAGGTTTTGCTGAACGGTCAAAATGTTACTAAGATGAGCCCCAAAGAGGCTGCCCGACACATTGCCGTTGTAGGGCAGTTCAATGAACTTGCTTTTGATTTTTCCGTGCAGGATATGGTGCTTATGGGGCGTTCGCCCCACAAAAAGATGATGGAGGGCTATTCCGAAGCCGACTACAAGTTGGTGGAGGATACGCTGCGCAAGACCGAGCTATACCCTTTGCGGCAGCGCAGTTATCTCTCGCTTTCCGGCGGCGAAAAGCAGCGGGTGATTTTGGCCCGCGCTATCGTACAGCAGCCGGAATTACTGATTCTGGATGAACCCACCAACCACCTTGATATTAAATTTCAGTTTGAAGTGTTGAATCTTGTAAAAGATTTGAACATTTCCACCCTATGTGTACTGCACAATATCGAATTGAGCGCCCGCTACTGCGACTATCTCTATGCCATGAAGCAGGGGCGCATCGTGGCAGAGGGTGCGCCCAACAAGTTGATTACCAAGGAGACCATCCGCACCATTTATGACGTAGAGAGCGAAATCTACACAAATCCCATCACGCAAGATCTCGCCGTAGCATTTCTTCCCACACGATACAGGTAACAAAAGGGGCTGTTGCACAAGGAAAAAATCCAAGTGCAGCAGCCCCTTTACGGTTAAATGCCTCCAGAAACACAAAAACGTTCGCCATAGCCCCACTAATTTCCAAAAAACAGATTTGGACTATTTCAGGATTTCATATTCCGAGCGAGTTCTTCTCGCAGCTCCCGCTTGTATTTATAATAGGTATTGCGTGCGATGCCGATCAGCCTGATGCAGTCGGCATCGGTCAGGGTGCCGCCAAAATCACGGCTGTATTTTTTGATCTGCTCCTTACAGGGGGCGGATTTTTTTATGGTAAGTTTGCGGCCGGGCATCTGGCCGATTTGTTTCCCATTCAGGCGCGCCGTCATGATCCCCTCGCGGGTGCGCTGGTGCAGGTCGTCCACCTCTTTCTGAGCCTGGGCAAAGGCAAGACGAATCTGCTCGGCGGCCAGGTCCGCCGTGTAGCGGTTCAGCGCATCCATGACGCCGGAAACAAAACGGTCTGTTGCGGCGCTGCCGGTCTTCGGCGATGAGTTGATCTGCCGCTGCAGAGCCTGTTTGTAGGTGTCCGTGTTGATGTGCGGCTCCTTCAAAAAGCAGAGCGTCACACCGCGGTTGTACAGTGTTTCATAGAGTGCACAGCCTTCCTCGGCGCTGCGGCTCATGCGGGAAACACTGTCAAACACAATGGTATCCCCGGGCTGTACACAGTGCAGCAGCTTGTCCAGCTCCTGCCGTCCGCGGCAGGCCGTTCCTGTATAGACCTCACGGACGATATGAGCCGTTGGGTAGGCGGCGGTAATGTTGCGCACCTGGCGTTCGATATTTTGCTGTGGTGTGGAAATGCGGCAGTAGCCGTACACGGACATACAGTATCACTCCTGACGTTCCTTTAATTTGATATAACATTATACAGCGGAACCCAGCTCTTTGTCAATGAGTTTTGATACTTAATGAAGAGCCCTTACTTTTGGTACAGGCGGTACAAGAAACTTGAAAAAGCAGTCGAATCAAACATGATATTATGTCATGATGACATAATATCTCAAAGAACAGGAAAGACAGCTGTCTGTTGTCGCAGTATAAAAACAGCAGGAACTGTCCGGACAGTTCCTGCTGTTTTATTTTTATCCTCGAGCCCGCATATCCCCAGGCACAAGCCCCAGCGGCTTTGTGTGCAGGAAGATCACTTCCCAGTAACCAGTTTTATAGTTAGCGCGCAGTCTCGGTTTCAGCATAATATTTAAGTCTTCCGCTTGTCTGCCGCTGCGCCGCTGGTCGTGCAGCAAATCCTCGTAGCTGCCATGATAATAGGTATCAATGCCAATGCGCCCGACAATCGTTTCACCGTTTTCGTTCGGCTGCACCAGTTCTTCCGTCAGCGCTCTTGCCTGTTCCTCTGTAAAATCAACGGAATACGGGCTTTGCAGCGCGGTCTCCCACAGCCCTGCCACAGCGGTTTCTTTTCGCATGATTTTATAGCGGTACTCTTTTTCTGATGAGGTAAGTACCACATATCCTGTATGCGTTTTCTTGGGGCGGAGCTTTCTGTCTGCGTTGGCGCGCTCCCGCGCGATGCGCAGCAGGTTTTTATTTAAGCCGTTCAGATACTCTATTTTACGGCAGGCTTCTTCCAAGTCTCTCTGTACCGCATCCACTTCTGCGTAAGCAGCTTCTTTTGCCTGCGCCGAATTTCTTTCGGCTTGTGCAATCTTTTGAGATGCTGCTGTATAGACCGAGCGGGCATCTCTTTCCGCGCAGGCCACTTTCGCCAGCAAACCATCATACTCACTGTGGGTCAGCAGCACGTGCGTACATTCCTGCCCATTCTCCGGCAGATCCCGCAGACCCAGTGCAGTCTTTTTCTTAAACTCTGGCATGAAAAAACCTCTTTTTACAGTCCGCGGATATAGTTGTTTGCCACGACTTCAATGCGGTTATGCCCCAGCGCTTTGCTGCAGATCAGCATGGCTTTCTTGTCCAGCTTTTTCCCGGATTCATCTTTCCGGCAGGTGTAGACATCACTCTGAAATTTACGCCCCGTTCCCTTGTTGACCCTGTCGTAGGGGATTTCTTCGATGGGCCTTGCATGGGCGCGGTAGATGTCGGTTGCATATTCGGCGCGGTAGCCGTGGATGTCAGCGCTCTGGTGGATGTGCTGCCAGACCTTCTCGTCGTTCGGCGTATTTCGGATGCGCTCGACGATCTGCGCCGCATTTTTCCCGACAATGGGGCTTACTCGCTCCCGGCCGCCCTTGCCGTTTCGGACGTGGATATAATAACGGCAGTCAAACAGGCGGGTATCTTGCAGAACACCAAGCCGCTTTTCTTCTGCGGGCGTTCTTTCCTGTACCGGTACGGATTCGATCGCAGCAATTTCCCGCTCGATTTCTTCTTTTGTAACAAGGTCTCCGCCCTTGAGCATCCCCAGTTCGCTGCGGCGCAGCCCTGTGCCTTTGCAGAATTTAATCAGTTCATCGTTGTTCGTAACCGAGAAATGTTTATCGCGCACGCGGTCTCCCCTGCTGCGCTTAATGTTCTCGCGGTTTCGCTTCGGCGGATTAAAGTAATTTCCATCTTCCGGGTTTATGCCGTACAGCTTGCCCAGTGCTTTGGCTTCCAGCTGAACCGTCCATGCGGACAGCCCTTGGTCGGCGCGCGCTTGCAGCCACTCGTTCACATACTTTTTTGCGCTCTTCAGCGTCGTACATTCCGGGTGCTTTTCTTTAATATAAGAAAGAAAATATTTTGTGTGTTTCCAGTACGATTGATAAGTATTGAAAGAAAATATCTTCTGCCCGTCCGTACCGTTTTTCACAGCCTCTTTTTTGCTTTCGCCAAAGGCCTGCATCCCGGTCAGGCGGTCATACGCCTGTTGGTGCAGGTCTTTATAATATTTCTTGTTCTTTCTGCCCAGACGCAACCGCCCCCCTTTATCTGTATTTCTTGTTGAAGCTAGGCCGCCTCCTGCCCGCCCGCACGGGACGCAACACTCGGCGAATACACTTTTTAAGGTCTTATGTGTGACCGCTTTGGAGATTTCTCTCCGACACTTTTTTACTGCTTATGTGTGCAGCCTTGCTTTCTTCTTCTACGGCAGGTAAGGCTCTGTCGGATTCTTTTTAGAGGAATCATCTCTCCGGCATTTTATCAGTATGTCCGGCTACATTCAGATACGTTTCCACACACTTTCAAAAGGATTACTCATATGTGGGTCCATGATGCGAAAAGCCATTGGCAAAGGCTAAGGCAAGTCGGCGCATCATACAGGTGTATCGGACCTGATTCGACTTTGTGTATTGTAAGAATACATTTTTATATTACACTGAACGCGGGGAAATGTCAATAACATAGTATGTTATTTTAAAAATATAACGGTTTACCCGTTCATTCTATAAACGGGTAAACCGTTACCGCACCCGCACAAAAATACGGACTTTCATCCGCGCCCCCCGGATAAAAGTCCGTGTTTTTATCTTTCCAGCAAGTCCTCCATCGCGCAGCCAAGCACTTTGGAAATCTTATACAAACTCTCCGCGCTTGCCTTGTTGATGTCCTTTTGCCGCTGTTCGTACAGCTGGATGGAGCGCAGGCCGACGCCGGATTTTTTCGCCAGCTCGGCTTGCGAACAGCCGTAGGCCGTGCGGATACGTTTCAGGTTTGTTTCCGCAAAGTGCTCCCGGATGCGGGCATCCGCAATCTCGGCAAATTTGCTGACGTCCGCTTCGTGCAGGGTATAATACATTTTTTCCAGTTCCGCAAAGGAAAGCACCTCGAAAATCTCGCTGTACTTTCGCCCGGAGTACCACTGATAATACGCAACCGCCCACCCGATCCAATATTCGCAGGAACGCGCATACCGTTCCGGCTGTTCCGGCTGTTCTGTCATCCCGGTCGTCTCCGCAAGGATCTGCGCAGCCAGTTCAATGCCGCTCTTCCCTGCCAAATACGCGGGTTCTCCGTTTTCCATATGCTTGCTTACCGAACTTACGGTGAACAGCTTTATAAAATTCTCTCCCGATACGCCGCAGACACGAATCGCATAGTCGAACGCATCCCCCAAAGCCGCCTGCGCATTACTCAGATAGATTTCTTGGTATGCGTGGGTCATCGCTGCGGATGCCTCCTCTCATAATGTCCTGCATATAGATGCCGTCTGCCTCATCGTCCAGCATTTTCAGATAGGTTTGGTTTGCTTCATCGTTTCTTGCTTTGCGCTGCACATAGTATCTGTCTTTTTCTGCGATGGAAAAGCCCTCAAATTTCAGATTGGAAAAGGCAAACTGCGACTTGATCACCACCTGCTCCCCCAATTTGCCAAGCCGCATCGCCTGCGAGAGCTGCTCTACCGAGATGGCATTGTTCAGAAAAGATTCCGCATAATCGAAATAGGAATCATCGGCGCGGTAGCCTGTAATCAAATCATAGGCATTTACGTTCACGCTGAAATTGTCGATCAGATATTGCTTGGCCCGCCTTGCCACCGGCGTTTTTATGGAAAATAGACGATGCTCGACCAGCACGGCGATCCAATTGAGAATGGTATAGTCCGGGCTGTTCAAATGTAAAACCCGCAGATATTCCGTATCCAGAGTATAGCGGTTTGCAAAACCGTCCCGCAAAGAGGAAACGGCCCACTCCTTTGCCAGTGCCTCGCTTTCCGTGCAGTAAAAGCCAAGCCCGAAATCATTATGCTTTTTCCCCTCGCCAAACACGGGATGCTCGATGACTTTTTCCGAGCCGTGAAACAGGGTGATTTTCTTTTCCATATTGACGCCCTCCTTGGTATAAGTATATCACCAAAGCGATACAAAAGCAAGGCAGCAAAAAAGATATTATGACATGATGTCATAATATCTCTAAAAAATCACCTGTCTGCGTGAAATCAATCGTTGCTTTCTTCCTGTGGGCGGAAGTCCTTCATAAAGCGCCTGAGCAGGAATGTGCAGAAATAGGGGAACGTATAAAACTGTGCTTCATGCCCAATATTGCCGGCAAAAAACTTGAACCCGTAGCGGATATCCTCATACTTGTCCGATACTATCAACGTGCGCATGGATTTTGCCTGCCCATTTTTGGCCTTCACTTCCAGCGGAATCAGCGAGGACGCTGAGCGGATAAAGAAATCTTCCTCTAATGTAGAATCCGGCCGCTTATAATAGTAGAGCTTATAGCCCTGCTTTACCAGCGCTTCGCCGACCATGTTTTCATAGAGCGCACCTTTGTAGACGCCAAGATTTTTATTGGCGCGCAGATCCTCCTGCGATTCTTCATCCAGCATCGAGACGAGCAGCCCGGTGTCGGCAAAATAGAGCTTGAATACATCCGGGTCATAGTTCCCGCCCAATGGAAGCTCCGGAAATTCCAGACAAAAGCAGATGTTTACCATCCCGGCATCCGCCAGCCATTCGGCACACCCACGGTAATCCCGGAATCTTGCGCCGGTGGCGACCTTGGAGATCTGGAATTTCTTGTTTTCCCTGGCTAATTGCGGGGCAATTCGGTTAAACACATTTAGGATGCGCGTCTGGTCAAGCCCCTGCGCATACTTGCGGATGTCTTCTTTATAGTCTGCAATCAACTGCCTTTGGGTGTCCAGAGAACCTTCAAAGGTGTTTTTTTCGATGTATTCGGCCACGACAGCGGGCATACCGCCGAGAATACAGAAATCCAGAAATAGCGAATGGTAAACCTGCATCTCCAGCTCGTTGAATGGGCGCAGCTCCCGCATATGCAAAAGCATATCTTCAACAGTCGTGTCATCATAGCCCTTTGCCCACAAAAATTCCTCGAAGTCCATGGAGAACATATCGTAATCTTTTTTATAGCCGACGCTGTTGCTTTCGATTTTCTTATAGTTCACACCCAGCATAGAGCCGCTGCAAATCACATCAAACCGCCCATCCTCATGGAAAAACTTGAGGGATGTTGCAATTTCCGGAAATTCGGTAATTTCATCAAAAAAAAGCAGCGTTTTGTGCGGAATAAATTTCTTGGAAGGGTCAATCATCGATATATTTTTGATAATGGCAGCCGCCTCATAGCCGTCTGCGATGATTCCCTTGTATTTTTCATCCCGGACAAAATTGATTTCTACAACGCTCTCATAATCTTCTGCGGCAAACTTCCGGATGGATTCGGTTTTCCCGACCTGACGGCTTCCTTTGATGATAAGCGGCTTTCTTGCCGGGTCCGCTTTCCATTCATGAAGAAACGTGTCTACTTTTCTTTTCAGATACACGGTATATTTCCCCCTCTCTTTTTTTCGCATACACTCAGTATACACATTTTCAAAGTGAAATTCAATATAATCTGCACAAATCATGAGCCACTTTCCCGGTATTCCTCACATTTTTCATGCGAAAAAGGGAAATATTATGACATGATGTCATAATATTTCCCCCTGCTTTACCGTATTTTGTTTCTTCCTGTGCGCGGTGCAGCCTTGGCGGCGCCGTCCCGGAACAGTTCTTTCTCCGGCTCGTAGTCCAGCGGGATGCTCTCCCCTGTCGCGCCGAAGCGGTTTTTTAAGATGGTCAGTGCCAAATGACGCGGAGCGGTCTTGTTTTCCCTGTCGGCGTCGGTGCGGTATTTCAGCACCAGCAGCAAATCGGCGCTGTACTCCACGCTGCCGGATTCTTTAAAGGCTGAAAGGCCCGGCTCGGCACTGCCGGGGCGGTAAGCCTCACGGTTCAGGCTGGATGCGGCCACAACGGGCATATCGTACCGGCGTGCCAGCTGCTTAAGCATGGCAACGGCGGCGTCGGCGGTCTGCTTCTCGGTCATGCCCGTGCGGGCCGGTGCGACAAGCTGCAAGTAATCCAGAAACAGCACCGGGCTTTCGTGCTGCTCGCAAAAAGCCGACACTTTTTCATCCAAAAAAGCCGGGGTAAGCGGGGCGTCCGGCTCCCACAGCTCTACCCTGCCGCCGGTCTTTTGCCTGTACGCGGAAATCAGACCGCGCACTTTTTCTTCCGGCAGCCTGCCGTCCAGCAGCGGGCGTGCACGTTCTTTTGTACCGCGCACGGCGCTTTTGGCGATCAGCTCCATGCGGGACATCTCTATTGTTATAAACAGCACATTTCGGCCAGCGGAGGCCAGCGTATCGGCCATTTGCAGCATCAGGGAGGTTTTGCCCATGCTGGAAACCGCGCCCAGCACGGTCAGCCCGGCGTGCAGACCTCCGTCGAGCGCCTTGTCCAAACCGGCGATACCCGTTGGCATCACCGCAGCCCCGCCACGGCGGCCCAGATACACGAGGAACTCGTCCTCCAAGGTCGGTTGCTGCTGTACCTCCTGCGGCGCTATGGCGGCCTCACAGGCGGCTTGCAGCGCATCTCTATTCCGCACTAATGCTTCGTTCACATCCTTGCAGCCATCGGGCAAAGCCAGCACGGCGCACGCAATGCCGCGGGCCGTCAGCTGCTCCCGCAGCTTCCCGTTCATCCCCTGCCCTGCCGCGTCGGAATCCCCGGCAAGAATCACCCTCTCCGGCTTTGCTTCCCGCGCGGCCAACGCCTGCATCAACCGCCCGGTGTTGGCCGCACCGCAGAGCGCTACAGCCGGGAATCCCAATTCCTCTAAGGAAAGGGCATCAAAAATGCCCTCCGTCACAAACAGTGCTTCCCCTGCCGCACGGTCCATAGCAGCGCTGTTCCAAAGCTGCATCGCCCCGCGGCTGTTCTTGTAGCGCGGTTCAACATGCTGGTCAATGGCGCGGCGGCAAACGCTGCGGCAGACACCCTCCGCAAAGACCGGCAGCACCGCATAGCCATTCTCGACCACCAACCCGAACCGCCGTACCGTTTCATCGGACAAGCAACGTCCGGTAAAGTAGGGGTCGGGTCTGCCTCCTCCTTCCTTATAAGGAAAAGTCTGCATCGGCTTCGCCGTGACCCGGATAACCTCGCCACCGCCGTAGCGCCGGTTGACGGCTTTCATTTTAGAAGGAAAATCCGTCAGATTTTCTTCCTGTCCCACTAAGTCAAAAATATCGTAGGTCGCGCCGCAGGCAAAGCAGTGGACGGTCTGATTTTTTTCATTGTACCCCATAGAAGGGTGAGCGTCTTGGTGCGCCGGGTTCAGGCAGGCGAACGGCTTATGTAGGGGCAGCCCGTGCTCCCGCAGCCATTGAGGAAGGCAGCTTTTTAAGGTTTTGGCATCCGTTTTTCTCATACGAAAACTTCTCCTCTTACAGGGAAAAACTGTATCTTTTCCTCCCTGTAAAAAAGGAAAGATATCATACAGTACTTACAGTACATACAGCACTTTTCAAAAAGCGAAAATTTACCGCTGAAATGTGAAAAAACAAGGGTTTTGCGGGGTGCTTGGGTCATCAGTTGTGGCTTTGGCGGTCATCATATGTAGCTTTGGTGGTCATCAAATGTGGCTTTGGTAAGGCTGCATTTGGTCATCAGTTGTGGTTTTAAAATTTCATCTATCTTATCACATTTCGTTTGTGTGTTCTTTGTTTGTTTGGCTTGAAGCGGCTCTTATTTGTTTCATCGGGCAAAGTCAGATCTGGCGTTGGTGCGGGCTTGCGGGTGGTGCGGTCCAGCACGATCTCTACCCCGTCCACAACGCGCCCGGTGCGGGTGAAGCTGTACCCGCTGATGTAGTTCTGCTGGGTCAGATACTCGAGATAGATCTCGGTGTAGTTGCGCAGGCGCTGGCGGCGCTGCTTGATGGGAGACGGCTCGCCGAGCTCCTCGTAGATGGACGAGAACAAGATCTTTCGGCTTTGCAGACGGTTGTTTGGGTTCTTCATGCCCTCGATGCGGGTCAGCAGGTAGTTCTTCAGCACGATGATGGCGGGCGTGTTGTTCAGGCTTGCCCCGGCCAGTGGAGAGTCGGCTTCAAAGTGTACGTTCAAAAGGTCCATATCCACAAGGGAAATCTGCCGCTTGCTGGACGCATACTGGAACAGCGGTGGCGTGTCGATGAGGAAGTACGCCTCGACCTCCCGCCCGTTGAGCACGGCGTTCATCCGGTTCATCGGCAAGAGATATTGCGAGACCATCAGGCTCTGCAGGTTTTGCCCTTCCTTGATAAAGTGGGCGGCGGCCTCCTCGGTGCAGTCCAGCGTGATGGTGGAGTGCCGCATAAATTCTAGCCGGGTTCGGATTGTCTGGACTGCTTCTTCCCGCATACTGGGGTTTTCACTGCCGATCATGGCGCGGTACAGCATCGGGATGGTGAAATAAATGGTTCCCGCGATCAGTAGCGAGGAAACGCCGTTTAAGATGGCTTTATCAAAGCTCGTCAGGCTGCCGCCGCTGTCCAACGCGATGGTTTTCGGGAAATCCATCGTCACGATGGTGGACACATTTTTCCCGGCGCTCTTGCCAACGTATACCTCGTTTTCCTCCTCCGGCAGAAGCTTTGGCAGGTTGCGGAAGATGGAATCCGTCTGCATACTGTACTGGGTCAGGGCGTTTTGGTTCGCTGAGGAAAGCAAGAAACGCTCTGCCATAGGTTCGCTTAACGTATTGCCGGAGGCAGAAAGCTCCCGTGTGGCGAAGGCATAGCAGGTAAAGTAACAGGCAAGACCGGCGGGCAAGCCGACAAGTGCGCCTTTCAATGCCGCTTTGGCCAAAATCTGAATTTCAGTTTCCGGCATACTCAGATTGCCATCGATGGGACGGGACAAAATCTCCATTTGCAGCGCAGCCTGCTTTGCCTGAATAAGCTGCGGGGTGAGCGGGTCATCGTTCGGCCTGTCCAGATACGTGGTAAATAAGCCGAGAAGCCCGAGCAGTCCTTGCTGTTTACTGACTTCGCTCTTGTACTTGTCCAAAAGCTCGCGGTAGGTGATAAGCGGCTCTTTCTTAAAAATACGTGTGAGGATTGCCGCTTCTTCCGGGTGAGAATCCGGCTTGGGCGGCGGCAAAAATTCACTTTTTTTCGGCACAGCCGACCTCCTTGTAAAAAGATATTATGTCACCATGACATAATATTGTGTAGAAATAGAGTCTATATGAATGAGATATTATGTCACCATGACATAATATCTCACCGGTGCGCCTTGACCCACGCGGCAGCCATGCGGCGGAAATCCTCCTCCAGCGCGGCGGGCACGGTGACGGAGACCCGCACCGTCTGCGGTTCTGCCTGCAGGGCAGCATCCATCTGCTCCGGGGTCATGGCGGTGGTCAGCCTGGCCATTTTGGGGCCTGCCAGCTCGTCGGCATGGTGGGCGGCCAGATACTTCTGGCTCTCGGCAGGGAAGTCCACGAGCCGCAGCGCCGTTGTCAGCGGCAGCTTGCCGCCGTCCAGCAGCTTGAGCAGGCTGCCGTCCAAGTTGCTCAGCCGAACATATCGTGCAATCTGACTGCTGGATAGATTATATTCTTCTCCAATCTGCTCATACCGAGATTTCCGTGTACCGTTCCTGCTGCGTTTTTTGCGCCCGGCCAGCGCGTACTTCTGGGAGATGCTCCGCGCCTTCTCCGACGGCGTCAGCACGCGCTGCACGTAGTTGGAATCGACGACGATCTCGTGCGCCTCGTCGGCGGTGATGTCCGTCAGTACGGTGGCGGGGATGCGGCGGTATTTGTCCTCGCCGGTCTTTTCCAACAGGGCAGTGTAGGCCCGCACGCGGTTGTGGCCGCTTAAAATCATCAGCGCGCCGTCCGGCTGCTTCCAGACCACAATGGGGTGGAGCAGGTCGTTGGCCCGGATGCTCTCGATCAGCTCCAGCAGCTTGTCGTCGGGGAGCGGCGCGTAAAAGTTCCAGTCAGCCGGGGCAGAGGAGAGCTTGTCCAGCGGCACTTCCTCCAGCCGCCGTGTGCCGGGCAGATCGGCCATTAAAGAGGGGAGAGACACCGCGCCGGCAGCAGGGGAGACGACGGTTCGTTTTTTTAAAGCCATACAGTATTACCGCCTTTCTCAAACGCAGCGCTTCAAAATTTCTTTCGTAAGGGCGCGGTATTCCTTCGAGATACGCGCACTGCCCGCGTAGTCCAGCACGGGGCGGTTCTCCCACTGGGCGTTTTGCAGGCGGCTGTCCACCCGGATGATCTGCTCAAACAGCAGGGCGCTGTAGCTCTCCCGCAGCTGGTCCATGGCCGCCTCGGTGATCAGGCGGTTGCGGGCATCGTAGCGGTTGATGATGATGCCGCCCACCTGCAAGGTCGGGTTGTACGGTTTGATGCCCTCGACAAACTGCAGCACCACGGCCAGGCCGTCAAGATCGAAGCTGGCGGGCTGGGCAGGGATCAAAACATAATTCGACGCATTGACGATGTTAAAGTTCAGCAGCGACAGATTTGGGTTCGTGTCGATGAGGATGTAATCATAGTAGCCGCGCTCGACAACGGGGCGCAGGATGCTGCGCACGATGTTCTCGCGGCTGATCTTGGTAAACAGCGCCATGTCCAGCGTACCCATCGAAACATCGGCCACGATGATGTCGATATTCTCAAATTTGGTGGGCTGGATGTAGCCGTTCAAATCCTGCTCCGCCAGTACCGCCGCGCCGAAGTTCTTCTCGCTGCGGGGCATATCGAAGCTGCTGGACAGGTTGCGCTGCCCGTCGCCGTCGATGACAAGGATGCGCAGCCCCAACTCGGCCATCGAGGTGGCAATGCCGCTGCACAGGCTGGTCTTGCCGCAGCCGCCCTTGTTGTTGAGCATGCAGAGAACCTTGGTGTCGTGGAAGTCGGGGTGGTAGATTTCGTTGATGTCAACTTCCAGATAGGCACATAGCTTCTCGATGTTTTCGAGGTCGGTTGCGCTGCGGCCGGTTTCGATCTGCTTGATGGTGGAAAGGTTTACACCGGTGGCAGTGGCAAGCTCCTTTTGGGTGATGTCCTGCTCAAGGCGTATATTTTTCAGCCGCGCATAGTCGAGTTTTACCATAAAAACCTCCAAATCCGGGAAAAGGTGTTATCCATAAGGTTATAACTTTAATGATTTAACTTTATTATACCATAAGGAAATAGAATTGCAAGACGTTTTATTTTAAAAAAGAAAATTAGCCCCTTGAGATTTCATCACCTTCCGAGAGGTGTTGTCGGGTGTTATTAAAGCCCCGGAAACCCTTGAAAATACGCCAATTTATCCATGCGAAGGCGTTATAGGCTGTTATCGAACATTACCGCATTTTTATGGCCTCACGGACGCTCGTGAGGGAAAAATTAAGGGCAAAACACAGGGAACGACAAGAGAATGAAGTGGCAAAGAGAACTGTCGTGATGTGTGCCAGGCTCCGCCGGAGCCTCCCCTGTGCGAAGCCGGACAACTGAATATAGCGGCTCTTGTGAGCCGATGGATTGACGGACATTAGTATTTCTGCTGATGTCCGTTTTTCTATGCCCAAAATCAGATGCGAAGGAGGTTCCGGGCTGGGCCTCCTTTTTGCGTCTCAATGGAGGTGAGAAGCATTGAGCGACAAGCCCGCGTCACCTGCCAGGGGACGAAAGAAAACTGCCCCGCCTGCCCAGCAGCCACCCCAGGAAGAAGTGGTGGTCCGCCTGCCACTGGCGGACCTTTATCCATTCCCGGACCACCCTTTTCAGGTACGGGACGATGAGGAAATGCGGGAGACAATCCAGAGCGTCAAAGAGTATGGCGTGATTGTTCCTGCTATTGTGCGGCCCCGCGAGGAAGGCGGCTATGAGATTGTGGCCGGACACCGGCGCAAATACGCCTGTGAGCAGGCCGGTCTGGATACCATGCCGGTTCTGATCCGCAACCTGGACCGGGACGCTGCCACCATCATCATGGTGGACAGCAACCTTCAGCGGGAGAATATCCTGCCCAGCGAAAGGGCCAAGGCATACAAGATGAAGCTGGAGGCCATCAAGCGGCAGGGGGCACGAAACGATTTAACTTCGCCGAAAATTTCGGCGAAGTTGAGAAGCGATGATGAGATCGGCCAGCAGATGGGGGTCAGCGGCGATACCGTCCGCAACTATATTTCCCTGACGAACCTGGTCCCGGAGCTGATGCAGATGGTAGACGAGAAAAAGATCGCCCTTTCACCCGCCTACCAGATTGCAGCTCTCAAGCCGGAGGAACAGCAGATGCTCGTCACCACAATAGATTACGAGCAGGCCACCCCTTCACTCTCCCAGGCCCAGCGGATGAAGAAATTCAGCCAGGCCGGGCGGCTCAATGAGGACAATATGCTGGCAATCATGTCCGAGGAAAAGAAGCCGGAGAAATTTAGTCTGACCTTTGACGGGGACCGCATACGCAAGTATTTTCCAAAATCCTATACGCCCCTGCAAATGGAGAACACCATCATCAAGCTGCTTGAGGCATGGCAGAAGAAACGCCAGCGCAGCCAGGAGCGGTAAAACCGAATACACACAACCCACCGGACAATCCATTTGCCCGGCTTTTTCATTTTCACAAGGAGGTATCCATGTATATAAACACTTTCAAATACACACCGGCAGATGTGGACTGCAAACTTTGCACCGAGTATGTCAAGAAATTTGGCTGCACCGCCTGCGGCTGCCCCTGGATGGCCGAGCGCATCGAGGCGGGTGTTGTGGGCTATGCAGAGGTGGTCCGGCAGATGTTTCCCCACGACAAGCGCCTGATGGCCCGCCTGGAACCGCTGATCCGGGATTTTCCCGGTATGCTCTGGCAGGATGAGCGCCACCGTCAGCGCATGGAGGGTGTGAAAATCCACCTGGGCCACAGCAAACGCCGGGACACGCCTGCTTTCTTTGCGGTCATGTTCATGTTCACTTCCGATGAGGACATTTAGTTGAGCCTTTAGAGGGGACACCAGAGCGTGAGCTAACGGAAAGTATTGCTATCGACACGGAAAATTTGAGTGAACTTGATACAGTTGAGTATGTGAAAAAAGCCCAAGTCGGAGATATAATCAAAGTATGCTATTTGAAAGAATATAGCGATATTAGTAATGGCGTGATTGCTGTTTACGAGATTATCCCATTAGAGAAAACCAAATAGTCCACCACTTTATGGAATGAGGGTATCCCGGCGCGGTAGAGGCTGGAACGGTCAGAGCGGTCATTAAGGTCGATGACAAGGAAACCAAGTATCCCGTTGAGGCCCACACCGGAACCCTTACCATCCGTGGTGTTACCAAGGCCGGTTCCACCACGGAAGTGGTTTCCAGCGTGACCCAGCCGGTCAGCAGCGTGACCGCTGTCCTGCCGAAAGACACGGTCTATACGGTCAATGACAGCGATGTCAAGGTGGTTGACGGTCGGCCCTCTCTGCTGGTGGATGAGATCGTCTCTACGGATAACTCTGCCAGCGGCAGCGATTACCGCGGCGTGCTGGTGGACAAGGCGGTAAAACTTGTCGGTGAGGGCTTCCAGAACGTGGCGACCCAGGCAAAGTATCTTGACCTGGTGGATGCTGCCAACGGAAACACCTGGATCCAGACGGACAGCAATGTCACCATCTACTGGCCGTATCCCCAGGGCACCGACGCCAATACCAAGTTCCGCCTGGTGCATTTTGACGGTCTGGACCGTGAAATGACTGCGGACGAGGTCATGGATGCCATCAACAAGAACGAGCCTGTGGTCGTGAAAGACCTGGTGACCGATCAATACGGCATCCGCTTCGAGACGGACAGCTTCTCTCCCTTTGTGCTGGTGTGGGACAACACCCAGACCACGACGGTTACGGAGGAAGATGACCATCCCGACATCGCCGAGGCCATTGCCAACGGCACCTGGGGCCAGCCCACGCCGACTCCCGCACCCGCAGTGGTGCCGCAGACCGGTGACAACATGCCCGTCATGCTGCTGGTGATCCTGGCAGTGGTTGCTGCAGGCGCGATCGTTGTGCTGGTGGTCGTGCGCAAGCGCAACCGTCACTGAGCACTGCGCCCGGGACAACAGGGCCATAGCATAAAATAAAACTCCCCGCTCATGAGTTTTTTGTTTGTTGAAAATGGGGCGGATCAGCGCAGGCAGGCTCTGGCACGTTCCAGATCCTCCCGCTTGACATAGATGGTGTAAGTCCAGGAATCCGCCGCGCTCTGCCCAAAGGTTCCGGAACGCTCGCGGGTGCCGGCGGAAAAGACGGAGGGCGAGGTCCGACTGTGGGAGGCAACATGATACTCGATGCCGGCCTGCTCAAGGGCGGCGGAGACTTTCTGGCTTTGCTCCAGCGTGCCGCAGACAGTCAGCTCGCTGCGGTTGAAAACGGTGATCATCGGCAAACTCCTTCCTGTTTATGGCTGGCGGTGCTGTGTAAGGTGTGCTCGGCATGCTGAGAGAAAACCGGGACCCAGCGGCACTCTGCCGGGCAGCTATGACGGCTGCTGGCTCCGGAACGGGGCGGTTTTGCCCATAGTTGGATTTATGACCTTGCCAACGCCGCGGCACCCCGAAACACTCTTACACATATTGTACGCTGCAAAAAGATTCTTTTTCTCAGTATAGCAGGACCGGGGCCTGGAATCAATGATCTTTGACGCGAAGCGGCGGCCTGCGGGGAACGTATTGTGTGACGGGTTGCATACAAAAAGACACGGGATTTTCACTGCCCGATACGGGACGGGTTTTGGAGGCAACGGGAGAGGATCAGCGTCTTGTACAAACGGGCGGAAATTGCCCAAAAACCGGAAAATCGCGGGGGATAGAGCTGTAAAAATACGTTGATATGTTGACAGTGGGGTAAAAATAGCGTATGCTATAAATGGAATGTATTGGAATAATACATAATGAGTATATGTCAGGAGGACGAGCATGGATCTGAACGAGGCGCGCTTCAAACTGAATAAAGACATCCCGATCCCGCTGTACTACCAGGTGAAGCGTATGGTCTTAAATGAGATCGCCAACGGCAACCTGAAGCTGGGAGACAAACTGCCGGCGGAGATCGAATTCTGCGAAAGCCTTCAGATCAGCCGTCCCACGGTCCGCCTGGCCCTCAATGAGCTGGTGGCGGAAGGTATCCTGGTGCGCAAAAAGCGCAGCGGCACTTTTGTGGCCGAACCCAAAATCGCCCTGGAAATCAACCAGAGTGTGGAAAACTTCCAGCGCCTGATGCTGAACAGCGCCCGGGAATGCACTGTCGAGGTGCTGGACCTGTGCGTGGTGGATAAGATCGAGGAGATCAACCAGCACCTGAACCTGAGTAGCAGCGAGGACCTGATCTACCTCAAACGCCTGTGGAAAGTGGGCGAAACCCCCATTGTGTACAATGCGACCTATCTGCCCTCCACCCGTTTTTCCATGCTGCTGGACAAGGATTACTCGGAACTCAACCTGTTTGAGATCCTGCAGCTGAACTGTGGCATCCATGCCACCAGCCGCCATGTAAAGACCGAGGCGGTCCTGGCCAGCAAGAACGACATTGAACTTTTGGGCATTGAGCGGACGCGGGCATCCCTGCTGTATGTGACCGATCAGGTCAACGACGAACAGGGGCAGCCCATCTGCTGGTCCATCTCCCGGTATCGCGGCGATAAAGTATTCTTGTCTTATCAGACCGAAATCGTCTGAGTAACAGTCCTTCCTGGACAATAAAAAAGAGAGCCTGTTTTTTGTCTTAACCGATAAAAAACAGGCTCTCTTTTTGTGTAAAAGGAAGATTTTCACCAAATATAAAAATAATGTGTTGACATTATGTAATGTTCGCCTATATAATTTTGCTAAAGTTAATAATTACATATTGAAATAAAGTGATGCTTACAGAAAGGAGAACAGGCTTTGAAAACCAAATTGTCCAAGCAGGAGATCCTGGAGCGGGTCGGCACCATGGCACAGCTGGCAGGCATACGGCCCTATGTTCTGCGGGAAGGCAGAAAGAACGGCGTGTCCGCGGCGGACCTGTGGAACGGTTCGGGGCTTTCCATGACGGTCCTGAGCGACCGGGCCTCCGACATTTACTCGGTGACCTATCAGGGGCGTTCCCTCTGCTGGCTGTCCGGCGTGGGCGCTTCCGGACCCTGGTTTGCCCACAACGGTCCCTTTGAGTGGGACAAAAACTTTGGTGGCGGCATGCTTGCCACCTGCGGACTGACCACGGCGGGGCTTCCCAGCGCCGACGCAGGGGAGACGCTCAATCTCCACGGCGACATCGCCAACCTTCCGGCGGAGGAAGTAAACTGCCGCACCTTCTGGGAGGGGGACGACTACTGGCTGGAATATTCCTCCCGGACCTACCAGGCAAAACCCTATGCGGAAAACCTGTGCCTGACCCGGCAGATCCGGATGCGGATGGGGGACAACACCATCTACCTCCACGACCGGGTGGAAAACCTGGGCTTTTCCGCCACGCCGCTGATGCTCATTTACCACATGAACTTCGGCTACCCTCTGCTGGACGAGGGCACCAAACTGTACCTGACCTATCAGGACCGATTCCCCACCTCCGACCTGGCCAGCCAGACGGTGGACCAGATCGGCAGGGTCACGCCGCCGGACAACGGCTACCGCGCCCGGGCATACAACCACACCGTGCGGGCGGACGCAGAGGGCTATGCCTATGCATCGCTCCTCAATGAAGAGCTGCAGCTCGGGGCGACGGTGAAATTCCGTGCCGACACGCTGGATAAGTTCAATCTCTGGAAATGCCTGCGCAAGCGGGACTACGTCATCGGCCTGGAACCCTGCAACTGCCGGACGTGGGGGCGGGACAAGGCCCGGGAACACGGCGACCTGGTCATGCTGGAACCCATGGAGAGCAAGGACTTTTACCTGGAACTCCAGGTCCATGACGGGGCGGAGGAACTCCGCGTCGCAGCCGCCCGCTACGACGGCTGCCTGTGAGGTGAACACCATGATCCGTTTGGAAGAAATTGAAAAGATCCCTCTGATCGATACCCACATGCACCGGGTACACCCCGCACGCGCACCGGAATGGGGTTCGCTGGGCGGCGGATACATCCCCGGGCCGGGCCAGGAGCGCCACGGCCGGCAGACGGTTCTGTACGGCATGATCCTGGAAAAACTCCGCCAGCGTTTTGGCATGGCCGAGGACGCTTCCCCCGAAGAGGTGGAACGGGAGCGCTTTCTCCGGTATGGGAAAGACCCCAAAGGCTACTACGCCGACCTGATAGGGGAGTGCAACGTCGCCATGCACTGCGTGGAGACGGGCAGCCCTATCGGCGGGCCGCTGTATTCCCAGGAGGAAAAAGCCTTTTTCGGCGCATCCATCCCGGAAGAGAAGCAGGCGAACATTGTTCGCATCGACCGCGTCATCGACGGCCTGACCCCGGAAGGGGAGACCTTTGAACAGTATCCCCGCCGGTTTCTGGCGGAACTGGACCGGGAGATCCGGGATCAGAAGGCCGTGGGGCTGAAATCCTGCGCGGCGTACAGCGAAGGCGGCCTGGATGTCCGCCCCGTGGAGGGGGGCGAGGCCGGGCAGGCCTATGACCGGCTCCGGGCGGGAAGCGCCCGGGCGGGGGATGAGCGCATCCTGCGCAGCTGGCTGCTGATGGAAAGCCTTCAGGCCGCAGAGGAAAAGGACCTGCCGGTCCAGTTCCACACCGGACACGGGGGCGGCAGCTGGATCGATTTTCCCACCATGAACCCGCTGTGCCTGGTGGAACTGCTGAAAGACCGCAGGGTCATGAACCGTGTCCGCATCGTGCTTCTGCACGGCGGGCATCCCCACGAGGAGGATACCAGCTATCTGACGGCACAGTTTGCCAATGTCTACACCGACTTTTCCGGGGCTTTTTATCTCAGCAGCCTGAAAGGCGTCGAGCGCATGGCGGCGTTGCTGGAACGCGCACCCCTGGATAAGGTGATGTACGGCAGCGACGGGGTCATGTTCCCGGAAATTTCGTGGTTTGCCCACGGGCGGTTCCGGGTACAGCTCACCCGCCTGCTCAACCGCATGATCGAGGAGGGCTGCCTGACCGAGCCGCGGGCGCGGCAGGTCGCCCGGATGATCTGCTTTGACAACGCGCTGGACTGCTATCCGGCGCTGCGCCAGAGGGTCGGGGCGGTGTAAAGCCGCCGGTTTGAATTCGTCTATGCCCCGCCAATGGGGAAAAATACAGGAGGTAATGAGAAATGGATTTGGGTTTGAAAGACAAAGTCGTCGTTGTTACCGGCGCCAGCAAGGGAATCGGCCTGGCGACTGCCAGACTGCTGCTGCAGGAGGGCGCCAAGGTCGCCATCTGCTCTGTGACCGAGAGCCATCTGCGTGAGGCGGAGCAGGAACTCAGCCGTCTGGGCGCCGTTTACGCCGAAGTAGTGGACATGACCCAGGAACAGAGCGTCTACGCCTTTGCCGATCATGTTGTGGAAAAGCTCGGCCCCATCGACAGCTGGGTCAACAACGTGGGCGCGCAGCTGACCAAAGGTCCCGACGAGGAGGAGTACTCCGACGCTTTGCTGGAAAAGATCTACGGCATCTGCTTCAAGGCTGCGGTGTTCGGCTGCCAGGCTGCTTTCCGCTCCATGAAGCATCGCGGCGGTTCCATCGTCAACATCAGCTCTCTGGGCGGCCGCTGCCCCACCACCGGCGCAGCTACCCTGTACGGCCCCCTCAAGGCCGCGACCAATATGCTGTCCGTCACCATGGGCGGCGAGTATGCGGCATACGGCGTCCGTGTCAACACGGTCATGCCCGGCTACATCATGACCGAGTTCAACACCGATCACACCACCGATGAAAACATGAAGCACATCTGCGCGGGCACGCTGCTCCAGCGCCCCGGCCAGGTGGACGAGGTCGCCATGCCCATCGTCTTTATGTGCGGCAAGGGCTCCACCTTCATGACCGGCGCTTCGGTGGAAGTTTCCGGCGGCCGCGGCATCACGCTCAACCCGGATTACTCCTTCCGTCAGCGGGAGAAGAAAAAGGACTAAGGAAAAAAGGAGGCATTCTGCATGACGGCGACACAGCGCATCCGCAGCATGCTGGACGGCAGCCCGGTCAAGGAGATCGGCGCCTGCGGCTGGCTGCATACCATCGGGGCGGACCGGGATACCGCGGAGGTCTTTTCCTCCGCCATCATCAAAATGACCGATTACAGCAAATGGGACTTCATCAAGGTCATGCCCAACGGCGTCTATAACCAGGAGGCCCACGGCTCCGACATCGAATATTTCTCCGGCCCGCTGTCGGTGGAGGACCTCAAGGCCAAGCGAGTGTTCCAGTTCCACCGGTACCTGATCAACAGCGTGAAGGACATGGAAGCATTCCCGGTGCTGGATGTCTCGAAAAACGCGGTGTATCAGCGTGAGGTCAACGTGGTCCGGGCGCTGGCGAAGCATTACCAGGGGACGGTGCCGGTCATTCCCACCATCTTTACCCCGGCGCACTGCATCCCGGAATTCTGCGGCGGCATCGAACAGGCCCGCTATTACATGGACAATCACCCGGAGGCGGTGGACGCCATGCTGCGCGCTCTGGTGCAGACCGAGCTGCAGCTGGTGGACGCCTATATCGAGGCGGGCGCGGACGGCTTCTTCTTCGCCCAGCGGTACAGCAACGCCGATATTCTCAGCGAGCAGGAGTTTGAACGCTTCTGCCGTCCCTATGACGAGATGCTTCTGGCCCGGGCCCACGGGCGCACCTGGTTCAACATGGTGCATGTCCACGGCGCCAAAAACTTTTTCTGGGATCAGTTCAAGACCTACGACGTGCAGGCCCTCAGCTGGGAGAACACCCCCCAGCAGATCCCCGAGGAGGAGCGCTCCACCGTGGCCAAGGTCCGCGCCGTCACCGACAAGATCCTGATCACCGGTACGGACCAGTTCCATGACTTTTACGGCAACCGTCAGGAGGTGCTGGACCGTTTCCGCCGCAGGGTGGAGCGGGCGGCGCAGGAATCCGGGGACAACCGCCTGATTTTCGCCCCCGGCTGCTCTCTGCCTCTGGATATTGACGAGGAAACTGTCCATCTGCTGCGCGTGGCCGCGGATGAGTACAACGCAAAAAATGCCTGAAACAATCAAAAGTCGGAGAAAAGCTATGATAGATGAACGATCTTACCTTGCCGTGCTGCATGAGGAACTGGTCCCCGCGCAGGGGTGCACCGAACCCATTGCCCTTGCGTATTGCAGCGCGCAGGCCAGGAAAGCCCTGGGCACCGACCCGGAGAACATCCGTGTCCTGGCCAGCGGAAACATCATTAAAAACGTAAAAAGCGTGGTGGTGCCGGGGACCAACGGCCGCAGGGGCATCGAGACCGCGGCGGTGTTCGGCGCCCTGGCCGGCGACCCGGAGAAAAAGCTGGAGGTTTTGACAGGAATGCCCGCGGACCGGTGCAGAATGGCGGAGGAGTTTCTGGAACACCCGGAAAAATGCACGGTGGAACACCTGAAAACCGATGCCAAACTGCATATGATCGTGGAGGTGTGCGGAGGCGGCCATGTGGTGCGCGCGGAACTCAAAGACCGCCACACCAACATTGTGCGCATTGAAAAGGACGGCGAGGATATTTTCCGCGCCTGCCCGGCGGAGTCTCTGCAGGAGCACTACACCGATCGTTCGTTTATGCGGCTGACCGACATTCTCCGCTTTGCCGAGACGGTGGACATTGAGAAGGTCCGCGACTGCATCGAGCGTCAGATCGCCTGCAACGAGGCCATCTCCAACGACGGCCTGACCCATGTCTACGGCTCCAATGTGGGCAAAATGCTGCTGGAGACCTGCGGCACGGGTCTGTGGACCCAGATCAAGGCTGCGGCCGCGGCGGGCTCCGACGCCCGGATGAGCGGTTCGCTGCTGCCGGTGGTCATCAATTCCGGCTCCGGTAACCAGGGCATGACGGTGTCCCTGCCGGTCATCGTGTTTGCCAAAAACCGGAACATTCCCCATGAAAAGCTGATCCGGGCGCTGGTTATCAGCAACCTGACGGCCATTCACCAAAAGACCCGTATCGGGCGGCTTTCCGCCTACTGCGGCGCGGTAAGCGCGGCGGCGGGCAGCATTGCGGGCATTGCCTGGCTGGACGGCGCGGACGATGAGCGCATTGCCCAGGCGGTGAGCAATACCCTGGCCAACGTGTCCGGCATCCTGTGCGACGGCGCCAAGCCCTCCTGTGCCGCCAAGATCGCGGCCGCCCTGGACGCCGCCCTGATGGGATACGAGCTTGCCAAGGCGGGCTGTTCCTTCCGCCCGGGCGACGGCATCGTCAAGGACGGCATCGAGGCCACCATGGCGGGCGTGGGCGACATTGCCGGCAAGGGCATGGTCGAGACCGATGAGCGCATCATCGACGTGATGATCGCAGGCGATGCGTCATGAGCCGGTTTGGCAAGGGCGCGCTGCTCATGATCCTGTCCGCGCTGGGCTTTTCGGCAATGCAGATCGCCATTGCCAAGACGGCGCAGGGGATACCGCTGTTTGAGCAGCTGTTTTTTCGCAACCTGTTTGCCTGCATCGCAGCCTTTGTCTCGCTGCGCAGAAAAAATCTGGCAGCCTTTGGCAAGCGGGAAAACCGCGGTCTGCTGGTGTTCCGCTCGGCGGCGGGCTATGCGGGAATGATCGCACTGTTTTACGCTTCGGGCCATGCCGCCCAGGGCGACGTAGCCATCATCAACAAAATGTCGCCCTTTGTGGTCACGGTCCTGGCGTGCCTGTTCCTGAAAGAAAAATTCACAGCCTATCAGGGCGTAGCCCTTGGGCTGGCCTTTGGGGGAGCGCTGCTGGTGTCCAACCCCACCTTCCAGTCCCACTGGTTCCCGGTGGCGGTGGCGTTCCTCTCGGCTGTGTTTTCGGGCGTGGCCTATACCGCCATCGGCGCCCTGAAAAACAGGGAGCCCCCTGAGGTCATTGTCTTTTTCTTCTCGTTGTTCTCCACCATTGCGTCGGGGATCGCCATGCTTCCCCAGTTCAAAGTTCCCGATGCCCGGGAGCTGGCATGGCTGATCTGCATCGGTGTGTTCGCCTTTGTGGGGCAGATCGCCCTCACCCAGGCCTACGTCCATGCCCCGGCGGCGCAGGTGAGTATCTTCAACTATTCCGGCATTCTGTTTTCCATGATCCTGGGCAATCTGTTCCTGGGACAGGTCCCCGCGCTATCTTCCGCAGCGGGCGGTGTGCTGGTATTTTTGGCCGGTATTGTGATCCTGATCGGGCAAAGAAATGCCGCGCACAAAAACAAAAGAAACGAAAACATTACATAATAAAATTGAAAAGCGGCGGGAAAAGCCCCGAAAACCCCGTAAAACCCACATTATATAATATAAAGTGCACAATTTTTATAAATACATATTGTCATTTGTATAGAAACTGTTGAGATAAGGTTGACAAAATGACATTATGTGTGTATGATGAAATCAAGAAATACGGGGGAAGAACAGGGCAGAGTTACCCCGCAAAAATACGGAAAAAATCACGTGAAAAGGAGACATATCACATGAAACGTCAGAAGCTTTTGAAAGTGGCGGGCGGCGCGCTGGCAGCCGCGATGTCGCTGGCAATGCTGGCCGGCTGCAGCGGCAATACCACCTCCGGCAGTTCTTCCACCGGTGAGACCGGCACCGCAAGCGAGAGCAGCACCGCCGGTGAGACCACCGGTACCGAAAAGAACAAGCTGGCGTTCTTCCTTCCCATGACGGGCGACCAGATGCAGTACGGCGAGTCCCTTTCCCGCGGCGCTGAGCTGGCCCTCAAGCAGTATAACGAGAAGAACGGCACCGACTACGTCATCGAGATCATGGACGACAAGGGCGACCCGAAGGAAGCCGTCAACGTTGCCAACCTGATCGTTTCCGACCCCACGGTCATCGCGGGCATGGGCAGCTTCTCCAGCTCCTGCGCCATGGCGGCGGCCCCCGTCTTTGAAGAGGCAGACCTGCTGCTCTTCAGCCCCAACGCTTCCCACACCGACTTCCCCGCCATGGGCGAGAACATGTTCTCCGCCGTTATGAGCCAGAAGTACGAGGGCGCTGAGTTCGCGGATGCGCTCATCGAGATGTTCGGCGCTCAGAACGTGGCGATCCTGTATCAGAACACCGACCACGGCGTCATCGCCACCGACGTCTTTACCAAGCAGTACGAAGCCGGCGGCGGCAAGGTCATCATGTCCGAGACGTTCATTCCCGGCCAGACCAAGGACTTCTCCCCGGTTCTGTCCAGGATCAAGGAGCAGGACCCGGATCTGTTCTACGTCAACGCTTCCTACAATGACTGCGCTCAGATCTTCATGCAGGCCAAGGCCCTGAACATGGACTGCCAGCTGGTTGGCCCCGGAATGCTGCTGACCGAAGAATTCCTGGACGTTGTCGGCAACAAGATCGACGGCACCATCGTCATGAGCAGCGTTCCCGCCTTCCTGCCCTCTGTTCTGGAGAGCGGCGAGCTGGATGCGGCTTCCAAGAACTTTGTGGACAGCTACACCGCAGAATACAACGAAGTCCCCGACGGTTTCGCAGCCAGCGCCTTTGACGCGGTCAACATCGTGCTGGATGCGGTGGCCAAGGTTGGCACCGATACCCCGGCCCTGCGCGAGGAGCTCAAGACCCTGCGCGATTACCCCGGCGTTTCCGGCTACAATATGTCGTTCAATGAGCAGAAAGAAATGGTCAAGGGAATTTACCTGTTCGAGATCCAGGACGGCCAGTTCGTTCGCGTGAAGTGATGGAATAAAAATTCATGCGGGAGAGAGGTCATAAGATCGGCTCTCCCGCTTTTGTTTGACAGGCGGTGATGCGAGTGTTTTTTCAGCAGTTGATCAATGGAATTACAATCGGAAGTACCTACGCATTGGTGTCCATCGGCTTTACCATGGTGTTCGGCGTTCTGGAACTGACCAACTTTGCCAATGGCTCCTTGTACATGCTGGGCGCGTATCTGTCGCTGATGCTCTATTCGGCGACCGGCATGAACGCATTCCTGGCGTTCTTTATCAGTATCATCCTGACAGGCGGCGTGGGCTACCTGCTGGACCGGCTGGCCCTGCGCCGGCTGCGCAACAAAAAGGCCCCCAAACTGACCGGCCTTATCACAACGCTGGGCATGTCCATGATCATCGACAACACGATCATGCTGGCGTTCGGCAGCGAGACCAAGCCCTTCCCCAACCACTTTGATTTCGGCCGCATCGAAATCGGCAGCGTCGTCATCAGCTGGGTCCAGATCATCATTCTGGCGACCGCCCTGACGCTGATGCTGATCCTCTCCTTTGTGGTCTACAAGACCAAGATCGGCAAGGCCATGCGCTGCACCTCTCAGAATGCGGAGGCTGCCCGCCTGATGGGCATCAGCGTCAACCGGGTCATCGCTTTCACCTTCATCATCAGCGGTGTCCTGGCCTGCATTTCCGGCAACCTGGTGGGCATGTACTATCAGACCGTGGATATCACCATGGGCGCTTCCATCGGTATGAAGACCTTTGCCTCGGCCATCCTGGGCGGCGTCGGCGTTCTGCCCGGCGCCATGGTGGGCGGCCTGGTGGTCGGCGTCATCGAGACCTTTGCCGCGGGCTATATCAGCTCCGGCTACCGCGATGCCATTTCGTTTGTCGTGCTGATCCTAGTGCTTCTCATCAAGCCCAGCGGACTGTTTGGCAGCAAACAGATCAATAAAGTGTAAAGGAGGCGGACGCTGTAATGGAAAAGTTCTGTGAAAAACTTGTTCGGTATTGTGTTCCGCTGCTGATCCTGGCCTGTGTGGTAGCTGTGGCCTTTCCCTTTGTGTTCCCGTCCAAGTATTTTATCCGCATCGGCACCGTCTGCCTGATGTACGTCATGATCACCCTCAGCCTGAACCTGATGGTCGGCTACATGGGCCAGATGTCCTTCGGCCACGCGGCGTTCATGGGCATCGGCGCATATACCGCGGCGATTTTGACAACGACCTATGATGTCCCGTTTTTTGTAGCGTTCATCCTGGCCGGTGTTGTGGCGGGCCTGTTCGGCCTGCTGCTGGGCCTGCCGGTCTTGAAGCTCAAAGGATACTACTTTACCATCATCACCATGGTTTTCTGTGAGATCGTGCGCGTGGTGGAACTGAACTGGATGAGCCTGACCCGCGGCCCGCTGGGCATCATGGCCATCCCCAAGCCCTCCTTCCTGGGTTTTGAAATCACCACCCCCCGGCAGTTCTATTTCATGATCCTTGTGCTGGTGGCGCTGTCCACTCTGGTCGTCTCCAACCTGATGAAATCCCGCGTTGGTTACGCCATCCTGGCCATCCGTGACGATGAGCTGGCCGCCGAGGCCATGGGCATCCACGTGTTCCGCTACAAGATGATCGTCTTTATCCTGTCGTCCCTGCTGGTCGGCCTGGCGGGCGCGTTCTACGCCACCTACACCAGCTACATCGACCCCAGCAGCTTTGCTGCCGCACAGTCCAACGATATGCTGGTCATGGTGATCTTCGGCGGCCTGGGCAATACGGTAGGCAGCTTTATCGGCGCCATCTCGCTGTCCATCCTGCCTGAAGCGCTGCGTGACCTGGCCCAGTACCGTCAGCTGATCTACGGCGTGCTGCTTGTGCTGCTGATGATGGTCAAGCCGCAGGGACTGCTGGGCGACATCAACTTCAAGTATATCCGTCAGCGCATGGAGCACCGCGAAAAGAGCAAGGAGGCCGCCAATGAGTGAGAGAATTTTGAAAACAGAACACATCACTCAGCGTTTCGGCGGTCTGGTGGCTCTGTCTGACATCAGCATGGAGGTCAACTCCGGCGAGATCGTCGGCATCATCGGTCCCAACGGCGCCGGCAAGAGTACCCTGTTCAACGTCATTACCGGCATGTACAACCCCACCGAGGGCAAGGTGGAGATGCTGGGACAGGACGTCACCGGCTGGAAGCCCTACCGCATCACCGAGCTGGGCTTCTCCCGCACCTTCCAGAACATCCGTCTGTTCCCCCGCATGACGGTGCAGGACAATGTCATTGTGGGCATGCACACCCGGACCAAGGGCAATATTTTCTCCGGTGTGTTCTTTACCAAAAAGGAGAAGGAGGAGCGCGCCAGCTGCGTGCGGGAAGCGGATACCATCCTTCGCCTGCTTGGCCTTTACGAGGACCGGTTCGAGATGGGCACCAGCCTGCCCTACGGTTCCCAGCGCAAGCTGGAGATCGCCCGTGCACTGGCCACACGGCCGAAGCTGCTGCTTCTGGACGAGCCCGCCGCCGGCATGAATGAGCAGGAGACCGAGGAACTGCGTCAGATCGTATACCGTCTGAAAGAGATGGGATATACCATCCTGCTCATTGAGCATGACATGAAGTTTGTCATGAACATCTGCGAGCGTATTTATGTTTTGAACAACGGCTGTATGATATCCAGCGGTACACCGGATGAGGTCCGGACGGACCCGGTGGTCATCGAGGCATATCTGGGCAAGGAGGAATGAGCCATGGCACTGCTGAAACTGGAAAATGTGACGGTGAACTACGGCAGCATCAATGCGCTCTCGGGGATCAACCTGGAAGTCAATGAAGGGGAGATCGTAACGCTGATCGGTTCCAACGGCGCAGGCAAAAGCACGACCATGCGCACGATCATGGGCCTGAAGCACTGCGACGGCGGAAAGATCTTCTTCAATGGCGAGGATATCACCAATAAAGATACCCGCGTCATGGTGCAGAAGGGCATCATCCTTTCGCCGGAAGGCCGTCAGGTGTTCCCGCGGTTCTCGGTCGAGGATAACCTCCGCATGGGTGCGTATACCCGCCCGGATCAGGAGATCCCGGAAACCATGGAGCAGGTGTTCCAGCTGTTCCCCAAACTGCGGGACCGCCGCAAGCAGATCGCGGGTACGCTGTCCGGCGGCGAACAGCAGATGCTGGCAGTCGGCCGCGCCATGATGGCAAAACCCCGCCTGCTGCTTCTGGACGAGCCCAGCCTTGGCCTGGCGCCCCTTGTCATCAAGGAAATCTTTGATATGATCGACAAGATCCGTGACATGGGCACCACCATTCTTCTGGTAGAACAGAACGCCCGCGTGGCGCTGCGGCATTCCGACCGCGCCTACGTGCTGGAAACGGGCCGCATCGTCCTTTCGGATACGGCGCAGGCTCTGCTGAATTCCGATATGGTGCGCAAAGCCTACCTTGGCGGTCTTTGATCCAACCAATAACAGAAAAACGCCCCCCGCGCAGCCGTTTTCGTTGCTGTGCCGGGGGCGCTTTTTATTTTTTGGTGTGAAGAAAAAGCGGAAACGCCGTCACGGGGAACTATGACTCCGGGATGGCGTCAAGGCGGGAATTGGCGGGCTGTCCCGCAAAGCGGCTTTCGGTTTACCAGATGACCTCGTCCTCCGGCAGGCAGTCTTTAAGGGGAGTGTCCATTCCGTCCAGGAGTTTGGCCCTCATGGCAGGAGACTCCGAAAGTTCCCGCGTTGCCCGGGTGCCGTCGGCAGGGACCGGGGCGTGGGCAGCGAGATCGCCGTTCCCGTCCGAGGACTTTTGGGCGGGAGATTCCCGGAAATGGTCCTTGTCATCTGTGGTATGGCACATGGAATTTATCCTTTCTGCGCGGGAAGGCCACGCGGGTTTCTTTGTAATTCCGTATAGCATACTGTAAAAGAATATGACCGGTTTTCCCGGTGTCACCCGGCGGCCTCGAGCCGGTCGACGCAGCGGGTGAAGCCCTGCAGAGCCCAGAGAGTCAGCGCCAGTCCGGTGACCACGATCAGCAGCGACAGTATCATGCCTGCGGTACGGTTCCACATGAGCAGGGAATAGGCGCTGATGCCCAGGAAGGCGCTGCCATTGTACAGCATGTGGATCAGGATGCCGTATCCGAGGGACCCGGTGTACCAGCACAGGTATCCCAGCAGCAGCCCGGTGAGGAAGGTCTGTGGCCACATGGGCCACGCATGCCCTACGGAAAAGATGAGCGCAGGGATCACGATGCCGCCCTCCCAGGGCAGATTTCTGCAAAGACCCTGGGTCAGGCCGCCGCGGTAGATCAGTTCCTCGCTGATGGGCCCCAACACGGCCACGGATAAAAACTGTACCGGCAGCACGCCATCGGTCGCGGTACTGCTTCCGCCGTCGTAGTTGAATATAACAGACAGCACCATGGACAGCTGACAAAACAGAAGTTTCCCCGCAAGGAGTGCCAGCGTCCAGGGCAGCAGCTGCCGCCGCACCCGGAACAGGGCGTGACGCTGGCCGACGGGCAGGCGCATCAAAAGCACCGCCGCCACAAGCAGAGTGAGCAGACCGGAAAAAGCCAGGCTGCGTGCATCCAACGGGATGCCCAGTGCCCCGGCTATCTGATAGCCAAGGAAGAAAAAAATTACACCCAACACAATGCCATGCCAGAGCTTCATCCCGGGCCCTCCCTGCCGCTTGTTATAAGATACTTTTATTGTACCGTCCCGGCCGCGCCCCGGCAACACACGAAGTGCACGATTCCTTGTAAAGAAAATTGTGTACCATTTCGTCAATCCTAGACCGTACAAGATTCGTGTTTTTACAAACGGGAACGGCCGTTGTGGCGGCAACCCGGGAACAGACAAAAAAAGAAAAAGCCCTCCGTAGAGCTTTTATCTTTGGTGCACCGAATGAGGATAAATCCGAACCCTCAACATCTGCCAGAGTGATAGTCTTGGAACCATCCTTATAGTTGAAAGTAAGGATTATCTTGTCCTCATAAAGATACACCGCATTTACAAAGCTGTCGATCAGCCTTTGCCGCTGTTCCCGCTTTGTCACATCAAACTTGCGGAAACGGTAAATGAAAAATGCTATCTGTTCTCTTGTAAGCAGGGGTTTGTGCATTTCTTCCTGCAAAATGCTGACTTCAAGCTGGCTTTTTGTTTCTTCCAACTCGTCCAGCCTTTGCTTGGTGGATGGGGTAAAAATCCCTGCTTGAATAGCGTTGAGCATATTGTTAATACCTTTTTCCGTTTCTGCAAGCTGTTTTTTCAAAAGTGGCAGGTCGGTGCTTTCTTTCTTCTGCAACTCCATCAGCGTATCAATCAGCCGCTCCAT
>ENA-ORTW01000610-ORTW01000610.1-human-gut-metagenome-genome-assembly--contig:-NODE-610-length-45397-cov-3.883640_pt1 | contig 45397 bp, 35 predicted proteins | sample MGYA00242072_ERZ509193 | MGnify/ENA primary metagenome ERZ509193 (study PRJEB26280, sample SAMEA2338813) | human gut metagenome | biome: human gut; feature: human-associated habitat; material: faeces... | reverse complement strand
TGCAGTCGGACGACGACGCGCAGCTCAAGGCGCTGGGCCGCCCGCATACCTACCGGCAGGCGCAGCAGGCCGTGTCGCTCTCGCGGCGCGCGGGCTTTGACAACGTTTCGGTCGATCTCATGTTCGGCCTGCCGAGCCAGTCGCGCGAGCAGTGGATGCAGACGCTTCGCAACGTCATCGACCTCAAGGCCGATCACATCAGCTGCTACGGGCTGAAGGTCGAGCCTGGCACGAAGCTCTGGACGTACAAGGACTGCGCCAACCTCCCGGACGACGACGCGCAGGCGGATATGTATTTTTACGCCGTCGAAACGCTGGAGCAGTTCGGCTATCACCAGTACGAGATCTCCAATTTCGCGCACGACGGCTTCATCTGCCGCCACAACATGAAATACTGGGTCGGCGACGAGTATCTGGGCTTCGGCCCGTGCGCGGCGTCGGACTTTGCCGGACGGCGGTTCACCATCAAGCCTGATCTCGAAGGCTATATCAAGGGCGTGACGGACAAGGGCCAGATTTTGTCCGAATCTGAGCTTGTCCCGCTGCGCGAACGCGCGGGCGAATACCTCATGCTCCGATTGCGGACGGTCGACGGCATTGAAAAGAGCGAATACACCCGCTCGTTCCTGCTGCCGTTTGAGCCGATCGAGGACATTCTTGTCCGGCTGCAGGCGCGGGAATACGCCGCGTTTACCTCCGGCCGCTGGCACCTGACGCCGAAGGGCTTCATGCTCTCGAACACCATTCTGGTGGAGCTTCTCGAAGCGCAGCAGAAATCCAGACCGCTGGCGCAGAAGCGCTGAAGACAAACAGAGCCGGGGAAGCGTCGACGCTTCCCCGGCTCTTGCCGGAAAAACAGCCCTTCCGGTCAATCGGTGCGGCCGGAACAGGAGACTGCGAAGAAACCAGGCAGCTGCTTTTCGGGCTCCGCCCGGATCAGCGGGACGCGGAACCCCCGTTCTGCCTGCCTTCTGCCGCTCCGGCGAAGCGCGGCGTCTGACCGAAACGCGCACCTGCGTATGGATCATCCGGCGGACAAAGCATCTCAAAAGCGTTTGCCAACGATCTCTCTGGCCATAGTATGCGCAGGGCGAAGAAAAATACACAAGGTCTGATTTGACTTTACAGGCGCAAAACGGTAAGATAAGAAAAAAACGAACAGGAAGCACAAAGGCAATGGAAGAATTTAAAAATTTACAGGAAACAAAGCTCACGTCCCAGCCGATCTTTGACGGCGACGTGCTGCATATCTACAAGGATACCGTCCGCCTGCCGAACGGCAAAACCTCCACACGGGAATACACCGTCCACCACGGCGCGGTGTGCATCCTGCCGCTGCTGGAAAACGGCGACGTGCTGCTCGAGCGGCAGTTCCGCTATGCCATGGGCGAAGTCCTGACGGAGATCCCCGCCGGGAAGCTCGACTACATCGGCGAGGACCCGCGGGAGGCCGCGCTGCGGGAGCTGCGCGAGGAAACGGGCGCGGTCGCAAGCGAGCTCATCCCGCTCGGCCCGTTTTACCCCACCTGCGCGTATTCGACCGAGGTCATCCAGATGTTCCTGGCACGCGGGCTGAGCTTCGGCGAACGGGAGCTGGACGAGGACGAATTTCTGAACGTGTTCCGCCTGCCGCTGCGGGAGCTGGTCGAAAAGGTCCTGAACGGCGAAATTCCCGACGCCAAGACGCAGGCCGCCGCGCTTCGCGTGTGGTGCATGCTGCAGGAGGGAAGGCTCTCGTGAGGCGGGAACTGCTGTACGTCTCGTCCATCGGTGAAGACTGCTGCGAGGCTGCGCGGGCGTTTGGCCTTGGGATCGAGCTTGCGCAATTCTGCACCGCCGCCCGGCTCGACGGCGCTCCGCCGGAGCCGTGGGAGCTTCCGGTGGAACGCTGCCTGTCTGCATCAAGCCGGTTCGTGCTGCACGGGCCGTTCAACGAGCTGACGCCTGCGGCCATCGACCCACTTGTGCTGGATGTGACGAAGAAGCGATACCGGCAGGCGATCAAAAAGGCGCATACAATGGGCATTCAGAAGATCGTTCTGCACGCAGGCTTTCTGCCGCTGGTCTATTATCCGGAGTGGTTCGTGGAGCGCAGTGCCGCCGTGTGGCGGGAGCTGCTCTGCGCCATCCCGGACGATATGACCGTGTGTCTGGAAAACGTGCTGGAGCCGGAACCGCAGCTTTTAACGGCGATCATGGAGGCCGTCCATGACCCGCGCCTGCGTATCTGCCTCGATCTCGGCCACGCGAATACGTGCGCGTCAGCGCTTCCCCCGGAGAACTGGCTGCGCGCCTGTGCGCCATACCTTTCCCACGTGCACCTGCACAACAATCAGGGCGACCGTGACCTGCACGCGGCGCTCTTTGACGGCGTGATGGATATTGCGGGGCTTCTTTCCCTGCTGGAAGCGCTTTCCCCGCAGACGACGTGTACGCTGGAGCTGACGCAGGACAGGCCGAGCCTTGACTGGCTCGTGGAAAAGCACCTTTTGGAGTGAACCCTATGGAACAGACTGAACGGCAGCTTGTTTCGCTGCTTTCCGAAATTACCCCGCTTTATGACGTGCCCATGCGCGAGGCGAAGGCCCGGCAGGACGCACTGGCCAAGCCGCCTGGCAGCCTCGGTCTGCTGGAGGACCTTTCTGTCCAGCTGGCAGGCATCACCGGGCAGGTCAAAAACGAAGTCAGCCACACCCGCATTTACGTGCTTGCGGCAGACAACGGCGTAGTCTGCGAGGGCGTTTCGTCCGCGCCGCAGTCGGTCACGCGGGCGCAGGCCATCAACCTGACGCGCGGTCTGACCGGCGCGTCGTGTCTGGCGAAGCACTTCGGCGACGAGCTGGTCGTCGCCGACATGGGCATCGCGCTCCCCTATGCCTGCCCGGAAATTCTGAACCGCAGTCTCGGCAAGGGCACGGCGAACATCGCCGCAGGCCCGGCCATGGCGCGGCAGACTGCCGTGCGCGGCATTCTGACCGGCATGGGGCTTGCCGCACAGGCAAAACGGGACGGCATTCAAATTCTCGGCGTGGGCGAAATGGGCATCGGCAACACGACCACGTCCTCCGCCGTCTTGTGCGCCCTGAGCGGCAAACCTGTCGAAGCCGTTACGGGACGCGGCGGCGGATTGACCGACGCGGCATTTTTGAAGAAAAAACAGGTGATCGAACAGGCGCTGGCCATAAACACGCCAGACGGGAACGATCCTGTTGACGTTTTGCACAAGGTCGGCGGGTTCGATCTGTGCGCAATGGCGGGCGTGTTTCTGGGTGCGGCGCATGAGCGCCTGCCCGTCGTGGTCGACGGGTTCATTTCCGTCGTCGCCGCGCTCTGCGCTGCCCGGCTGTGTGGGGCCGCAGCGGGCTATTTCATCGGCTCGCACGTGTCCTATGAGCGCGGGTACGAGATCGCAGCCCGGTTACTCGGCCTGAGGCCCTGTCTGCAGCTCGGGATGCGCCTCGGCGAGGGCAGCGGGTGCCCGCTGGCCTTCCGCGTGGTCGAGGCGGCCTGCGCGGTGATGAACACGATGGCAACATTCCCGGAGGCCGCCATCGACGATGGATATCTGACCGAAATACGTGAAAGGGACAGCTTTACGGTATGAACTATTTTCTTTCCGGCGGCGCAAAAAACGGGAAATCCTCGCTTGCGCAGGAAATCGTCTGCGCGCAGAGCGGTCCGCGCTATTATCTGGCGACCATGATCCCGCACGACGATGAGGACCGGCTGCGCATTCAGCGCCATCTGGACAACCGCGCGGGGATGGGCTTTCAGACCGTCGAATGCGGAACGGACATTCTCTCCTCGCTTTCGCGGATGGAGCCGGACGGCGCAGTGCTGCTCGACAGCGTGACGGCGCTGCTGTCAAATGAGATGTTCCGCGCGGACGGCACGATGGACGCCTCTGCCCCGGCGCGTCTGGAGGCGGAGCTGCTGGAATTCTCCCGCCGGATGCGCTGCTGCGTGTTCGTGAGCGATTATATTTACGCCGATGGCGGGCAGTATGACGAATGGACGGAATGCTACCGCCGGGGACTGGCGCGGCTTGACCGGGCGCTGGCGGCGGCGTGCGAAAACGCCGCAGAGCTTTGCTGTGCGCAGGCATATTGGTACAAAGGAGGCTTTTCCGTATGAAAGCCAAGCTCAAAAAGCCCCTGACGGCACTCATGATGGCGTGGGGGACGTATCTGGCGATCCCGTGCCCGTATAAGGTCTGGGACGATGCGCTGCGCCCGTGGCAGATCGTGTGCCTGCCGCCGGTAGGGCTGATCGTGGGCGGACTCTGGGCGCTGTGCGCCGCCCTGTTCGCCCATTTCCGGTTTACCGGATTTCTGGCCGCCGCGATCTTGACGGCGCTTCCGTTTCTCGTGACGGGCTTTTTCCACCTGGACGGGTTCCTTGACTGCTGTGACGCGATCTTATCGCGGCGTGATCTGGTCACACGGCAGAAGATTCTCAAGGATTCGCGCGTGGGCGCGTTTGCAGTCGTGTGCGCGATTTTGCTGTTCCTGTTTTCGTTCGCGGCGCTGGCGGACTGTGACTTCTCGTATATCTGGCGGGCGCTGCTGCTTGTTCCGGTCGTAACGCGCTGCATGGCGGGCGTTGCGGTGGAATCGTTTGCGCCTATGAAGACGAGCCAGTATGCCGGCACATTTGCAGCCGGGAAGACAAAACGGCAGCGGAACATTCTGCTCGGGATGTACCTTGCCGTCATGCTGGCGGTGTTCGTGTTCCTGTTTTCGCGGCCCAGCTGCGCGCTGGCCGTCGCGTGGGCGGGGCTTGTGACCATCCTTGCCTGCCGTCTGGCCCAGAAGCATCTGGGCGGGATGTCCGGCGACGTCGCAGGCTTTTCCATCACGCTGGGCGAGGCGTCCGCCCTTCTCATTCTGGCAGTCTTTTAAGGAGGAACGGTATGGTTCTGATCATCGGCGGCGCGTATCAGGGAAAAACAGCATACGCGCAAACAAAATACGCCCTGCGGGACGCGGAAATTTTCACCTGCGAGGGCGAAGCGCTCGATCTGACCGCCCGCTGCCTCCGGCATCTGGAGCGCTTCGCGCTTGCCTGCGTCCGGGCGGGAAAGGAGCCTGCGGACGTGCTGGCCGGGCTTGCGCTCAGCGGGAAAATATTGATCTGCGAGGACATTTCCTGCGGCGTTGTGCCGATGGACGAAACGCGCGAATGGCGCGAGGCCGTCGGGCGCATGAACGCGGCGCTGGCCGCGCAGGCGGACACGGTCACACGCATTTTCTGCGGGCTTCCGCTGGAGTTGAAGGGATGAGGCGGCTCACGCTCATCCGCCACGGACTGACGGAGGGAAATGTCCGCCGGTGGTATTATGGGGCGCTCGATCTTCCTCTGTGCGAGGCCGGACAAGCAGCTGTTCAGGAGGCCGCCGCAGGCGGCCTGTATCCCCCGTACAGCGGCGAACGCATCCTGACGAGCGGAATGCTCCGCACAGAGCAGACGCTGCGCCTGATCTACGGCGAGGTGCCGCACGAGATCTGGCCGGAGCTGCGTGAGATCAGCTTCGGCATATTCGAGGGAAAGTCCTACGACGAGCTGAAGGGCTTGGCGGAGTACGAGGCATGGCTGGCGGGCGACTGGTTCCGGAACGTCCCGCCGGGCGGCGAATCCTTTGCGCAGGCGGAGGCTCGTATTTTATCCGCCCTTTCCCGTATGCGCGCGCAGGACGAGGATCTCCTCGCCGTCGTACACGGCGGAACGGTGCTCACGATCATGCAGGCGCTGTTCCCGGAGGAGGAAAAGTCCGGCTACGACTGGCAGCCGCGCCCCGGCGGAGGCTACCGGATCGACCTGACGGCGCATTGCTATGAGCAAATCGGCCTGCTATAAAAAACGCCATGCCCGGTATTTGCCGGGCATGGCGTTCTTTTATGATTTCGCAGGCTTTTTCTCAAAGCCGTGGACCCAGTCGGAGAAGTGGTAATAGAGGAAATAGACGATGGAGCTGAGCGACCACGTGATGGGATAGGCCATGTAGATATACTGAATTTCGTGGACGATGCCCATGACGATGGTGATATATGCGATCCGCACGACGCACCAGAACAGCAGCATGATAACCATCGGCACGAAGGCCTTGCCTGCGCCGCGGCAGATCGACGCAATCGCGTGGGAGTATGCCAGCAGGCAGAAGAACAGCGCCGTCGTTCGCATCTGGCGCGTGCCGAGTTCGACGACCTCCGGCGTGGGGCTGAACAGCGCGACAAGCTGCGGCGCAAGCAGATACATCGTCACGCCGATGATCTCCGCGATCACAACAGACGCGATGATGCCGAAGCGCGAGCCCTTTTTCGCCCGGTCGTGAAGCCCGGCGCCGAGATTCTGGCCGACGAAGGTCGTCAGCGCCATGGTGAAGCTGGTAACGGGCAGGAACGCGAAGCCCTCCAGCTTGGAGTACGCGCCGTAGGCCGCCATGGCGACCTTGCCGAAGGAGTTGATGTTGGACTGGACAATGACGTTTGCAAAACCGATCACGGAGTTCTGCACGCCGGACGGAAGACCGTAGCGGACGATCTGACCGAGCATTTCGCGGTCGATGCGCAGCTTTTTCAGCTCGACCTGATAGATCGTACCCTTCTTCATCAGGTGGATCATGCACAGGATCATGCTGACGGCCTGCGAGATCGTCGTGGCGACGGCAGCCGCCCACACGCCCCAATGGAACGCGCCGATAAACAGCAGATCGAGCACAATATTGGTAAGGGACGAAATGATCAGATAATAGAGCGGCCGCTTGCTGTCGCCGAGAGCGTTCATGATGCTCTTGCACATATTGTACATGACGACGGCCAGGACGCCAATGAAGTAATACCGGAAGTATGCGATCGCATCCGGCAGGACCTCCGGTGCGGTGCCCATCCAGCGCAGGAACGTCGGCGTCAGCCACACGCCCACGACCGTCAGGATCACGCCGCTGATCAGGCCCAGCATCACGTCCGTGTGGATGGCTCTGGACACGCGGTCATAGTCACCCGCGCCAAAATAGCGGGAGATGGTCACGCCTGCGCCCATGGACAGGCCGGTAAAGAAGCTGATGAGCAGGAAGATCAGCGGGCCGGACGCACTGACGGCCGCCAGCGCCTCATCTCCCAGAAACCGGCCGACGATCAGCGCGTCCGCCGTATTGTAAAGCTGCTGGAACACCTGACTGAGGAATACCGGCACAGCAAACTGTACGATCAGCTTCCACGCGCTTCCCTTTGTCATATCCAGCGTATTTCCGCCCACAGCGCATCCTTCCCTTCACGTAAAAAATACCGCGTACACAGCGCGGTACATAAAGCATAACAGAAATAAGCAGAAAATGCAAACCAGTTTCTTCCGCGCATCAAATGCTGCCTCGCCATATTTTCTGATAGCATTGCACACTTCGCTGTTGTATAATAAAATTGCAAAACGCAGGGAGGTAACAGGATGTATTTCGCATACGGAGAACAGGCGCTTTCCTATCTGCGCAAAAAGGACAAGCGGCTCTGTGAGGTGATCGACCGCATCGGGCATATCGACCGCACGGTGGACCCGGACCTGTTTTCGTCCGTCGTGCACCACATCATCGTCCAGCAGATCTCAACGAAGGCGCAGGCGACGATCTGGCAGCGAATGCAGGACGCGCTGGGCACGGTCAATGCCGAAGCCATTCTGGCCGCAGGCGTTCCGAGCCTGCAGGCGCTTGGCATGACGTTCCGCAAGGCAGCGTATATCACGGACTTTGCCGAACGGGTCCATACGGGTGCATTCGATCTGGACGCCGTGGCGCATATGAGTGATGAAGCTGCTATCCGGGCATTGAGCAGTCTGAAGGGCATCGGCGTCTGGACGGCGGAGATGATTTTGCGGTTCTGCCCGCGGCTAATTTGAAAACCTTATATTGCCGGACAGCGACGCTGTCCGGTTTTCTGCGCTCAATGGATTCAAAAAGCAACATGTGACACACGATGTTGTCCGGATTCAGAAACAACTCGCCGCTGACGGAACACTTGCCTTTTTGAGCTGACAGCAGGGAGAGCCTGCAATCAGCATAATATATAGAATATAGACGCAAAATTTGTAGAAATGCAACGATTTTTTTGAAATATTCCAAATAGCACAAAGTCTGTGCATAAAAATAATTCATTGAAATTACTCTTGTTCCATCAAATACAAGGTTACACGTTGATCTATTCTGGACGCAACATCCTGTACAGAGGCATCCGCTTGAAAATACGCGTTGCTCTCTTCTGCGATAATCTCTATGACAGAATGATCGACGCAGCCATTCAGATGATCAACACGCTGCAAAATGCTCTGCAGCATTTCACATGCAAGCTTCCATTCCTCACTATCGTCGGCATCTGACCAGAGTTTCTCATTTGCCTGCTTATTTAAAACAATTTTCCCGAACTCCTGCTGAGCGATTTCAACCTGGGTGTCGGTACAGAAAATAAATCGCAGCAAAGCATTTACCGCTTCGTCGTTCTGGCAGGCCCTTGTCACAGCAAGATACGAGTCTGCATTTACGCCAAAACCCGCATAAGAAGAGAAGGGAAGCGGTGAAAAGGAAACCCCCGCATCAAAAGAAGAAAAGAGTGCGTAATGAGTTTCTTCGCTCACAATTTCCGCTGGACTTCTCAAGGAAACCGTTCGGAAGGGCTGGTCGGCTGTTGCTGCCTCAAATTCGACAGGGAACTTCTTGCAGAACGCAAGCATTTCGTAGAAACTGTTTTGTTGGAAGTTCGATTCCTTTGTATCGTAGTCTACAAACTCCGAAAGGCTATCATTCAGGAACCAATTCAAGACAATATTCTGGGTTGTCCAACCATATCCGTTCGGACAATACGGAAGAAACAGTTCGTCGAATTGTTGACAAGTTTCAATCTTACGGCTTTCGGGAAGAATTGTTTCTGGCGCGGAGAATATTTCAACTGAGAATGCCGGAAACAGGACATAGAGTTCGCCGCCGAATGTTCCGCATTCAAGAATACTTTCATAATACTCGTCAGATTTGTTCAAATCGGCCGCAATGCTGCTCAACTCCCGCAGCAGCCCCTTACCAGCAAGCATCTGAAGAGTTGCCAGTTCGCCGTTAAACCACAGGACGTCTGGAACGTCCCCGGAAATGATTTTGATCAATAGTTCATCATGCGAGGCATATGTTTCTGCCTCTAATGTAATTTGTGGGTTTTCCGCAGCGAAGGCAGCCAGAGCCGCCTGAATATTCCCGACTTCGTCATTACAATAGCCAACACGCAGTATAGTATCTGCCGTCGTTTCTTCTGAGGACACCATTTCTGTGTCGTCGCATTTCGACAGCGTGTAAAAACCGTCCTCTGTGAGCAGATGTAATCCATCAGCTGCCGCAGTCATTCCTGTTATTTCATTTGAGACGATTCCAAGCGGAAGAAGTTGCGTCAGGCTCATCAGCTGACCGTTTTGGTACTGATATATCATGTCGTTTACAAGAATGTATAAGCCCTCTTCGCCGCCGCAGACAATAGATGCGCCGTGTGTAAGGGTTGCGATAGGAGTCGCTTGTCCGTTATCTATTTGATATAGTGCCGTGTATCCGCTGCCCTCCGTCTGCTTTTTATCTGCCGCATGGCCTATAGCATATACTGTATCATTGACGATCCCTATACCTACCCAGCGAATATCGCTCCCCACCAGCGCTGCCGTATCTTCATTTAAAACATACAATTGATACCCATATCGCAGATATTGCTCTTTCTCGCTGAAAACAAGCTGCGCACGAATATGATTCGGATCATACCCGCGCGTATCTTCCGCCAAAAAGATTTTTGTTCCGGACGGAGTTTCCCCAAAAACAGAGTTGTTCTGTTCATGCAGGTAATAGCGATTCCCTTGCCAAAGCGTAAAAGCAATTATATCATCGCCTACAACCTCTGTGTTTTTTCCGTTTTCATAGATTTCCCGCTGCCCGTTCTTCTCTGCAAGAAGGCTTTCGCCGTCTGCAAATAATAGTTCAGCAGCAATGTCTGTATAGGCAGCTTGATATGTAAAACCGGACGATACTTCCGGCAAATCTGGTAGAGATCCGATGGCATCTTTTTGAGGTCCTCGGTTGCAGCCCAGCAGGCCAGTCAGTCCCGAGATTACTAAAAGTATGCCGACAAGCTTACGCAATCTGTTCATGTTTATCTCCTCGTGACAGTTTTTTACATGGAGGGGGGCAGCAGCGCTGCCCCTCTCGTGTAACTGCTCAAATACCGTCGTACTTTCTCAGGTACTCTGTCGAAACCCAACCAACCGATCCAACATATTGCCCTTCTCGTACTTTGACTTTAGCCCATGTGCCATCCGCGTTATAATTATTTACCTGCACAAAGGTGTTGTAATCGATGATGCCAATTATCTGAGCGGATGTCCCAATCTCTGCTCGTAAATTGAGTTTTGAGGCAACAGTATAGTAACACTTTGTTTTCTCGCAAAGTTTTGCTTCTTCGATATAACCGGTATCCGTTCCGTAAGTGACCTTATACCATGTACCGCTTGTATCCGAACTCCATACAGTAGTGCCCTTCTGCAAAGTCGCGACCGTATAGCCCGATCCCTTGCCAGAATACATCGTACAACTGAACAAAGTCAAGTAAGCGCTTGTGGTACCGCCATATGGTGCAACCTCGGAATTTTCCGCAGCGAGGGCCATCGGGCATACCGAAAGCAGCATAATGATTGCAAGAACCCACACCACAAATTTCTTCATGTTCGTGACCTCCTTTATTTTGTTACGTATTGCTATCAACCGACTGCCCTCTGCTGCTGATAGCTTGCAGCAGTAAAATTTTCAGTCGCGCGCTTTTCTGAAAATTCAGGGCACATATGAATTGCTGATCAGACAAATTCATATTAGTTCAACATTGTTTGGTTAAAGGAGTTTCTGCCTATATAGACATTTAACGTCAGGAAATGCAACAGACAGCGAATGGAAAATCATCAGTATTTGTATATAAATTGTGTATGTTGTACACAAGCGATATGGACATAGGGGGTATTGAACACTGCGGTCTTACTAGAATACTTGCATCATTTGCAAGTTTCGTTTCCTTCTCATATCCGCTACAATATCTCTGTATTCAGGTCAGAGCAGATTAAGGGCGGAGCAGTTTGAGGGCGGAGGTGATTTCTCGGGGCGAAGTATGTCCCGGTTCCGTGTGCAGGCCAGTGAATACCAAAATACAACAGGACCAGTAAGACCGTAATTGCCGCTTGGCAGTTACGGTCTTTTTGCGTCCAAAAACGATGAAAGGAGTGAAACTATGAATGCCAGAGAAAAGCAGACTCATGCCAATCAGCTATTACAATCCCAAGCAGGAGATCCGTCTCAGCGCGTATGCGGACACGATCGTCCTTGAACCGGACGGACGCGAGCAGCGCCTTCGGGCGATCCGCTTCGGCGGATATCCGGAGATGGTACGCGCCATGTCGGACGCGATCTATGCCGGTGCGACGCTGGAAACGGAATTTGCCGGTGAACCAGCCATGCTCGCCTGCGAACCAAAGAAGTACGAATGCCATCTGAGCCACGACGGAATTTACGCCGAGGCGACCATCCTCTCGCTGGACGATGCGGACACTGCGGCAAAAAAGGACGAAGATGCACAGGCGGACGGTCAGACGAATGTAGAGCTGCCGCCGAGAAAATGCGTTCTTTTTTGTCCGGCCGGAGACCGAAAGGCGCTGTTTGAAGCGCTGGACCGGAAAACCGCCGTACCGCTCATCCTGGAATTTCAGGAGTATGTCCTGACAGAATTGCAGCGGCGCAGATTTCTCAAGCCGCTGCGCGTCATCTCCATTCGGGAACGGCTGGAGGCGTGGCTGCTGCTGTGCAAAAAGGATGACGCCAATATCGTCAAGGTGCTGGAGGACGGCTTGAAAACCGGTGCCATTCATATTCCTGGTACGGTTCAGAACCCCAATGGCTTTGACAGCGTGCATTCTGTCACCAGCTATCTGTCTGCGTTCGGTGTGATCGTCGCGGAGCGTATCCGAGAGCAATTCCAACCGCTTTTTGATCCCGCCGTGGAACAGCTTTCCCCGGAGATTCTGCGCATCAACGACTATATCCGCGCACACGCGGGCTACAGCCTTTACCCGGCGCAGCTTGCGGTTGCGGAATCGGTCAAGCGCAAGCTCTCGGAGGGAAAGTCTGCGTTCATCGTGGCTGAGTGCGGAAGCGGCAAGACGAAGATTGGCGCGACTGCGCTGGCGGCGTATCAGGCGCAGAAACAAAAAAAGACGTTCAACATCATCCTCTGCCCGTCGCACGTCGCAAAGAAGTGGGTGCGCGAAATTGCCGAAACGCTGCCGGATACTGCGGGCGTCATCGTCCGCAGCATTACAGAGCTGGACAGTTTGTACGCGCAGTACCGGCAGGGCGACAAAAGCATCTACGCCGTCATCAGCAAGGAAAAAGCCAGAGACGGCTATATGCGCCGCCCGGCAGTTCTGTTTGACGCGCGAAAAGGCGCGTTCCGCTGCCCCGGCTGTGGTTCCGTCATAGAACTGCCAAGCAGTGACGATACATACGACTGGGTGACCGCGAAACCGGAGGCGTTCCGCATGGAAAACCGGCGCAATCATCAATGTATGAATTGCGAAAGTCCCTTGTGGACGGCGGTGAATCCAAGTGTGCCTTCTCCGTGGGTCAAGATCCCGGAATACGGCTGGGTGCATCGGAAGCTAGCGGTCCATGCCATGCAGAAGACGAAGAACACCGCCGCGCTGGATGCTTTGCAGACACTACAGGAGAATCCGGATGGATACTTCCCGACGCGCGGCGCGTGCCGGCGGTATCCGCTCAGCTCTTACATCAAGAAGCGGTACCGCGGCAGGCTTGACGGTCTCATCGTGGATGAGCTGCACGAGTACAACAACGACAGCGGTCAGGGCGACGCGATGGCAGAGCTGTTCGGCACGGCGAAAAAGGTCATCGGCATGACGGCTACGCTCATCAATGGCTACAGCTCCGGTATCTTTCATCTGCTTTACCGCACATCGGCGCAGCTGATGCTGGCAGACGGAAAGCCGCATGAAAAGCCCGCGCTGTTCAATACGGAGTATGGCGTTGTGGAAACAACCTACACAGAAGCCGATGAAAGCTATGCGGCAAAGCGCAGATCGCAGAAAAGCGGCGTTCGGACGCGTCAGCTTCCGGGCGTTTCGCCGCTGGTGTTTTCCCGGTTCCTGCTGGAAAAAGCGGCGTTTTTGTCGCTGTCCGACATGGGAAAGGCGCTCCCCAGTTACGAGGAAGTTCCCATTGCCTGTGAAATGAGTGAAGCGGTAGAGACGGAGTACAAGCGGATCGAGCACGAACTTGTAAAGGTTCTGCGTTCAGACCGCCGCGCGGCGAAAAAGATTCTTTCCGCGTATCTGAATCTGTTGACTGTCTATCCGGATCAGCCGTATGACCAGAAGCCCATTCTCTACCCCGACAGCGATGTACCCATCGTCGAACCTGAGAACATCGGGGATGCGGATACGCTCGGAGAAAAGGAGCTGCGGACGCTGGAAATCGTAAAAGCCGCTATTCAGAACGGCGAGCGCGCGCTCATCTACACAAGCTGGGTGCGCACAGATTCGCAGCAGAAGCTCAAAAAGCTGCTGGCGGACGAAGGCTATCGCACGGAGATCCTGACCGACAAGATCAAGACCACTGACCGTGAGGACTGGGTGCAGAAAAAGCTCGCCGCCGGAATGCAGGTGCTGATCGTAAACCCGTCTCTGGTGGAAACAGGCTTAGACCTCAACGCCTTTACCACGCTGGTGTTCTACAGCATGGGCTATAAGCTCTTTACGCTGCGGCAGGCATCGCGCCGAAGCTGGCGTATCAACCAGAAAGCGTCCGCGGTCAAGGTCTATATGCTCTACTACGAGGACACCATGCAGCAGAAATGCCTGAAACTCATGGCCTCGAAGCTGGCGGTCGCCGGACTCATTGAAGGAAACTTCTCCGAGGAGGGACTTGCCGCAATGAGCGACGTACAGGACATGACCTCGCAGATGGCGAAGGAGCTGATGCTCGGCATCCGCGACAATGTGGAGGATATTGCGGCAGCGTTCAAGAAGATGGCGTTCGAGAATCCGGACAGAGAAGTACCAGAAGTACCCGCCGAAGAAACCTCTTTGCCGCCGGAATCCGTGCCCGCGATGATCGAGCAGCAAAAGCGTGTATTTACCGCAGAACAGGAGGAAAAGCTGCAAGCCGCTATGGTGCAGCTCGAGCAGCAGAAAGCCAAACGGACGAAGAAAACGCAGCAGGTGGAAAACCAGCTGAGTCTATTCGATTCCGTTGCGTAAAAAGGAGGATGCTATGAAATTCACCGTCAACCGCACAGAGCTGCTTGCTGCGGCGCAGAATGCCGAGCGCATTGCGCCCAGAGTCTCCACGATCGAGATTCTGCAATGCGCGTATTTGCAGGCTGAGCAGGACACGCTCACCGTCGCGTCCGGGAATCTGGAGATCGCGTTGGAGCAGCAGATCCCCGCACAGATTGAGAATGAGGGCAGCGTTGTCGTAAAAGCCCCGCTTCTCTCTGGAATGCTGCGCCTGCTGGATGGCGAGCGCGTGACTTTCCAGATGAAAAACGGAAAGCTCGTTGTTTCCTCCGGGAGCGCGGAATACGCCATTCCCGTCATGGACGCGGCACAATACCCGCGCATGGAGATCCCATGCCCGGCGGCAACCGTGCCCGTGAGCGGTATCCCGTCGCTCACCAAACGGACGGCGTTTGCCGTTTCCGAGGATACGACCCGGCCCATGCTCAAATGTGTGAACCTGATCTTCGGCGCGGACGGTCTGCAGGCGGTCAGCACAGACAGCTTCCGCATCGCGTCTGCCAAAGGCGACCGCGAGAGTCGCGGGAATATCAGTTTTCTGATTCCTGCCGCTTCGCTGGAAAAACTGGCGGCACTGGTGGACAACCGCGAGAAATTGCAGGTCGGCACAACGGGAAAACATATCGTATTTACGAAAGAGAACTTTTCGTTTGCCGCCCGCGTCATGGATGGGCCATATCTTGCTGTATCGCAGGTGCTGTCCAATCTGAAGCAGCAGTTTACTGTCCTGACCGACAGCGCTCTGCTCCGCGATGCTATTTCGCAGACCCTGAGTGTCACCGGCACGCAGAACCGTTTTTCCCTGTCCTTTGCAGGAAGCCGGCTGACTGTGCGCTGTGAAAGCGAATACGGCATTTCGGAGACGGCTATGGACGTGGTTGCGCTGAGCGGCGAGCCTGTGGGCGTGTACTGGTACAATCCGGCGCAGCTCATGGAGTGCCTGAAAGCGCTGAACGGAACGCTCATGCTGGAGGTCGTGCAGCACAGTGCGCTGCTTCTCAAAACAGACGAACTTGTCTGCTTCCAGATGGCGGTGCGTGAACCGAAAGCCATTGAAGCAAAGCCACAAAAGACAAAAAAGCCGCGCAAGGAGGCGGCATAAAAAAGGAGGACACGCCTATTTGAAGAAACCGACCATCTGCCGCTACTGCGGCGGGATCATCCGGCTCGTTCCGGCTGCTGATGTCTATGGCAGCTCGACGGAGCGGCTTGGAATGCAGAACGAATATCTGTACCAGTGCCAGAACTGCAATGCCCGTGTTGGCTGCCACAAGGGTACCACGCGGCCACTCGGCGATGTGGCAAATGAGATCCTGCGGCTCAAGCGCATCGAAGCCCATCAGGTGTTTGACGCTTACTGGCAGAAACAGCACATCAGCCGGACGAAAGCCTATCAATGGCTGGCACGAGAATTAAAGCTCTCAGAGGAAGAAACGCACATCGGCGGGTTTGAAATTGATACCTGCCAGCGCGTGATCGACCTCTGCCGGGCCAAAATGGATAAAAAGTAAGGAGAATATCGTATGAAGATCCGGCCAAAGGTTCCCGTATGCACAGACTGCGATCACGTTTTCGAGTACAGAGGCCGAAACCCCGGTCAGCTCGGCGGCGTGGTGGTGCAGTTTGGAGAAGCCTACTGCACGAAAAAGAAAAAGCCGCGCTTACTAAAACGCTGGCACAAGATGCTCCGCGTTCCGGACTGGTGCAAGAAGCGCATCCGGCCGAGCCTGGTGCGCATCTATGATTTTGCCAGCACGGAAAGCTGGCTCATGCACGAAAATCTCTGCAAATCTCTCGGACGGGAGATCGGCCCCTCGGCATCCAGATACACGCTCTCCGAGGTGCGGCAGCTTGATCTGGACGCATATGCGTTCCAGAAGCAGGTTCGTACCACACCCGTAGAGGAGCTTTTGAATGTGCATCTGGGGCTGCATCAGGTCGTGGAGGTCTTTGACGGCGTACAGTCCGTCATCCTCTATAAAACGCTGGATGGTTACATCCCCGCCCCGTCGTTTGACGCCGAACGCGCCAGACAGAACCGCAGAGAACAGAAAAAGGCATCCGCCTGACAAAACACACATGGAGGCGTCTGCCTCCCCAAATACGAAGGAGAAGACCATGAAAAACAATTTCACCATTTCTCAGCGAAACGCCATCGTGGAAAGCCATCTGTGGTGCGTCAATGCCGTGATGAAGCAGAACCGCGCGCTCATCCGTGCGGCAAAGCTGGACACGGACGACGTGTATCAGGAGCTTGCGCTGCGGCTCATCCGGGCGGTCATGTCATTTGATCCGGAGAAAGGCGATCTGGAGCAGCATATCTTCGCGCAGCTCCGCATGGAGCTTCAGAAAACAGCGCACAGCAATGTGATCTCGCTGGACGCCTACCGCATGAGGGATGCCGCATGAGCTTACGAGATAAAATGCTGGCTGTTATGGCCGATGTAAATAGCGCCGCTTCCGAGCGTGAAGAACTGGTCGAGCTGATTGCCATTGCGCTCCTGACGCGGAAGAACCTGTTTATTCTGGGCGATCCCGGTCAGGCCAAGAGCTACGCAATCAATGCTTTCCGCAGCCGCATCACGGGTGCGAAGCAGTTTGAACGGCTCCTTTCCAAGCAGACGGACGAAGAACAGCTCTTTGGACGGCTTGATCTTTCCAGCCTGATCCCCGGCTCCGTGCCGGAGACAGCGCTTGCGGGCGATACGGTCTACCAGAACCTGCGCTTTGATCTGCAATGCTTTTTGAGCGGCCTACCGAAGATGAAAAACGAGGCAGCGACGTTCGAGAAGCTGGCAGAGATCAGCGGCAAGCTGGACGCCTATCGCAAAGCCGTCGCCGCGCTGCATCCGTGCGAACCGGTCGTACAGACTGTGGGTAAGATCCCGGAGGCCGACATTGTGTTTTTGGATGAGATCTTCAAATGCAATGACGGCGTTCTGAACGCACTTCTGACGGCACTTAACGAGCGGAAATACACCAATGAAGGCCGGACCTATCCCATCCCGACGATCTCCTTTTTCGCCGCGTCCAATGAGATTCCGAATTTCAATGACCCGGAGGAAAAGATCCTCTCGGCGCTCTATGACCGGCTGGAATTGAAGATCGTTACGGAAAACATCTCAGAAAAGGCGCACCGGCTGGCGATCCTGAAAGACAAGCTCGGTGGCTCGTTCGGCGCTATCCATGCGACGATCTCGCTGGAGGAGCTGTGCGCTATGCAGCAGGAGGTCAAAAACATTCAGGTACCGGACAGCATCCACGACCTGATGGACGATGTGCTCTGTGCGCTGCGCACACAAATTCCCGTGTCCGACCGAAAATTCCTCAGCTACTTTTCTATTGCACAGGCAACGGCGTGGCTGGAGGGACATACGGAGGTCACATCGACGGATCTTCTGGTGCTGAGGAATTACTTCTGGCAGCAGCCGAGTGACCGTGAATTTGTAACCGGCACGTTGGAGCGCCTGTGCGTCAACCCCATGCAGGAAAAGGTCAACGACCTTCTTGCCATGGCACAGGACGCAAAGGACGGCTTTGACAGCGCCTGTGGTGCGGCGGAAAACGAACGCACGAAACAGGCCGCGCTCCGCAAATTCCGCGGGGAACTGGTGCGGCTCTACCAGATGCAGACCGAGATGGCTGCAAACGCCGGCTCTGACAGCGAAAGGGCGCTTACGGATGGACTCCTTTCCGAACTGGAGCGCATCAGCAAGGCGGCGCATGAGGCCATTGGCTTTACTTACACGCCGCTGGAGCAGCTGGCAGCCTTACAGTAAAAGACAAACATCATAAAAATATGGAGGAATAATTATGCTGAATCACATTGTAGTTATGGGCAGACTGACGCGCGATCCGGAGCTTCGGAAAACAGCTTCCGGCGTTTCCGTCACATCGTTTACCGTGGCGGTAGACCGCGACTTCTCGCAGGATGGGCAGAAGGAAACGGATTTTCTTGACGTCGTTGCGTGGAGAAATACGGCTGAATTTGCGGCAAAGTATTTTATGAAGGGACGCATGGCCGTCATTTCCGGCCGCCTGCAAATCCGGAACTGGGAAGACAAAGAAGGCAACAAACGCCGCACTGCGGAGATCCTTGCTGAAAACCTCTATTTTGGCGACAGCAAGAAGGAATACGACAGCGGTTCTGCCCCTGCACCCACGCAGGGCTTCGGTGCGCCTGCGCAGGCAGGCAGCTTTACGCCCAACTTTGGCAGCGCCCAGCCCGGTAGCTTTGTGCCGAACTTTGGCGGGAACTATTAAACTGACAGTGCAGGGTGGGATTTTCCCACCCTGCCTTTTCTATGGATGTATATGATGAAGAAATATTTCCGCACATTACAAAGCGTACTGGATTCCCGATGGGGCAATTTTCAGTATGCCGGAACACCCGCAGCACAGAAAACGGATCGTGTTCTGCAAAGTTCTAAACTGGAGGATTGCATTTACCGCGATCTAAGCGAGGGCGATGAAAATTTGGAGGCCGTTCAGCAGGATGGTGCGTCCAAGCTACACAGCTTTCCCTCACTGTCCAGAGATATTTTTCAGTCGTTCTACTCACTGTTCCCGAAGCGAACCGATACGGACAGTCTCACAGCAGAGGCACAAAAATTCAACGCAAAGCTGCTCGACCATGTGCCCGAGGATGCGGACTATCCCGCGATCAAGTCGATCTGCGAGGGCCGGGAGCTGCCCGCCTACGAAGCCGCGTCCGAATTTACGGCAAAGATCGGCGCGCAGCTGGATGAGTTGCTGCCGGAACTCGGCGGCGAGGACGGTACGCTGAAAACACTTGAAAAGCTGCAAGAAGCGCGGAATCAGGCGCAGCAGAAGCTCACGGAGCTTTTGGAGCAGATGCGGGATTCTGTGCAGAATCCTACGCTGGAACAGGCGGTGATCGACGCGGCGAATCAGGCGGAAAGCAAAACGCAGCAGGCTGAGGCCGTTGCAAAGATGGTAGATGCCACGGCACGGCAAAACAAAGCCGCTATATCTGAAAGCGTTTCTGCCGCCGTCGATGCGGCTGCGGAGAAGGCAAAGGAAGTCCAGACGATCCTCGGCGCGTGGGGCGATGATGCCGGTACCATGGAGAAAAACGCGGTGAACACCGAGCTTCTTCAAAAGGTTCGGCAGAATCCTGCGCTGTTGGAGATCTCAAAGCACCTTGGCAGGTTTCGTGAGATCTTCGCGCAAGGCAAGCGCAACGGCTACGCCTATGGTCGCGGAGAAACCTACGCGCTGGAGCTGGGCAATGATCTTTCCCGTGCTATCGGTTCGGAGTTTGCCATGCTTGCCTCGCCGCAGACGGTTCCGCTGTTTGTGAAGAAGTATCAGCAGCGGCGGCTCAAGCAGTACCGCAGGCGTGAACCTGTCCACAAGGGCATGGGCGATATGATCTGCTGTCTCGATGAATCTGGTTCCACGCGCGGAGACGCTGCCGCGTGGGGCAAGGCCGTAGCGCTGACACTGCTGGATATTTCCGCAGAAAACCGGCGCAAATTCGCGCTCATTCATTTTGCCGGTTCTTCCTCGTGCAAGGTGGACGTTTTTCTGCCTGGGCAGTATTCCATGCAGGATAAAATGAACGCCGCCGAGACATTCCTCGACGGCGGCACGGATTTTGAGCGTCCCTTGGATGAGGCGATCCAACTCATGGACACCGGCTTTGAAAACGCCGACATTGTCTTTCTGACCGACGGCCTGTGTGAGCTGCCGGAGGACTATCTGGCAAAACTCCATAAGGAGCAGGCTGCCCGAAAATTCACCGTGACCGGCATCCTGCTGGACGCAGGCAGCCCCGGCATGGCATTCAGCCTGACGCCGTTTTGCCAGAAGATCTATCGGACCAGCGAGTTGGCCGGTGATGAGATCGTAAGGGGTTTGGTTACGCAGCGCGTGTAAAAGCAGAAAGATTCAAAACAACTTAAATCGAAGAGGAACATTTCTCATACATATGAGCCGGTCTACCACACTACCGTGCGTACCAGTTGGTACATGGCGGCTCGGTTGCATAAATGCATGAGTTTGAAGCAGTTGAGGATACTTACATACCATCTGCGACCGAATCGACCACGATGCCTACACCGTGGTCATTGGAGCCAAGGAATCCATGCGCAAGCGGAAAGGGCTGCAAGACATCTAAGCCCGACCATTTTTATGATACCTTGACAGTTTTGTGCTGCCCATATTCAACCTGAGCGGTGGGACTGCTCAATCCGGGCGGTCCCATTGTTCAATTTACGCGGAACCGCTGCTCAATTTCGCCGGTCGAGCTGATTTTGCAGAGCGGCGTACGCACGAAACATATCTAGCTTTCTATAAGATGATATATTGCCCTTCTGCTGTTTTGACAAATATAACATCCAAGGTCATGCAGACACGCACTGGACGCAGTAGCGGAACGTTTTACAACGTTCCGCTACTCAAAGGGAATATATTCGGCTTAACATTTATATTGCTGAAATAGGTATCTCATAAAAGTGCCGTTGTTGTACTTCAGAAAATCGTTCGTAAACGACTGCTTTATCTCGCATTTTATGGGCAAGTGCTGCATCACATACATCTGGCTTCATTCTCCAACGCCAATTTTCTCCTATGGTTGCAGGCGTGTTGATTCGTGCCTCACGCCCTAGATGGAGCCAGTCTTGCATCGGAATCACAGCCCAGTCGGCGGCAGAAGATAATGCTAACGTGATTAACAGATCCACACATCTATCTTTGTCGGCATCCTCGCACATCAAATAGGATTTTGCATATTGCAGCGACTCTGCAGATACACTCTCTATCCATCCAAGTGTTGTCTCATTATCATGCGTTCCTGTATAAACCACACAGTTTCTTGAATACTTAAAAGGAATATAGTCACTTTTTTCCCGCGAGTCAAATGCGAACTGGATAATCTTCATTCCGGGAAAGCCGCTATAGGACAACAGTTCTTTGACCTCCTGCGTCAAAAAGCCGAGATCTTCTGCAATAATCTGCACATTAGGAAATGACTGTTTGATTGCCGCAATTAAACCTTTTCCAGGCCCCTTTACCCACTTCCCATTTTTAGCTGTTACTTCTCCATAAGGAATGGCATAATAGCTTTCAAAACCTCTAAAATGGTCAATGCGAACAGCGTCAAAGAGTTCCAAAGATGCACGAATTCGATCAAGCCACCACCGATATCCGTCACGCGCCATTACATCCCACCTATATAATGGGTTTCCCCACAGTTGCCCATCCGCTGTGAATGCATCTGGTGGGCACCCAGCAACCGCTGTTGGTCGACACTGCGCATCAAGTTGGAACAAGTCTGGATTTGCCCACGTGTCCGCAGAATCCATAGCAACATAAATTGGGATGTCTCCAATGATACTGACCCCTTGCTCTTTGGCGTATTTTGACAACTGCTTCCATTGTTCAAAAAATATCATTTGAAGGAAGATGTAATAATCGACTTCTTCGTGTAATTCTTTTCTCTTTTTTGCAAGCGCTTTCCCATTGCGTGTTCGTAACGGCAGCGGCCATTGTGTCCATGGTGCCCCCATTTGCTCGTCTTTGATTGCCATGAACAGAGCGTAGTCTTTTGCCCACTCGTGTTCTGCGCAAAAGTCTTGGAGCCGTTTATGGTCGTGAAAACGCCCAAATGCTTTTCGTAAAATGTCGTAACGAAAACGATATTGCTTTTCATAGTCAATCACAATGTCGTAACCAAGTCCGTTCAAACTGACACATTCATCTCTTTTAAGCAGTCCAATTTCGCAAAGCATTTCCAAATCAATGAAATACGGATTGCCTGCAAATGCCGAGAAACTCTGATATGGACTGTCTCCATAACTTGTTGGCCCAATCGGCAAAACCTGCCACAGTTGTTGACCGGCTTGGTGCAAAAAATCTATCCAATTGTAGGCTGCCTTTCCCATTGTCCCGATACCATATGGGGAAGGAATGCTAAAAACGGGCAACAGAACACCACAACATCTATTCATATATGATATTACCTTTCCTCTATGCGTTATGCACAAAAATATAATGCCGAATTGCCGCTCATGCTATCTCTAAAACTAATTCCCAGCTGTCTTCTTTTGCTCATTTTTCACTCTAATACTTGAATTCTCCAAACTTTGAGGCTGCCTCCTGATGTCACCATCAGGAGGCAGCTTTACGCTTGTATTTAGTACTAGTACAAATTTACAGCCGCTGATTATTCTACGCTCAAATCAGGCCTTTCGATTTACACGAACGCTGTCAATATGCACGGTCGTTCCTCCAGAAGATGCACAATAGAAACCAATATCAAAGTATCCTGTTGTGACAGAGACATCTTCAGCTTTCACTAACATCCAACCGGTTCCGCTCGCGGGCATATTGCAGTATATTGCATTTCCACCGTGCCCTGTCACTTCCATTCTGGCAATCGTCGGTGCAGCATTGCTTACTTTTACCCACGCCTCTATATCATACGTTCCATTTGCAAGACTGATTCCTTGGTGGATGCTCTGTTGATAAGCACTTGCACTATAGAAATATGCTCTGTTATCGCCCTCTTTTGCTGATTCCGGCGGATTTGTGCCGGAACCGGAATCAACTCCAAATGCCAACTCCTGTCCTTCTGGATGCCATTCCGTCCATGCAGAATCAAACGCCGTTCTTTCGAAACCGCCATTATCTACGATTGGATTTGTATTACGCAAGCCAGAGATGCTAAGCTCAAGTTTATCGAGATTTATGCAGCCTGTATTACCCGATTCATATCTGTATGCTATAACATTTCGACCTTTAGACAACGAAAGTAGTTGCGCTTGCTCTTTCCAGTTATTCCAGCTGTCTCCATCACTCGCGAAATTAACCGAGGCAACATATGTATTGTTAATATAAAGATTCAAATTCTTTGTACTTCCAGAGCCGTTACAGAAACGAAGGATTGATGAATACTGACCATCTTCTGGAACGATAACCTCAAACTCTACACCGGAACCGACACTCTCCATGCCATCGACAAAACCATCGCCACTGTAATTCCAGTGGTTTTGATTCGTTTTTGCACTTCCCCAGAGCGCTGCGTTTTCAGCTTCGACAGTGATTTGAATTGGAGCAAAAGGAATTTCCATATAATCCAAATTCACATTTCCGCTGCTTCCGGTAGCATCATCATACTTTACCGTAATAGCATTTTTTCCAGCTGCAAGTTCAAGCTCCTTGCTAACCGTGTTCCATGTGTTCCAGTTATCGGTATTGGGCATATTCAGATTTCCGACATATTCGCCATTCACATAAATAGACAGGGATTTTCCATCACCCGATCCATTCGAATAACGGAACAATGTATCATACACTCCGGCATTTGCAACTTTTGCATAGAATGTAACTGCTGCGCCATCTGTGATCAAGTGATCGACGAAACCCGTACCCGAATACCCGGTGTGGTCCACTGCGGTCGCAGCCTGTGTATCAAGACTGCTGCCGGAAAGGGATGCGTCTTCTGCTTCAAAGAATTGCGAAGTTGCGGAGACCGTTGTATTTCCACTTACCGTAAAATTGAACGAAGTATTTGAACCTGCTGTAGTCTTGATATAAGTAACATCGCCATAAATATCTTTTCCGACGCACCACCCCTCGTTAACTGCATTTTTTAGTGCATTGAGCGTAGAGTACTGCGTCATATCTGACGCATTTTTACTAACTGCAGTTGCTGCTTGGCCGTGAACGGCAATACAGTACGAACTGAGTTCCGGTAAATACGTCCCTTGTTTCCCGGCAACAGTGACAGAGGTTGTCTGGTTTGTTTTCGACGCAGAGAATTCCTGCGAAAAATATACGCCAGATTCATACTGATATGTGCTTCCGTCATCATCATAGTAGTCAAAACTCGTTGAGGAAGCGCTGGGGAAAATGTCAACAGTAATTGTTTCTACGTCATCTTCGTCAACATAGTCCTGAACGCACTGCGTTGGAATAATTGCTCCAGATTTAACAAACATCGGCAAATCTGTCCATTGTTCACTGTTGATGCTATATGGGATGTATTGACCGCCAGAATATTGCGTGCCTCTGTTATAATCGATCCATGTTCCAGCGGGCAAATAAATCCATTTTACCGACTGATTCCTCTCAGTAACAGGTGCTACAAGAATCGAGTCGCCAAACATCCATGCATCAGAATAATCCGCAACGTTTGAATCCTCCGGATAATCAAACAAAAGTGGCCGAATCAGACCCAATCCTGTCTCATATGCCATTCGCTCATAGGAATACATATACGGTATCAAAGAATAGCGCTGCTGAATCGCCGCCCTGACCGCTTCTTCTGCCGTACTTCCAAAATACCATGGCTGACGCTGTTGATTATACTGACCATGCACACGGAAGACAGGCGTAACCGAGGCAAACTGCAGCCATCTTGTATATAGTTCTGGGCTAGGATTTGAAACGACGCCTACATTTTGATTGAAACCGCCTCCATCTGAGCCCCATTTAGGCTGACCGTTAATAATCGTGGAAAGCAACGTAGCCTTTTGCTCATTCAGGCCCGCTCCCCAAGATACGCTTTCTCCTTTGTAAAACTGTGCCGCGACGTCTCCAGACCAAATCGATGTGGCATACCTCTGCGTTCCAGGATAATAATTACGGCCCGTTTGCCAGACACGAACCCCATCATTTGTATAAGATCGTTGTCCCTCATACATTGCCTGCGAAATATGCAATGTTGTATAATTACCGAACAGATATTCAGCGCCATTGGAGGACACCTTATCCGTTTCGTCATTCCACCATCCGACAATCCCCTTATCAAATGCATCCTGTGAGTGCTCCCACCACCATGTCCGCTGAGCAGCCTGATAAGGATCAATGCTCTGTACAGTTACAGGCACAAAATAGTCCAAATAGCTATAATGGCCCGGATAATAGAAGCCATGGTTTTGTGCATATGCGCCTTGCTGTGTCTGTGTGCCGTCTTCCAAGGTCGTAACGATTCTGGGCTTAGTGATTCCGATCATTTTAATGCCCTTGGCAGACATCGTCTGCTGTAGTGCATTACTTGATGCCGAGGGGAAATTATCGGTGTTCCATCTAAACTCTCCGTAATTGTCTTCTCCGTAATCTTTCCAATCATAGTCAAACGCATATCCGTCAATGGGTATATTTTTCGCACGATATGTATCGACCATTTGATTCAGCTCGTTCTCATTAATTCCCCATTCAAAATTTGAGAAACCTAATGACCATTTGGGCATCATAGGAGAAGTGCCCGTAATTTTAGAGAACGCAGTCATTATCTCAGTTGGACTGCCAAGCATAATATAATACTCGACATCATTTTTAACATAGCGTCTGCCTTCTGCGGGAGTCCCACCGTAGTAAAACTCCATTTTCTTATCAGAAGCATTCGTATAAGGATATCCGCCGTCCGAGTCAACTAAAAGGCCATATCCTGCGGTCGACCACATAAATGGTCCGCCCGAATTGCCTTGCTGTCCAGCTGTTGCTGTATTAGTGTTGTCATTTCTCAACAGATTCCCATTATCGCTGAAGCAATCAAAACTATGGATACCATACATATTTGTTGCCTCAGCGCGGACAAAACGCACTCCATCATTAAAAACTCCGCCACTTGCGGGCTCCCAAAACAGTGTCGTTCCATCTGCCTTCTTTACAGTCATTCTACAGGGTGTCCGTGCGATCTCAATCAACATATCTGAGGTTTGAATCGTAATCGGATCCCCTGCTATCTGAATCGTTGCGTCAACCGGCGTCCATGATAAATCCGGATCAATTATTGGCGTATCGGGACTTACCTGAACAGAATTGGGTTGGAAATCCACACGCAAAATATTCTCTTGGCAAACCTCAACCGTCAGTAGGTCATCGCTGTCCTCAGTTCCATTATCAACCGTTAATGTCACCTTCGAACTGCTCACAGAAGCGCCGATAACATTTCCCAACGAACTCTCCGCAGCAGAAACCGTAGGAATACCTGCCAAGAGAGAGACGAGTATCGCTAGAATCAGTATGGGGACTATTTTTCGAGCGATGCGGTTTGGACTTGATTTTTTAGTGTTCATCTTTTTTCCTCACTTTCTTTCGTTCGCTTCAAACTGCCTAAACTGTCCATTTCAAACTAGTCTTTCGCACGTGCGTGTTATACTAAAGGATCAACAAAAGCACACAATATATTCCTTTGGTATATGTGGGGCAGATTGCCCCACATAGCTGTGAATCGAACTTATACCACTAACGACACCGCATCGTCGTCCATTACTATTTCGTGAAGCATACTGCTTCATCGAATTGCTACATTATCTATTTGCAGATTACAATTTGATCCATTCTCGAGGAATGTAAGACACAGCTGATTATTTGTTACGTATACTGTTGCGGATATCTGTACATAACTGTTTCCATGTGGAACAATGCTATTTACCGTTGGACCGCCATAACCGGATACAGACATCTGGCATATTGCGGGATTTCCTGAGTCTTGCTTGACCCACGCAGTAACCGTATGCAGGCCATTGGGAATCCCTGTATAATTCTTGAGTAACTTTTGCTCAAAGACACTACTGTTCCAGAAGTAACACTTATAATCGCCCTGATAAGTATCACTGCCATCAACACCATAGCTGTTTCCGATTGCCGTCCATCCCGAGATTGTTCCGGTTTCAAACCCAAAGTTTTCAGTGTCCATACACGGGACGATAGCAATTTCATCAATCTGCAAATTCGCATTTCCGTCTGCATTTTCATAAAATGCTATCGTGAGTTGGCCGGTTGTAACTGAAACAGTCCCCGTAATCTGCTGATAACTGCTACTGTGCGGGATCGAAATATTTTTTGTAGTGCCACCAAATCCGCCTAACTCCATCCGGCATACATTGGGTGTACCAGTATCTTGCTTTACCATTGCAGATACAAGATAGGTCCCGTTAGGCAAGCTAACTGTCTGACTAATCCTTTGATCAAATTCATTCTCCGACCAGAAATAGCATTTATAGTCTCCGCGATATGCGTCGCTGTTGTCTATGCCATAGTTGTTCCCCTCAGCAGCCCATCCTGTTATAGTTCCTGTCTCAAACCCTGCATTGTTGATTTCTGCCATATACACATCAATGCAATCCAAATTGAATGCGCCTGTATCTGTAGTCTCACGACCAACACTAATCAAATTTAGTCCTTGATTTAGCTCTACACTTACAGAGGCTGTCCCCCAGTCATCCCAAGATGACAATGCCGGCAAAGAAAGGACTGCTGTATCTACTTGCGCATTGGTTTCACTTTTCACTTTTATCGTTGCTGAACTAGCTGATCCAGTCGCATTTGCATACCTCATCGTGATTCGGTGTGAGCCCGTATAATCTGCATACACGCCAAAGAGAACATCAGCTCCAGTATGCTCACCGCTCAATTGATCAACAAATCCCTCGCCTGAACATCCAGTATGGTCATTATTGAAATGAGCTCCGTTTTGATAAGATGCGACTTCTGCTTCATAGCGAATCGCTGTTGCGTTTGTCCTGTCTGGCGAAATAATTATCATGCTGACATCATGTGGTTGCAGACTCACACTGTAGCTTGTCATAGACCCGAGATTCGTATGCTTCCAAACATCATGTACATAGCCACCATACGAAAGGCCCAGAATGCTCTCAAAATCAATGGATTTCGTAACTGTAGAATCAGATCTATTGAAAAGGGCAACTACCCAGTCTCCTTTAGAGGTCTGCCCGATCCACCGCTCCGAGTCCCTGCTACCGGTGTCAGGTTGTCCACTATATTCCGGTTCAAACGGAGTGCCATTATAATAAATAGGCTTACCAACAAATCCTTCTTTTTTCAGTGCTAGAATTTCCGGATTTGTATAATAGGAAAGATTGTTTCCAATCGTATCATACTGATCCGCAACAGCAAGTGGTGCTCCGGCCATTGTAAACAAAGAAATTGCGGTGCGTTTCTCATTGTCTGCATACTGGCCAGTAAAATTGTGAATTCTTAAGAAATCTCCATCCAACGTCAGATTTCCTCTGCCAGAAACATCGGAAAATCCCGTCAACCCCTGAAATGGATTTGCCCATTGGCAGAAATTATAGTTCCAAGTCTGACGCTCGTCTCCAAAACTTCCGTAATTCAACCATGTCCAGTCTCCATTCGTTGTGTCGGTGTCAACACGCATAAGATCGCCATATTTTGCTTCGTTATATGCATGATTCAGAGAGTTTGGCATAACCAAACTGACCTCCATGTCATCTCCCGCAGCTTCAGATATCCACTGTAATACGGTAGCATAGTTATCGCTTCCCCAAGCGGGGACACCACTAGGGGCACCTCCTGAACCAGCGCCTGTTTCATACCAGCACAAGAAATCGACGCGGAGAAAGCGAATTCCCATATTTTTAAAGTAATTGACATATCCCTGAATATACTCTTTTGCTCCGAGCTTTGTATTGTCGGCAAAGCCCGCAGTGTATATGTCGCAAATTGGAATATTCGTGCCAATCACCGTTTTTGTTGGATCATTGACAACGGAATCGATTATCCACAACGGGTTATAGTATACGCCCATTTCAAGTCCCTTGGACGCACAATAATCCGCCCAGTAAGACCAGTCGTGCTCCCAGTTGTCGTTATACTTTAAAAGGTATCCATTTTCCGTAGTCTGTGTAGAGCCACCCAGCCATCCGTCTGTTGTAACCATGTTGTATCCATATGGCAGCAGGTTTTCCGCGACCCAATCAATATTTGCCTTCCAACGTGTCTCGCTGAGTGGTGCATCCGCAGTAAAGCAAGGCTCATATGCAGTCCAATAGAGCGGATATATGCCGGTTCCTTTTCTTGTGCTTTCACTGTCTCTTGCACATACGGTTGGGATCGCGCAACATAATGTTGTAAGGGTAAGGATGACTGCGCACATCTTTTTTAAAAACTTTCGCATACTCTCGGTTCTCCTTTCTCCAGTAACATATGAAGGTACCTCAAAGACAATTTACTTACTGTGCACGATCTATTCCGCCAGCATCACCTCCATTAACGCACCCATTAGTTCTGCGGGAAGCTGCATCGTCTGCAATTCACAGATTGCCAACGTTGGATCGACCGCAGAAAGAATGGTATGATAAATTTGCTCCTTTTGTTCGTATGCAATTGCACAATCATTTAACAGCTCATACAGGCTTTCGCTTGTTCTGTTTTTTGCAAGAGACAGTCCCTCCGGGAAGCAGATCTCGACATATGCGTTCACAGGCTGTGCAGGAATCACAATTGAAAGCGTCCTGCTCTGTACATCATATTCCTTTTTCGCAGTAATCTCTTTTGATTTACTCGTGACGATAACGTGTTCCTTATCCCTGACACCAGTAAAACAAATTGTGTACTGTCTCGACACGGGCAGGAACGAAGCGACCTTGTGATCAGGCTCAATGGAAAGTACGGATGCGTCCGTATCCGTTTTCCAACTGAAGCGAAACTCTGTAGTCACGCCCTGACCATCCCGATACGCCTTTGTCAACCCGTCATCTTCGTACAGTGAGAACTTACCGTCACTGCCTGCAAACACTCTGATTATAAGGGTCTGGGGAAGATTCGTTCCGTTTTTGCATGCTTCCACTTTGCCTGTCAGTGGAATAATCGCTCCTGCTTTTGCGAATACCGGGATTGTCTGCAGCGGTCGATATACATTCATCTTTCGCTTTCCTCTGTAATGTGTACCAGAAAAGAAATCAAAATAGTCGTTCTCTGGCAACCATGCAGATGTGCAACCTCGGCCTGTAATTGGGCTGCCTCGTTGTGTAATTGGGCAAACAATCAACTCGCTGCCAAATTGATACTGATTCTTAACGCTATATGCTAAGTTTTCTTTCGGATATTGATAATACATTGGCTCAACCAACAGCTCGCCGAATGCATGGCAGCGCCAATTCATAGTATACAGATACGGAATTAAGCTGTGTCGTAAACGCATAAACTCTGCCATAATGCTTTTGGCAGGTTCCGGATAACGCCAGGGTTCTTTCCCGTTAAATGGATTGGATGTGCTGTGCAGTCGTAGAATTGGTGAGAAAACGCCAAATTGCAGCCATCTGGTCTGCAACTCAACATCGCGATAGCCGGCAGCGTGTCCTCCAATATCGTGGCTCCACCAACCGTAACCGATATTCGCCGCATTTGCAGTGAAATACGGCTGGAAATCCAGTGACCGCCAACTGATGATGCTATCACCGGAAAAACCAATCGGAAAACGTTGGCTTCCAGGGCCGGCATACCGAGAGAGAATCATTGGTCTGCGACTACCACGATCTGCATCCAAAAAATGATAGTAATTTAACAGCCAGAGCGGATCAAGTCCCGGTATCCGCGAAATCGACCCTTGTTGCCAATCAAGCCACCAGAAATCCACGCCCTGTTTTTCCAACGGATGTATCACATACTGAAAATATGCATGGATAAATGCAGCGTTACAAAAGTCAAACCGTATTGGCTGATGCTGTTTGGGATCCCGCTGCAGCTGATACGCCATGCATTCATACATGCTTTCATGTGGCTGTATCCCTTCTGCCGGATGTAAATTTAAAGTTGTTTTTAAAGCCCGGTCGTGAAGTTCTGCAAGGAATTTCGCTGGTTCTCTTATTAGTTCACGATTCCATGTAAATCCAGTCCAGCCTTTCCCGTATCGAGGATCGATATTACGCAGATGCCAGTCCATGTCAATAACCGCGACAGAAAGCGGAATTTCTTCCGCTCGAAACCGATCCATCAACTGCAAATATTCCTCATCGGTATAGGGATGGAATCTGCTCCACCAATTTCCCAACGCATATCTCGGAATCAGCGGTGTGCAACCAGACAGGGAAAAAAAGTCACGTAAGCAGTCACGATACGCAAAACCGTAACCGAAAAAGTATACGTCTCGCACACCGCTTCTTCTGGCGCATACACTGCCGTCTGGCTGGATAACCGCAGATCGGCTGTCATCCAATACACCAAATCCACCGATTCGCGATTGGATTCCAGGTTCCAGCGGGATCTCTCCATCTGCCTGATCCAATGTTTGCGCCGTACCTCCAAGCCCCTCCATCACCGGCTCGGAATAATTCCATGTACAATAAATTCCGCAGCATTCGCTACGCACCTTAACCTGCAAACTATGCACTGTAAAAGGTCCCTTGTCATAGAAAATATTGAGCGCATCCGTAATGATCTCAAGATGTTGATCCGTTTCATATACCGCATATTCTACTGGCGGAAAAGACCGATTGACCGCCATCTGCGTAGGTCTGTCTTCGAATACGCCATCCGGATCATATTCCATGCGAACCAGCCTAGCCGTTAGAAGGCTAAATCGATAACAGGAACCGACGATCATACTTTGTGCAGAACAGCGCGGATCCAATCCTTGTTTTTTTTCTGCTGTACTCATCGTCACATTTCCTTTCTGCTGATATTGATAATGATTGGATGCCCATCCGTACAAAGCATGCCCGCATGAATTTCAACTTTTTGGTCGTTGATCAGATTTTGATAGAATCCATCGGGCGCGTTGAGCTGTAGTAGGGAGCTCTTTCCACGCAGACTGAAAACGCCAAGCATCTGCTGGCCGTCCTTGTAATGCGAGGCAAGCATAATGTCATGCGGCATAGCTGTTACCTCGTATCTGCTATCTGTAAACAATGGGGCTTTTTTTATCTGAGACAGTCGGGCAAGCAGCCATGAAATATCTGCCCCCGTCTGCCACATAACGGTGTCCTTTTCAAATAGACTTGGCAAGTGTGTCGCTTCCACCTCCTGCCCGGCATAAATCAGCGTCATCCCCTTCTGGAAAAACAGAAACGCCGTCCAATTTTGAAGACTAAGTTCATCGGAGATTAGAAACCTCGCACGTGCGTTGTCGTGATTCTCAAGAAAACGCAGCTTGACATAGTTGTCTGGATAGATAGCTTCCTGACGGTTGATATCTTCTGCGTACTGCCCAAGGCTAATTTTGCCCTTGAGATAATCCTTGAAGCGGTAATATACATCGTACTCATAGCTGACATCGAACGCCTGATAAACTTCTGAGTCAGACAGGCTCACCATTCCGCGCGCGCGGTTTGCAACAGTAAATACAGGTTCAACAGACTCGCTCAGCCAGAAGCAATCTGGACTGACCTTCGCGACCTCCTCTCTTGCTTTCAGCCAAAACTCGAGAGGAATTAACGGCGCAACATCACAACGGAAACCGTCTACAATACCAGCCCACATTTTGAGTGTCTCTATCTGGTAATCCCAGAGGCCGCGGTTGTTATAATCAAGGTCAATAACATCAGGCCATTCACCCACCTTGTTGCCGAAGTGTCCGTCCGGTTTATGATAGAACCATTCGGGATGATTCTTGGCCAGCCATGAGTCAGGAGACGTGTGGTTATAGACAACGTCAATGATGCACTTCATGCCGCGCACATGAATGTCGGCGACAAGTCTCTTCAAATCGTCGATTGTTCCAAATTCGGGATTGACCTTGCGGTAATCAGAGATAGCGTAAGGGCTGCCTAGCGCACCCTTGCGCTCCTTTTTACCAATGGGATGAATTGGCAAAAGCCACACGATATCGGTACCAAGTGCCTTTATTCGGTCAAGGTCTCTTCTAACACCATTAAAGGTTCCCTCTTCGCTGTAATTGCGCACGAAAATAGAATACATGACATGGTTTCTGTAGAATTTAGGAGTGTCGACAGCCATAGAAAAACCTCCTTAGCCCTTGATTGCAGACGAGGAAACACCCGCAATAAACTTCTTTTGGAAGATGATATAGAAGATTACGACTGGAATGATTGCGATGCTTGTTGCAGCGAATAGGCCAGCATAGTCTGTGGAATACTGCCCGCTGAAGAGGTTCAACGCCACAGGCAAGAGCTGTTTCTCCGTATCTCGGATCATCAGGAACGGCCAGAGGTAATCGTCCCACGCCCAGAGGAACTGGAAAACGGACATTGAAACAATCGCGTTATTCAACTGAGGAATGATAATGCGATGGAAAATATAGAACTCATTTGCTCCGTCCATTCGAGCCGCTTCAATAAGTTCGTTGGGAATAACTGCGCAAGATTGGCGCATCAAAAAGATGCCAAAGGCAGTGAAGATGCTTGGAACAATAAGAGCCTGATAAGTATTAATCCATTTCAGTGACTGCATAATGCTGTATCTGGGAATTAGGGTAACAACACCAGGAATCATCATCGTCATCAGTATCATCGTGAACAGCGCTTCACGTCCTTTGAATCTATATTTGCAGAGGACATAGCCTGCAATGGCGCTTGTGTACACGGTTATGACCGTAATGAGCAGAGCATAAATTAGACTATTTCCAAAGTACCGAAAAAAGTCGAATTTGTTGAGAACATCAGCATAATTCTGGACGGAAAAATGCTGTGGGAACAGCGTCTGCGCAAGGGAACTGATCTCGGCATTGCTCTTGAAGGATGAGCAGAACATCCAGATAAACGGGAACACTGCTAGAAGACAGAAGAACAGCAAAATGGCGTTTAAGACCACAGAACTCAACTTTTTCATTTTCTTATACCTGCCCTTCGTTCTGACCCGAAATCCTAAAGGATACTGCCGTCAGTATCGCAATAAAAATAAACAGCACAAAGGAAAGCGCCGAAGCATATCCGAAGTTATACTTGGAGAATGCCTCCTGATAGATGAGATAAGATGCCAGATATGTCTGCGTTCCGGGCCCTCCTCCTGTAAGAACCATTACCGGAATATAGGTCTGGAAATAGGAGATAAGCGAAGTAATTACGATAAAAACAATCGTAGGCTTCAGAAGCGGCAGCGTTACAAATCTGAATCTCTGCCATGCAGTCGCACCATCAGTCTCTGCGGCCTCATAGCACTCCACGGGCAGCGAGTACATTGCGCCCAGCAGAAGAATCACTGCATATCCAAAATCTTTCCATATTGTCAATATAAGAATAGCTATCATGGCATAACGGCCATCATAGAGCCAGTTGATATTCGAATTGAGTACCCGATCCAGAAAGCCAATCTGAGGATCAAATATGAACTTCCACACAAACGTTACCGCCACAAGAGGGGTAATTGTGGGAAGGTAGAAAAGGACACGGTAAAGGGACTTATGCTTAATAAGCCTGGAGAATATGGCGCATGAAAGCGCAAGTCCGATAATTATGCGGAAAATAGTTGCAACGGCTGCGAAACCGAAGGTGTTTTTCATAGACAGCCAGAACAGGTCGCTTGTAAAGACCTTTTTCCAGTTGTCGAGTCCCAGATAGATCATCTGGTTTTTCAGTGGGTTCCATCTGTAAAAACTGCCGAACAGCACAGCAATAATAGGGAGAATAAAGAAGACAAGAAAGAAAATGATGAGTGCAGCAACAACAATGTCGCGCATTACGATCTCGCTTTTGCTCTGAGCAGGATTATTCAGTCTTATATTTCCTCTCATATCTAATATCCTTTCAGGGGAAAATAGGGCACCGACACAGAAATGCCAGTGCCCTTTATTGAAAACGATTGCTTACTTATAGTACTTGTAAAGAGGCTCGCGAGACTCAAAGTCAAGGGTCGCAAGATCTTCGTTGATAGCTTCTTCACAATCGGCAAGAGCAGTATCGATATCCTTGCCATTGTAGAAAATTTCTTCAAGAGCAATCTTCATGTTGTCCTCAAGCGTGCTGGGCATGGGGCCGGGCCAAATGTAGCGGTCAATGTGCTCTGCAAGAACTTTGATGCTGGGCGAGGCAAGCAGATCTGTATCGCTCTGCAAAGAGATCTTCATAGGGAATACTGCGTTCTGAGCACAGAATTCCTTCTGGATGCCGTCGTTTGCAAGGAAGAAGCGAACGATGTCCTGAGCAACAGCCTGCTGGTCGGCAGGAGCGTTCTTGTTGATGCCAAAGGTAGACTCACCGTTGTATCTGTGATATGCGTACGTGTTGGAAGGATCAACGGTAGGAATCTCAAAGCAGTCGTAGTGAGTATCAGGGAAATTGTTGTTGAACACGCCGGTCATGAAGCCCCAGCCGAGGTACATTGCAACCAGACCCTGGCCAAAGTTGTCACCGGAATTGTTGCCGAAGCTGTAGTCACAGACCCCGTCAACGACGTACATATCGTGCAGACGGGTGATAACGTTCTTCATAGCCTCGTTGTTGATGGAAGCTGTTCCATCCTCATTAAAGAGGTTCTGACCATACTGGTACTGCATACCGAGAACGTCGCCCTGAATGCCACCATTGTAGCTGAAACCAGCTTGAACAAGGTCTCCATTTTCATCGCGGATGGTGAGCTTCTTTGCAACCTCGCGGAACTCATCCCAGGTGGTGGGGATGTCGTCCTCGGTGAGTCCAGCGGCTGCCCACATGTCGGTGTTGTAGTACATGGTTGCGGTCATAAGGCCGTAGTCGGTGTAGTAAACCTTTCCGTCTACAAGGTGTCCGGAAACGCCGACGAAGTCGGCTTCCATATCCTCGACAGGAATGTCGTAGGGAGCCATGTAGTCGATGAGCAAGTCATGTTTGCTGTTATGCACATTGAAAATTGCTGGGCCATCATTGCCTTGAAGAGCGAGGGGCAGTTTGGTGAAGTAATCATCCCAAGGATTTTCGACGAGAGTGATGGTTACATTGGGGTGAATTGCGGTATACTGATTCGCAAGAGACTGGAACAGATTTGCTGCACCGGACCAAAACCAGAGCTCAACCTCGATGTCCTTGCCGTCGTTAATAGCGACATTGGGGTCATACTTGATAGTAGAGCCGATAACGGGGAGAGAATCTGCTGTGGGTGTTTCCGCTGCAGTTTCTTCGCCTGTGGATGCTTCGGCTACAGGTGTTTCCGCTGCGGGTTCGGCTGTCTGGTCAGACTCAGTGGTCTGAGCGGGTGCGCTGCAGGCCGCCATGCTGAGAACCATAACAAGCGCGAGACAAAGTGCAATGATTTTCTTTGACATTTTTCTTCCTCCATTTTAATTTATTGTTAGCGTCGTTAAGTATATCGCTATACTAATTGGATGATATAATTTTTCTGTACGTTTGTCAATAATAAAGCGAATTTTCATAACAATATGATAAAAACGGCATTAAAATTTTGTGCATTATTCCCAGCTTCAATTGCAATTAAATTTAACGCTAAACTTTGCGAAGGGGATGTAAATTTGCACGGCTAGTGCAATTTCTTCTCAATATCTTGCATTTTTGCAGTCGCTAGTTTATTATTGGCTTATCTTTAAACCAATCGGAGTTTGAGTATATGGTTACACTGAAGGACATTGCAAAGGAAGCTGGCGTCAGCGTTATGACCGTTTCAAATATTGTAAACGGCAACTACTCTAAGGTTTCCAAAGAAAAGGCGGAGCATATACAAAAAATCATCAGTCGAATGGGGTATGTTCCGAACGCTTCTGCAAGAAGTCTCGCAAAAAACAAAACCAACATTATTGCCGTTATTATGCGTGGAGAGGAAAACGAAAATCCTATGCTGAACCCGTATTATTCCGCCATGGTGGGGGCAATGATCCAGAAAATTCAGCAACACGGCTATTATGCGATGGTGAACATTATGAAGTCTCGTCAGGATATTGTACAGAGTCTTCGCACATGGAATGTGGACGGTGCGATATTCCTAGGGCTCTTTGATGATGAGATAGAGGCAATGTATTCCGTATGCGATGTACCTATGGTCTTTGTCGATAGCTATAGCAACGTGCGTCAACTTTCAAATATTGGAATCGACGATTTTAAGGGCGGGCAGCTTGCTGCAAACTACTTTATTTCTCATGGGCACCGCAGTGTTGCCTTCATTGGCCCCACCATGAAGTATAATGGCGTTATCCGGCACCGTTTTGATGGATTCGCCTCTGTTCTGCGCGTGAATGGCATGGAGGTCCGTTCTGAGCATATCTTTGAGATCAAGTCAGATGTGCGTCAGGAAGCAATTATCGCTCTAGGTAAACACATTGCATCTATGAAGAAAGAGTTTTCCGCAATCTTCATCACAAGCGACCAGATTGCATCATATGTTGTGCAAGGGCTTGTCTCGGAGGGCGTGTCCGTGCCGGATGAGATGTCCGTTATCGGATTTGACAATCTGGAGATATGCCGTCAAATATCTCCCCAACTCACCACCATCGCTCAGGATCTTAATCAAAAAGCGTTCTTCGCTGTGTCCACGCTGTTTCAGCGTCTTTCCAGTCCCTCCCTTCCCGCTCAATCTATGGTGCTTGATGTCGAACTCGTTGAAAGGGCTTCCGTTGTCCAAAAATAACGTTTCTTTTTGTTACAGCAACAACCTCGACACATATTGAGATTGTCACTGTTTCTCTTTATCCAACCTTCAATGAGGGAATGCACTAGTAAACGAAGATAACACAATCTGCGAGCAATTGTAGCCATAGTCAGAGCCGGCCCACTGCGCAGGCCACGTTTGGCATTGGATCAGGCGATGCACAGAAATGCTCATGAGAATTATGCGCTGAACGGAGAACTTATCCGTTTTGTCATGGACTTTGCAACACTGTTTTCAAAAGTGATTCATGCTACACGAAGTTGACGAAAGATATTCTCTAAATTCAGATGTTTCTTTAACGCTTCTCAAGTACCCATTGAAAAAATCTTGTGCTAAAATACTCCTGTATTCCAGGTCAGAGCAGATCAAGGGCGGAGCTATTTCAGGGCGGAGGTGAAGACTTGGGGACAGGTATGCCCCCGGTTCCGCGCGCAGGACATGGAATGAAATATTGGACTCATAAGACCGTAATTGCCGTTTGGCAGTTACGGTCTTTTTGCGTCCGGACATAAAAAGAAAGGAGACACAGCATGACAGACACAGAAAACGTATTTGACGGCTTTGCCTTACTGGGCGATGATGAGGAGTTTGACGTAGATAAGATCTTCGGCAGCGGTTCGGATGAACCCGCACCGCCTCCTCCCGCACCAACATTGGCAGAAGAAGTCAAGCCCCAGTTTGATCCGGAACAGGCTCAGACGGAGACAGCAGAATCACAGCCCGAGCCGGAACAGACGCTCCCTGCAAAGACGCAGGAAGTACCTGCAGAAGAAAAACAGCCTCTGGAACTCTTTTCGGCGTTTACAAGCGCGGAAAGCGACCCCATCCCAGAAGCAGCCCCGGTCAAAAGCATTGCGCCAAGACCCCAAACACAACTGTCGCTCTTTGACAAGCCGCCCGTTTTTCAGTACGGCGGCGCCAGAGAGCAGATCACGGACGCCAGCATGACCTTCGAGGCTCTGCGTATCCAGAAGGCGGATGATTTCCCCGAATTAGAGGATGCGTCTGCTGTCACATGGCAGGTGCGGTACGGAGATATTACGAAGACCGTCCCCGCGCCCAAGACAGACACGATCACGGCCATAAAAACGGAAATTGAGAAGTCAAAAGCATTCCTGGACAGCCTGAAAAAAGGCAAGGTCAAGGACCCGGAGTGCGTCGTAAAGCCGCAGATCCGGATGCAAAAGAAAGGCATCGCGGACTACAAGGGCGTATTCCCGACGCTGGAAGCTGCGCGCGCATCCAACAAGGTCATCTGCCTCATCCCCGCGCGGGATGGGCAGACGTATGAGATGCGCCGGAGCGAGCTCGGCGAGTTTATCGCGCCCAAGCACAAGATCACGGAGTTTTCAGAGGTAAGAGCCGGCTTTCGCCCGGCTCTTCCTCGCATTCCGCAGGAGCTGCTGCGCTCCATCATCGGCTTTTTCAGAAGCCAGATGGAATCGGGCGCGGAGTTTGAAGCCCTTGTCCGCATCTACTGGGATCGCGAGGAACAGAAATTCGTTCCGTTCGTACCAAAACAGCGCGTCACCAAAGACAGTGTGACGGTTCGGCTGACGGATGAAGACCTTCCGGACGATACGCGGTATCTGTACTACGCGGATATTCACTCGCACAACAGCATGAAAGCAGTCTTTTCTGCCATCGACGATCAGGATGAACGCGGCACGCGGCTGTATCTCGTAATCGGCCGTCTGGATCGCTTCTTTCCGGAGATCTCCGCCCGCATTTCCTGCGGCGGCAGCTTCGTCCCCATCGAGCCCGCCTTGGTGCTTGAAGGGCTGGACAGCGGCTTTCCCGCGGAATGGGACAGCAGGGTCGTCCATCAGCTTCCAGAACTTCCGGAAGCGCCGTCCGCACATTTCGCGGGCGTGCGCTCGTTCCTGGGCGGATTGCTTGGAGGTGCGGGATGAAGTTTGCAGAGAACCGCCCCGTAAAGATCGTCATGCTGGGAGCTGGAGGCACCGGCGGACATATCGCGCCGCATCTGTATCGGCTTTTGTACGCGCTGGAACGGCCTGTCCGCTTTATCATCTGTGACGGGGATATCGTGGAGGAAAAGAATCTCGTTCGCCAGAACTTCACACCGGCTGACCTTGGGGAAAACAAGGCAAAGGTGCTGGCCGAGCGGTATTCCTCCGTGTTCGGGATGGAAACGGAGTATGTACCGGAGTTTATCGAGTCCGGCGAGCGGCTTCTTTCCATGCTGCGGGCACGGACGTTCCCGACCGGGCCGTACTGGCATTCTCCAACCGTCAAAGAGCTGGTGATCCTCATCGGCGCGGTGGACAACAACAAGAGCCGAAAGCTCTGCCACGAAGTCTTTTACAAGCTGGATGATCTTATCTACATCGACAGCGGCAACGGCATGCACACCGGGCAGATCGTCTGCGGCATCCGCAGCGGCGGGCGCACGTTCTACCGCCCCGTCGGCGCGGCATTCCCGGAGGTTTTGCAGGACACAGACAAATTCCCGACGGAGCTGAGCTGTGCCGAGGCGTCTGTTTCCGCGCCGCAGAGCATCGCCGCCAACATTACGGCGGCCACCGCCGTCGTGGACATGATCTACAACATCCTGACCGTCGGAGAAACGCGCGTGCGGCAGATCACGTTTGCTACGGGATCTGTCAATATGCGTGCGACACTACAAAAATCAAGAAAAAAGGCAGCGTAAAAGAGAAAGGATTTTTGAGCATGAAGACAGTCTATATCCCAGCCGGTGCGACGTACAACTATGAAACGCTCGTCACGGACGATGTGATCGTCCACGGGCATCTGCACGTTACGAACGGTCTGAAAGCGAAACATATTTCCGGCAGAGGTTTCATTACCGCCGGTGAGATTTCCGCGGACATCGTAGATGTGACGGAGCTGGAATGCGGCACGGTCATCTGCCGGAGACTGCTGGCGCAGCGCGTCAGCGTCAATGAGGCGATGATCTCGGAAAGCGCCGCCGTTTCCCGTTTCTTCTCCGCTAACTATGTCAAGGCTCCCAGCCTGACCGTGGCGGTCAGTGAGATCGGCGAAGCGGACGCAGACGAGATCGTGCATCTGACGCCGAAGCCGCGCGGCATGATCCTGACGCTGCTTCTTTCCATGCTGCGGACATTCTGGCTGCGCCTGACGGCAAGCCGTCCGCAGGGCCGGTTTGAAAAGCCGCGCACGGAAGCGCCGACGGAAGAACCGTCTGACACACCGGAAGATGCTGAAACAAAAGCAAACATCGCAAAAATCGTGCAGGAGGTGCTTGCACAGCAGGCGGCGGAAAAAGCCGCCTGCGCAGATGATGCAGACGACTTTGAGCTTCAGCGCATGATCGGCACGTTCAAGCTGCTGCGAAGTAAAGGCTACACGCTGCGCATTCTCCCCGGCACGCCGGAGGAAAACGCACCGGTCTTTGACTTTGCGGCTGAGAGCATCCAGCCTGCGGCGTGAGGCAGGCAGCATGGAACAGGAATTGCAGAAGGAACCCAAATGCTCCTTTTACGCATTGGAACAGCTTCGGCAGACGGCAGAAGCCATTCTGCGCGGCAGCCAGCGCCTTCTTAAATGCCGCGCCGGTGTGGAGAAATACCGCACGGCACAGCCGCAGCGTGCGTATGCGTACTATCTGGAATTGCAGAAAATGCGGGATGTACTCGTTGGGGCGCTCGGTGAAGCCAGACGCAGTCTTCTGGAATTGGAGGAATCTGCGCTTGCCCAAAAAGCCGGACAGCTTCAAACGGGACTGCGCCGCTTTGATCTTATGTCCAGAGCGTACAAGCCTGTGTATGAAGTCCTGACCGGCTTTGCAAAAGCCCTTCCTCAAACGGACACCGTCAACGCGGCGGTGATCGGGCGGCTGATGAATCATGTCCGCATGGGCTACTATCCGACAGATCCGGAAAACATCACGCACATTCTGCGCGGTATCCAATTCCCGGAGGGCGTGACGACGAATCTGCTCGATCCGTGCTGCGGCTGCGGTAAGGCGCTTCGGCAGCTTGCCGACGGCAACAACTGCTACACCTACGGCATGGAGCTGGACGAACACCGCGCGGAAGAAGCGCAAACCAGGCTTCACCGCGTCGGCTTCGGAAGCTTCTTTCACAGCCAAATCAGCCGTGAGGTGTTCCATGTGCTGTTTCTGAATCCGCCGTATCTGTCTGTTCTAACCGAGGGCGGCAGCCGGGTACGCAGCGAAAAGCAGTTTCTGGTGCAGAGCATCCGTACACTCATGCTGGGCGGCCTGCTCATCTACATCGTGCCGTACTACCGGCTGATGCCGGATATCTGTAAAATCCTCGCAGAGAACTTTTCCGACCTTTCCGTCTGGAAATTTACAAGCGGCGAGTTTGCCAGATTCCATCAGGCGGTCGTGCTGGGGCTTCGCAGAAAACCCACGGAGGACGACGAAACAGCCGACCGGCTGGGTGCGCAGACGCTGACCCCGGAGATGATCCCGTGCATTACGGAGCTGGAGGAAAACCGATATGTACTGCCCGACGTTGCAAAGACCGTCGAGGTCTTTCGCGGCGAACGGTTCAACGAGAAGGAGCTGGAACGCCAGCTGACGCGCTCCGGCAGCTTTACACGGCTGCTGAACGCAAAAAGCGCATTGGACAGCACGGAAAAGCATCCACTTTTGCCCCTTTCCATTGGGCAGATCGGTCTCATCGGCGGCTCCGGGATGATCAACGGACTGATTGAATGTGATACCCCGCACATCATCAAGGGCCGTATTGTGAAAGTCAAAAATGTAGAACGCGAGGAACAGTTTGACCAGCGCGGAAACCATACCGGCGCAGAGGTGCATGAGGTCGTCAGCAATAAGATGATCTTCAACGTCCTGACGCCGAACGGATTTTTGGCGTTGAGCTAGGAGGAATTATGTTAACTACAAATCTTGCAATCGTTGCACCCGTCACAGAAGCAGATGACCGGACGGCGCGCGAAGCTGTCTGGCAGCAGGTCACGGAGCTGATTCTCCCGCAGATGGGAAAGCTCTGCACGCGGTTCGAACCGTCCGGCGGCGCATGGGGACAGAAAGTGTCCAGTCCATACAGCGTCATTCTGGGCAGAAACGAACCGGCGCTGTTCCTGTACTTCTACGCATCTGCGAAGCATCAGTTGGATGAGCGCGCAAAGGCGCATCTGAACGGCTTCATGGAGCATCTGGAGATTGGGAACGAGCAGACCGTCGGCGATACAAAGATGTGTACGGCCTACCTCAAGGGAGACACCGCCGAAGCGCGCTCCCACATGGAGTGGCACATCGCCAGCATGTTTGGAGAGCTGATGCCGGACTGCGGGATCTATTTCCTGCGGGAAGGCCGGTCATATCTGAATGAGGCGGAGCATAAGAAAATCCTCTGCAATATGAAGGACTATGCCATCTGTGTGGTGAAGCTGGTATGGGAGGACACACATGATCCAAACTGATCTGTCTGTTCTGACGACGCTCCTTTGCGGGACAAAAGAACGCAAATCTCCGCCGCAGCGGTCCGGTCAGGAGAAACGCCTGAACCCGTACCTTGTGTACCGCGTGGCCCTTCCGATCCTGGCTGACCAGACCATATATGTGGAGGATATTTGCTATGAGGAATTTGAATTGGAAGATCTATGGCCTGTTGCAGAGTTCTTTCTGAACAACTGGCCGGACAGCTATTATAGCTGCGTCCTTGCAGACGGAGCCGTCTCGCTTCCTGCTCGGGCCCAAAAAACGAAGCAGTTTTGTTAAGGAGGAACTATGGAGCTTGATCTTATCTTTGAAGCGATCCAGATCGCAAAATCCTTTTATGACCACGGACGGTTCGATGCTTTTACAAATGCTTTTCCCCGACACATTTTGAGGGAGGACTCCTTCTATGAGTTTATCGACACAGCTATGGACATTGTATCTGATTTTCACAGGTTCAATCAGAAGCAAGATCCTGAATACGATATGATCTCATATTATCATTATTTTTCGTCGGAAAACATGACTACCTACTTCCGGCTTTGCAGGCAGTATGAATCGCTGCTGAGCATGAAGCCCGAGGAAAACCCGTTTTGGCGCGATGCTGAGACGTGCATGACGAAGGCTTTTTGGCTGAACTCCTACAGCTACAACTGGGACTGGAAGGAGAAAACCGGGAAAAAGTATTCCAGCGGCATTATTTTCGCGCATGACGACGAATTTAATGATTATATTGGATTGATCGACGGACTGCTCGATATTTTCACGTTTTTTGACCAGAACCTGTGCGCACTGAAAGAAGCACTCGAGGCAGCACAGGCCCATGCGCTGTGCGCAGAACGGAGGGCTGCATGATGGACAGAACACAGAAGCTGGTCATTGAGGTCGATCCTCTGCGGGCGACCGTGGTGTTGAAACAGGATATCCTTGGCGTGACCAGCAGAAAGGATATCTGCCCGGAGGATCTGTTCCGTGCGATCATCCATGCGACAAACCATGTTTCATTCGTTCCGAGCGGTCTGCTTCCACGGGGCTGCTTTTCCGTCGAGCTCTGTGAGAGCGGCGCAAAACGGTACTGCCTGCTCTGCCAGCAGCGCTATGCAGATATCACATACCATAATACCCTTTACGAAAGATTTCCGCTGCCGAAGCTCGTCTTTGGGTTTCAGATCTCGGAACAGGGCAAGGTCAGTAATTGCCGGCTTGGTGTCGTTGCGGATGAAGAACTGAAAAGCAGCACAGAAATGTTCTGCTATCCGTTTTCCAACGTAACACAGAGCACCTTTCATCTCTGCACCGGAAACAATGTGCTGCCAGTCTATAAGTCGCCCAGCGGCATCTCCAATCTGCCAGGATATCTTCTGCGTCTGCCGAACAACGACGATTCTTTCGATGTCATGGATAATCGGCTGCACATGGAATATCGTGACCTGCTGGAGCACCTGAAAGACAAAGACCCGTCGTATTACTATTCCGACGTGCTGATCCCGAACGGGAAGACCTTGAAAGACTTTATTGGAGGGTAACATATGGCAAAAGGCGCAAAAACCATCCGGGAAGAACTGGCCCGGCCATTTGCGGCAGAGGATCTGGAATGGCGCATTCAGGTGACATCGAAAGACAAGACCAGCGGCCTTGCCATTCCGTATGTCACGAACCGCGCCATTCAGGATCGGCTGGACGAAGTCGTGGGGCCGGAAAACTGGTACAACGACTTCAAACCTTGGCACACCAACGGCAAGAAGGAGTCCCAGTTGTGTGGCATTGCCATCTATTTTGAAGGCAGAGGCTTCATTACCAAGTGGGACGGCGCCGAGGACTCGGACATTGAGCCGGTCAAAGGCGGTCTTTCCGACAGTATGAAGCGAGCGGCAGTGGAGTGGGGCATCGGGCGTTATCTCTATGGTATGGATCAAATCTGGGTCGATGTAATCCCGCGCGGTAAAAGTTTCGCCATTGCCGATCATGAGTTTTCCAGACTCGCCTCGCAGCATGACGCCTGGGTGAAAACGCATCTTGGCAGCTCAACTGGCCCTGTAACGAAGCCAAGCCCGCGAAAGGAAACGGCGGGCAGGCGGGAAGTTCAGGAAAGCCACGGCGCCCCGCAAAAGGAAAAGAATGAACGGCCCCGTCCGCCGGCGCATGAAACAAAACCGCCCCAGGAGGGAGAGAAGAACCTGCCTGCTCAGGGGCGTGGTCCAGCACCTCAGTCTGCCAGTTCGTCTAAGAGCGGTCCGGTCAGCGTTCCGGAAGGCTGCTATCTCATTACCGGAGCAGTCCTGCGGCCGACCATGAGCGGTGGGCAGCGCTTGAACTTGCAGTTGCGGTCAAGCGACGGCC